>ERZ856578.5875-NODE-5875-length-14402-cov-2.649703_pt1 | contig 14402 bp, 10 predicted proteins | sample MGYA00514384_ERZ856578 | MGnify/ENA primary metagenome ERZ856578 (study PRJEB29103, sample SAMN06111958) | human gut metagenome | biome: human gut; feature: ankylosing spondylitis patient; material: healthy_person | host: Homo sapiens | place: China:Hangzhou...
GTCTCCAAGGCGACCGAGGCCACCGCGTGGGTGTTCGTCCATTTCGGCGCCCGGTAAAAGTCATAACTGCGCGCCCACTTTTTTTCCGGCAGCAGATCCGGAGTGCCACGCCAGTTGATGAAATCAGCCGCCGCCATGCCGTCGAACAGCGATTCCGAAAAACTGCGTGGAAACACATAGCGCGGCATCGTCTCAATCGACCGGAATCCCAGCGATTCCCAGTCTGCTGGCAACTGCTCCAGAATCAGCACCCGTAATCCGTTCTTCACGTCGTCAGCGGAAAACGGCAGCCGGGAGACGCCGGACAGCGCTTCCCGACCAATCACCAGCGGGAGCGCAGGATCAGGCTTCGCCTGATCCTCCCGCATGATGCATTCCGCGCCGAGCCGCCCCAGCCGCGGCCGGCTCTTCCCCCTCGGATCAAACAGCTGAACCGTTACACCGCGGGCAGGCGCCGGAATCGCCGGCCGGAATTCGAGCTCCAGACGATCGGTCACATCCGCGAAATCAGTTCCCGTCAGCCGCATTTCCACCGCACCGCCCGTGCGCCCGGCAACAGCCGGCACAGTGAACGTGACCGGAAACAGACAAATCTCCCCCGGACGGAGCACCAGCTCCCCGCTTCCTTCCGTGAAAGTTCTGCCGTCGGAAAGCGCCCGCCATGCGACTTTCGCTTTGCGAACGCCGGGGCCATCCCAGACTACGGCAATCTGCTTCTTCACACTCTCTCCCGAGAAGAAAGAATGCGTATTGTCCGTGTGTTCCGGGCTGCCGGCGATATAGGCAAGCAGCGGAGAACTCGTTTCGGCAACGTAATCAAACCGGGGAGTAACCCATGCCGGACGGTGCCGATACTCCTCTTTCAGCTGCCGATAGAAACCGAACATGCGCGGCTTGACTCCCGGCGGCAATCCGAAACCGATGTCGAAATCCCAGTTGTACCAGCCGGTGACCCCCCACGTCCGCCAGGCGCGGTTCGTATTGCGCATGAACAAACCCTCAAACTCATAAAAGGCCGGATAGTGGCGCACATCTACGTGAAACCAGTTATTGTACATATTCGAAAACGGGGAGGAGACAAGCCGGGCCAGCCCCGCCGGAGATTCCGAAGCGTAGGCCCGCTGCCCCAGATACATCGCCATGTATTCCGTCAGCAGAAAGCGCGGCCCCTTCCAGTAGTTGATCGTACACGGCTGTCCGAATTCCACTGCCATGTAGGGCATCTGATTCTTTCCGGCCCAATCGGACGGCCACTCCTCACGTTCCTGCAGCGGCACGAAATTCAAATAGAGGTTGGAACTGGCGATCTCCCCGATCGCACCGTCTCCGTGTCCGAAAGTCAACCGGGAGGGGTCCTCTTTTTTCAGCAGCTCCAACGCCTGCTTCACCATCGTGATGACCTGCGAAGAACCCAGTTTTGAAGGATCGCCCATGCCGTCCGCATGAATGTTCGCACGCGAAGTCACGACATTCATCGAGGGAACCCAGGCGATGATTGACGGATGATTCCGGTAACGCTTCAACCACAGTTTCACCTGCCGCGCATATTCGCGCCGCATCGGTTCGCTGGAAAGAAACAAATTCCGCGCATTGGAAACCGAGGGAACCGGCAGCAGGCAGAAGATGCCGCGGTCGTCTAGGTGATCGAGCCATTCGTGCCGAAAATAACTCCACGTAAACCAGTCACAATAGAACATCGTTGCATTCGGCTGAACTTCGATCGTGTTGACCCCGAGCAGCCGGTCAAGAGATTCGTTGCCGGTCGTGTGCATCCGGAAACGAACCGGATGTCCGTTCAACATCACCCGATTCCCATCCGTGCCGATCTCACGGAAGCCGAACCGGAAGGGTTCATACCGGTCGATCACTCCGCCGTCCGCCCCCTTGAGCGTCACGACCGCCGTGTAACAGTATCCATCCTCCAGCTCCCACAACCGGGGATTCTCCCAGATGGCGGAAAGCTCCACGCGATTCGCACCCGGCCTCAAGCCAAACTCCTTCGCAGGAATCCGAAAAGCGACCGCGCCATCCGGAGTCAGAATCTCCGCTTCCGCAAACACCGAACGGGCAGCGCCGCTTTCAAGCTCCAGATTCAGCGTCAGAGTCTTATTCTGAACCGATGTTGCCGCAAACACCGTATCGATCCAGGTCTCTGCGGGAATGCTGCGGAGCCGGGCCGGGGCGGTAATGCCGAGCGGCCAGCGCTCCATCGGCAGATTGCGCCCCAGCGGACCGCGCGCCGCGTAATTCATGTAATCCTGTTCGAAAGGCCGGGAAATGCCGGAGTAGTCACGGGTCAGATAGAGATCCAGGGTATTTTCCGTCCCGTATTTCAGATTCGTCAGCCGGATTGCGCCGGTGGGATTGAGCACTTCCCCGACTCGTTTCCCGTTGACGAAAACGATCGCATCCCCGTCAATCCGGTCAAGTTCAAGCCATGTCGCCCGCCCCTGCCCATCGGCCGGTACCGCCGGAGTCATCCGATACCAGTAACGGTGAATGTTTTTGCGGGATTGTTTCTTCCAGCTCGTTCCGGAAGCATCGACCCCATCCTGAAATTTCTGTCCGGATGGAATTTTCCAGACTCCCCAGTCGCTGTCACCGGGCGGAATCTCAGGTGACTCAGCCGGCTTGATCCGCCAGCCGCCGTCGAGTTCGAGAACAGCCCGTGGTTCGCCTGCCCCGGCCAGTGCTGCGACTGCGACCATCAGAAGAAGAGACAGCCGTTTCACGATTTCGCCGTTCATCGGGGGCACTCCTGTTCCTGGTTGTTGCGGTCGTTGAACTTCAATGCACTTGCATACCGATCATGAAAATGGACGTTTTCCGACATTTCAATCATATTGAGGGAATCGACATGACCATCGTAGAACCAGGCATTCAGCCGGTCGGAATGAATCATGCGCACGTGACTCGTCCCCTGCTTGTTGTTGTAATCCGTCGACTGGTGCCCCCGATGCTTCTCCGCCGCATCTTCGCTGAAAGAGGTATCGGCAATACCGATGAATCGAGAGACCCGGCGGCCTATCTTTGTGATACTTAAAAACATCTGTCCTGAGGCGTCATCATTCCACGCGGCGCTCTCCTGGTAGCGCATGCCGTAATCGGACTGGCTTGCAACACCGTACAACTGCCAGGCGGCATCCGCCCCCGTCACCGGCGGCAAACCGGAAGGACAGAACAGATACTTCATCTGTCCGGAAATGTATTTCGAAAACGCCTCCTCGGAGGGTTTGCTGATATAACCGGACTCCACCATCACCTGCCAGGCACGAATCTCCGTTCCCTTTCCGCTGTAACCCGTACAGACAATATCCCGGTTGTCATTCGCGTACAAAAGAAAAACCGTCCCGTTCTGTTTCAAGTTTGAAATGCAACTCGCAGCTTTTCCCCGTTCACGAGCCTGCTGCAGCGCGGGAAGCAGCATCGAGGCCAGAATCGCAATGATCGCAATCACCACGAGGAGTTCGATGAGCGTAAACGCAGCTCTGGAGGTCGTGCGGCCACGAGCAGCAAGCGGCGTTTCCGCCTTCTTCCCGGCGTCCGGCAACGCACCGGTGCCGGGTACGAGTCTGAGCCGTGCGCGGCTGCGGCCTGCCGGCGCCGGGAGAGACGCGGCCTTTTCGGTCGTGTTTCCCTCCCCGGGCTTCTCTCCTGCCGGCGGAACGGAAACCCGATGAGCCTTGCAGATCCGACAATTTTTTGCGATCAAAAGCTCGATAAAAACAGCGCGGGCAAGCGATGCGCGCAGCCTCCGACGCCTTTCAACTGAAGTTTCCATGCTGCACCCTTTCATGTTCATGACTCCGTTATCGGTTTCCCAAAATGAAATTCCACTTTCGATCCGGCTTTTTTTCCGCGATATTTTCTCCTCGTACATCGGCCGGCAGCAGATCACTGCAGTTGCGGCATCCCCGCGGTCGACGTCTGAACAACAAGTTCCGGCTCCACCAGAATCTCGATTCCCCGCCTGCCTCCCCCGTCCCATATCCGGTCGAGAATTCCGAACGCTTCGCGCATCATCCCGGCATAGTTGTGTTCGAGCGAAGTAAGTTCCGGATAACTCCCGCTGCCCGCATGCACAATACCGACGGTGACGATTTTCAATTCCGCCGGAATCGCTATGCGCTTCTCCAAGGCAACCATCGCCAGCGCACGCCCGGGAAATGATCCGGAACAGAACACGGCCTCCGGCCGCGGCCCGCTTTCCAGTACGCGACGAGCCCATTCCACCGTCGCCCGCATAAAGGGGAGCTTGCCGATCTCATCGGTCTGAAGCTCGTTTTGAAACTCCCGGGCAACGGGGATCAGTCCGAAATCACGGATGGCCCGCTCCGCGCCGCACCGCAGCTGCCGGTGATAATCGAACCGCCGGGGACCTCCGGAAACCAGAATGCGCTTCACCCCAAGACCCGCCAGATGCTCCACCACCCGGTAAGCGCCGCTCTCCATCGCCGAACGCACGCAATGGATTCCGGGTTCACCGAAGTTCACCAGCGGATAATCCGGGTGCTCCTCAAGGAAACGCTGCAATCCGGGCCTGACGAAACCGACATGAATGATCCCCCGCGCCACCCGGTCGCGGATCGTCTCCGGAATCGATGTTCCGTTCCCGTCATCCGTGAAAAACTCTATCCGCTGCGAAAGATCGCGCTCACGGCAGTAATCGAGAAATTCGCTGATGTGCACCAGATAGGTGCCGCTCAAACGCAAATTATGACGCGAATCGCTGATCACGAGCGCCACATCCACCGCAGGTTTGTTGCGCAGCTGCCGCGCCGCCTGATTCGGCGCATATCCCATCCGCCGCGCCGCCTCGATCAGCCGCTCCCGCGTCTCCGGACTCATGTTGCCGCGTCCGTTCAACGCCGCGGAGACCGTCGAAATCGTCACCCCTGTCTGCTCGGCTATGTCTTTCAGTTTAACCATATTTATACTAATAAATAATTCCAGAATAACGTTATTCTAACAATATTATACCACAAACGCCGGCAAATGTCAAGATGGGGAGTAAAAAAAACAGAGATTCCCCCCTTGTCACAGGGAACAGAGAAAAAGTGCAAAAAGATTTTTTAATGTTGACATTTTGATAACAAACGTTATCTTAATAGAAACAGATTATTTTTTCACAACGAGGTTGAAATGCGCCCATTCAGAAAAGTCATACTCGCGGGGATGTTCACGCTGTGGTCGCTCGCATGGGACATCGGGAATCCCTGGTTGACCGCGGTATTCACCGTCGCGGGGATTCTGATCGGCGTCCTGCTGTATCGAAAGCGCAAACGGTCGAATCCGGCGGAGAAAGCCGCGCCGGGCAAACTTCCGCACCCGATTCCATTCGGGGAGAAACCGGAAACTCAATTCCACCCGATCCGCGCGGAACGCCTCGAACGGGAACTGGCCGGATTCGCAATCGAACTTTTTTCGTACCGGAAACTCAGCGATTCCCTGCTGGCGGGGTGTCTCATCGTTCCCGCGGGAGTGCTGTCAATTCTCTTCATGGATCAGCTTCTGCACTCGGAAAACGGGCTGCCTTTCCTGACCATCACGGGGGCGGTCTGGACGATCGTCGCGTTTCTGGTTGCCCTCGGCGAACGCTCCCGGGAACGGCGGCAGGAGAGGCTTCTCCGGGTTGCAGCGGAAGAGGGAACGCGCCTGGCCGCGGCCGATCACCGGCCCCCTTTCTCGCCCGATCGTCCGGAGGATCTCGCCCGTTTCTGCCGCTGTTTCGGATCGGAATCGGAAGCTCGGACGGCCTGCGAATTCGCGTGCCGGGCGGATTTTCATTTTCTCACCCTGCCGCAGGATTCTTTGCTGCTCACAGCCGGAAAGAACGGCTTCCGGCAATATGCGGAACTCTGCGAAACCCTCGACTTCGACCCGATCGATTTCCATCCCACCATCGGAGAGGCGGTTCTGCTTCTGAACAACCATCGGAGAATCACCGAACGCAGGACTCCCGTTCCGGGAGAGCTGCCCCCGGCGGAATCCCGTCTGGCTCCGCCTCTGTCAAATGGTGTAAGAAAACTGCGAGACCTTTCCTGTGCCGGAAAAAATCCGGATGTACAGGAGATTTTTGAAGAGGAATACGCACGGCGGCCGCTCTTTTCCGAAGCGCTCTTCTGCAGTTACTGGCCGAGTTGCGAAAAGGCGGCGATCGCGATGGCGGTCCGCGACACGGCCGCCGAAGTCACGGGGCGCGGGTACTCCATGATGTGCTGTCCGGAAGCCCCGGTCGCACTGCTCGTCAACGGCGAATTCGACTCGATGGAGGACGTCGATTTCATCCTCACGCTGGAACAGCGCTTTTCGATCCGGATTCCGGACGGCGACGCGGCGAAACTTCTGAACGGAACGCTCGCCGAACTCGCCGCGGAGATCCATCGCCGACAAACGATTTCACAACCAGACAAGGAGAACTTCCCATGCTCGACAAACTCATCGGTTCAAAAAGCCGCGCCGAAATCCTGAAACGGCTCTTCACGCCGGAAAATCCCTCGATCTATCTGCGTCGACTCGCGCGCGAAGCGGGGTTCAGCGCCCCGGTCGTCCACCGCGAACTGCGCACGCTGCTCGAACTCGGACTCGTCCGGCAGAACAGCGACGGAAACCGCATCAACTTCTCCGCCAATTGCGAACACCCGTTCTTCGCACCGCTCTGCGAACTCGTCTCCCGGGATCAAAACCACGAAAACGGCGGAAACGGTGGCGCGGAGTAACTCCACCGGATTCCGGAAATCAGTTGCCGCGATTCTTCCGGAACGCCTCAAGCATAACCCGTTTGCGGTCGTTGTCGGCGGAGGGCCGGAGGGGTTTTCCGGGTTCCCCCTCATGCTCGAGACTCCAGCCGCTCCATTCGCGGAACGCATGGTAACTCCAGTCCCAGCCGTACTCTTCAAAGATGTCGATGCAGTCGCGCAGGTAATCCGCGGCGCCGGGCGCCCAGACAACAGCCGAAAACTCTCCGACGTAGATTCTGGCGTTGTGCCGGAGCTGAAAGTCGCGCACCGCCAGCAAACGTTTGCGGATCATTTCCTTATCCCAGAATTCTCCGCCCATCTGTCCCGGATAGCGGACCAGCCGCACCGTCCCCTGTTCTCCGAAATTGTTGCCCACAAGCTGATGGGTGAACTGCCCCGGGTGATACATGTGCACCTGATAAATGATGTTGTCCATCGCCAGCGGAGAGAGATAGCGGAACGCAACCGGAGAATCCCATTCATTGGATTCAATGATGATCGGCGTATCCGGGTCGATCGCCCGCACCGCCTCAGCCGCCATTCTCTGCAGATTCCAGTAGTCCCACGGGGCAGGACGGGTCTGAACCGGTTCATTGACCAGATCATAAGCCCAGACCGATGGATTTCCCCGGAACCGCCGGGCAATCCGCTTCCAGACTTCGATGAAATGGTCGGCGTATTTTTTATCGTAAAACATATACATGTCTCCCCCTTTCTCACGTCCACCCGGAGGAGAATGCAGGTCGATCACAAAAAGGATGCCATACTTCCGGGCTTTTCCGAACACCTCTTCGAGATGGTCGAGTTTGCCGTCAAGCCAGCGATCGTATTCCGCCAGATCCCGATCGGTGTCGGCTTTTCCCCAGTCCCGCGTGATCTGGGCGCGAATCAGCTTGACGTTCCAGCGGGACAGAGTCTCAAGATCGTCATCGGTGAACGAGTGCGGCGACATCACGCCCCGCAGCGGCGGCATGGAGGCGACCCGTTCCGGATAGGAAACCCGGTAATCGCGGTTCACCAGCGGGAACAGGGTGTACACCCGCAGACTGGCCAGATCGAACTCCACTTTTCCGGAACTGTCCTGAAGCCCGAGCTTGAGACTTCCTTTCTCCGCAGTCGGAGAGATGGCACATGAGAACGAGATTTCCCGCCAGTCGAACGTCCCTTTCAGATGTGAGGGATGATGCCAGTACTCCTGCCCGTCGGCATCCCGGTAATAAAGCATGAATTTGATTCCGTTCCAGGAATCCCGGGGCGTCGAAACATTCCACGCCCGTCCGCGTATGGTGAAACAGAGCGACTGGCCGCGGAACGGCACGAGATCGATCTCCGTACCGGCACAATTCATGGCGGCTTTCGCCTGTTCCGGCACCTCGATCACAAGCCGCTCTCCGGAAACCGTTCCGAAAGAGCCCGGCGCCCAACGCGACGCCGGAATTTTAAACTCTTTCAACGGAGTCGGCTCCCCGCAGAAAACCACAGCGGGCAGTATCGACATCACGATCGTGCAGATCGCAGAAACCAGGATTTTCATCATTCACACCTCTCCATGCTGATCTTCTCCGACTCCGGGATAATCTGCTGTGAAATACCGGCTGATCGAACGGCAAAGCGTCAATATCGTCTACGGAAGCCCGGCGACCGGGATTACGCATTCAGATTCCTCACACTCGAACGCACGATGAGCGAACTCGGCAGACGGATGTCTTCGCGCGGAGAGTCCGGTTCCCGAATCCGGGCGAGCAGCAGCGAAACCGTCTTTGCGGCAAGCGCGTCGAGATCCTGATTGATCGTCGTCAGTTCCGGCGTGAGCCAGCGACAGATGTCTTCAAGTTCGGAAGTGATCAGCGAAATATCCTCCGGAATCCGGAGTCCGCGCTTCCGCAACCCGCAGGCCGCCTGGAGCGCCACACTCTCCCCGCAGACCACAAGCGCGGTCGGCCGCGCCGCGAGCACGCGGTCGAGCTCCCGCTGCGACTCCTCCCCGCCGGAGTTGTGGAAATGCCCCACCGGCAACGGCTCGATTCCGCTCTCTTTTGCAAAAGCCGTGTAAGCGGCGATGCGCTCCTGCCCCGCCTGATTTTCGATCCGGTCGACCGTAAGCCCGATGCGCCGATGGCCGTTCTCATACAAATGCCGCAACGCCAGCGTCACCCCCTGCCCGTGATCGGTGTTGACCGAACTGCTGAACGGATACTGCTTGTTCACAGTCACGATCGGCATCGGCAGCCGCTCGAACTCCGCACGATGCGCCTCGATGTACGGCTCGGAAAGCAGCAGCAGGACCGCCCGCGTGTAACTGTCGTAAAGCCGGGAGAGATCCCGGACCGGTATCACCTCCGTCAACATCCGGTTGCGGGTGATCTCGAAAACCGCCGAGGAGAGCAGCCGTTCGGAAAAACTCAGCCTCCGCTGCGGCGACGGCAGATCCGCAATCACGATCGCCACGCAGTCGCGCGCCGCAACCTGCTGCGGACGGTAATTCAGTCTGCGGGCGGCAGCCAGCACACGCGCACGCACTTCATCGCTGACCCGCGCCCGGCCCGTGAACACGCGAGAGATCGTCGCTTTCGAGACCCCGCACTGCCGCGCAAGTTCGTTGATGTCGCTCGCCACTTTCTGCTCCTCCCGTCTTGCTCAAAGCGTGATCGTGCGGAACGAAAAACTCCCGCGCGGCAAATCGCAGTCGATCTCGACCATGCTGCCGTTGCGCGTGACCGAACCGGCACAACACTCTCCACGCCCCTCGGCATCGACTTTCAGATACGGCTTGTGCACGTGACCGCAGAGCGAAAGATCGATCCGATGCTCCCGGAGCAGTTCCAGAACCCGCTTCTGCCCGAAAAGCCGGTGACGCATCCGCAGAATCGGATGCTCCTCCGTCATCGGATAATGCGACAGGAGAATGCGCGGACCTTTCTTCGGTTCCGCGCAGACCGACTCGATCCACCCCGAATCAGCGCGGGAGAGAAATCCCCAGGAGCAGAGCAGATTCGACGGGCGGCTCGTATTGACCAGCAGAAACTCCACCCCCGCATATTCGCGCCGGATCGGCAGCTCCGGGAAACGGTAATCCCCTTTCGACAGATACTCCGTCATCTCGCGCACAGCCCGCACGCACTTCGGACGCCGGACGTAACAATCATGGTTGCCGGGCAGATAGAGCAGCGGAATCTTCGAGTCGCGCAGCGGCGCGAGGATCGGACGCACTTTCGCAAATTCTCCCGGCTGCCCCGTACTCGTGAGATCCCCGGTACAGACCGCGACATCGGGTTTCGTGTCGAGAATATATTCGACCGCGCGCTCGAGTTTCCCGAGATCGTGCCGGAACTGACGCCGGAATTTGTAGTTGAATACGCCGACCCAGCGTTTATCGATATAAGCCATCCAATCCTCAGCCGCGCCGCCCGCATGCGGATCGGAAAAGTGAACGATCCTCATTACCGCTCTCCTCTCCTCTGCGCCTCAATGGAACAGCACGATGAGCGTGACCGCAACGATCAGCGCCGAGACAACCATGGCCGCCGCGACCGGCATCCACACCGCAGTTGTTCCGTGCCGGATACCCTCGCGTTCCGGAGCGGAGGCGGAATCGCCTCCCCCTTTCAGGAACGCCGAGACCCGTCCGGAAGCACGGTACTGGGCGCAACGGAGCTTTTCAAACTAACGCAGAACTTCCGGAGGTTCGCCGGGGGCGAGATTGCGGAATCCCTGCTCTAGCGAATCGAGCGCCTGGGAAAACCGCTCAAGTTCAGCGATTTTCCGGGATTCGAGTTCAAGTTCGGCCGCGACGGCGGCACGATCGCGTTCGAGCCGGCAGCCGAAATCGCGCCGCTGGCGGTCGAATCCGTCGGTTCGATCCGGGGCCTGCCGCATCGGAATCCGCGTCGAAAGCGGCGGCGGCGGTGCCGATTCCGTTCCCGTTTTGTCCTCCCGGGGGACGGCGGCGGGAGCTCCGGCCCGCGCCGCATTTTCCTTGAGCCGTTCGCGCATATGAACGAGGTTGTCGCTGATAAAATCGTTTTTCGCCATCTCGCGTCTCCTGCGTATTGTCGTTCGCTTCGCGTTAATATACCCTTTCTCCCGGGTTTGTGCAAGAAAATCAGACACTTCGAGTTGCAAAAAACAGGAAACGGTTCTATGTTACCAGCGGGAAAGGAAGTTCCATCTTGAATCGAAAAGCCATTGTTTTCACCCTCGGATGCCGGCTGAATTCCGCCGACAGCGCGCTGCTCGTCTCGCGCCTGACGGAAGCGGGCTATGAGGTTTCGGAGTCGGCGGAAAACGTCGCGCTCATCATCGTCAACAGCTGCACGGTCACGGCCGAGGCCGCGCGCAAAAGCCGCCAGATGGTGCGGAAATTCCGGAGCATGCACCCCGAAGCGGTGATCGTGGTCACGGGGTGCAGCGCCGAACTCGACCGCGAAGCGTTCCTCGCGGACAGCGCCGCGGACGTCGTGCTGACCAATCCGGAAAAGCGGTCGCTGCCGGAACTCGTGGGGGAGTTTCTCGCCGGACACGCCGGACTCGGCGGCGCGCTGAAAAGCATGCAGCAGCCAGTCACTCCTTTCCGGGAGAATGCGTTCGGGAGTTTTCCGTTCCGCAGCCGGGCGTTCCTCAAGAGTCAGGAGGGGTGCGGCAACTTCTGCAGCTACTGTATCGTCCCTTACGCACGCGGGCCGGAGAGGTCGCGCGCATTCGACGAAGTGCTCGCCGACTGCCGGAAAGCGGTCGAAGCGGGCTTCCCGGAACTCGTGCTGACCGGCGTCAACACCTGCGCCTACTCCGATTCCGGGCGGGATCTTGGCGCGCTCGTTCATGAGATCGCCCGGATCGACGGCGAATTCCGCATCCGGCTGAGTTCGACGGAACCGGCACCGGGGAACCGTTCCCTGCTCGACGTGATGAGTTCCGAACCGAAAGTGTGCCGGTTTCTGCACCTTGCGCTGCAGAACGGCAGCGACCGGATTCTCGCGGCGATGAACCGCCACTACACGACAGCCGAATATGCGGATTTCGTGCGCGCCGCGCGCGAACGGATTCCGGGGATCCACCTCGGCAGCGACCTCATCGTCGGATTTCCCGGCGAAACGGAGGAGGATTTTGCGGAGAGCTGCCGGTTCGTTGAATCGATGGAATTCGCGAATCTGCATATCTTCACCTATTCGCCGCGCGCGGGCACTCCGGCCGCCGCACTGCCCGGCCGGATTCCGCCGGATGTCGCGAAAGAGCGCCACAAGCGGCTCGAAGTGATTGCGGCGGAGTCGAAACGGCGTTTCATCGCCGGCCTGTACGGACAGAAACTCCCGGTGATCTTTGAACGGATCGATTCCGACGGGATGGCGCGCGGCTGGAGTGACAATTACGTCGAACTGCGCGTACCGGCGGACGAGGTTCCGCTCGACCGGATCGTCCCCGTCGAAGCCACCGCGGAAAATACGGCAAGCAACCTGGTTTGACAGATGCAAGGAGGAGCCATGACCGACAACGCAACCCATTTCTACAGTTATCTCGCCACAGGAAATATCATCTGCCGGAGCAGTTCCCTGACCGGGACGGAGGTGATCGAGGAACTCGCGAAACTGCTGGCACGCAACAATGCCGGACTCTCCGCCGCCAACATCGTCAACGAAGTTCTCGCGCGCGAAGCGATGTTTCCGACCGTGATCGCTCCGGGGCTGGCGGTGCCGCACGCGCGCCTCGCGGAACTCGACAAACCGCTGGTCGCGATGGCGACCAGCACGCAGGGGATCGACTTCGGCGTTCCGGAAATGGGTCCGGCGAAAGTCGTCGTGATGCTGCTCACGCCGGGGGACGACCCCGGGCTGCACCTGCAGCTGCTCTCGGCGCTCGCGAAAGATTTCGGGGCGGGGGATGAGATCGAAACGGTGGCGGCTCTGCCGACTCCGGAAGCGGTCACGAGTCACTTCAGCGGCTCGGGGTTCACGATCCCGGAATTTCTCCGGGTCCGCGACGTGATGACGCGCCGGGTCACGACCATGCTTGAACAAGATACGCTGCAGCGAGCGATCGAGCTCTTCGCCACGACCGGGGAATTCGAGATCCCGGTCATCGACGATGACGGCGATCTGCGCGGCGTGATTTCGCTGCTCGACCTGCTGCGGTTCAGCATGCCGGAACATGTTCTCTGGCTGGAAGATCTGACGCCGATGTACCGGTTCCAGCCGTTCTCGGAGGTGCTCAAGGGGGCGAACGACACGAAAGTGGCGGACGTCATGCGCACGGAATTCGTGAGCGTCGATGAATCGGTTCCGGCGGTTCAGCTTGCGAAACTCTTCCTCGTCAACAACATCAAGCAGCTCATTGTCGTTGATTCTGCCGGGAAGCTCGCCGGAATCGTCAATCTGAAGAAATTTGCATCCCGGCTTTTCTGGGAATAAGTTCAAACTCGTTCTGAGGCAATGGGAAATGGAATCGTATCGCTATCACGGGAAAATCGGAATCTCACCGGCTTGGGATGTCATCGTCGTCGGCGGAGGTCCGGCGGGGTGTGCGGCGGCAGCGGCGGCGGCGCGCGCCGGAGCGAAAACCCTGCTGCTCGAAAGCACCGGGGCACCGGGCGGCATGGGAACCTCGGGGCTGGTTCCGGCCTGGTGTCCATTCTCGGACGGAGAGAAGATCATCTACCGCGGCCTCGCCGAAACGGTGTTCCGCCGGGCGAAGTCCGGAATCCGGCATGTGAATGAAAAACTGCTGAACTGGGTTTCGATCGATCCGGAGTCGCTGAAGCGGACCTACGACGATCTGCTGGAAGAATTTGGCGTCCATGTGCTCTTTCACACATTTGTCGCGGCCGTGGAAAAGGCCGACTCCGGCAGGATCGACGCGGTCATTGCGGGCAGCAAAGCGGGATTGACCGCTTTCCGGGCGAAGATGTTCGTCGACGCGACGGGTGACGGCGACATCGCCGCATGGGCCGGCGCGGAATTCAAACTCGGGGACGAAGTCACCGGGGAGACGCAGCATGCCACGCTCTGTTTCCAGCTCTCGAACGTCGATTCCTACTATTATCAGCACAGTTGCCGTCTGCACGGCAGCAATCCGGACTCGTCCATACACCGCATTGTGAAAGAGGGGAAATATCCGGAGATCATCGACACGCACCTCTGCCAGAATTTCAACGGTCCCGGTACGGTCGGATTCAATGCAGGGCACCTGAAAAACGTCGACAGCACCGATCCGGAACAGGTTTCCGCAGCGATGATCCGGGGACGGAAAATCGCCCGGGCGTTCCTGAATGCGCTCAAAGAGTACGAGCCGGAGGCATTCGGCGGCGCCTTTCTCGCGTGCACGGCGAATCTGCTCGGGATTCGGGAGGGGCGGCGCATTGCCGGAGAGTACGAACTTACTTACCACGACTATCTTGCGCGGCGCGATTTCGAGGATGAGATCGGGCGCAACTCCTACTATCTCGACATTCACGGCATGCGTGCGGATATGCGCGCGGTGGTCGACAAGGCCGGGCGCTACAAACCCGGCGAGTCGCATGGGATTCCGTTCCGCTGCCAGCTGCCGAAGAAGCTCGACAATTTGCTGCTTGCCGGACGGTGCATCTCGAGCGACCGGATGACCTACGGCAGCGTCCGGGTCATGCCGGTCTGTCTCCACAAGCGGGGCGTCACCGTTGATGACGAAGATGCG
>ERZ856578.5883-NODE-5883-length-14378-cov-4.883365_pt1 | contig 14378 bp, 6 predicted proteins | sample MGYA00514384_ERZ856578 | MGnify/ENA primary metagenome ERZ856578 (study PRJEB29103, sample SAMN06111958) | human gut metagenome | biome: human gut; feature: ankylosing spondylitis patient; material: healthy_person | host: Homo sapiens | place: China:Hangzhou...
GTCACGCTGCTATCTTTGATATCCGTGATACGGATTCTCGACGGTGCTGTTGGATTCTTCACCACAATATTAGCTGTTCTGAATATAGTATTGCAGTTCGCATCAATTGCCTCCACGGTGATCTTCGCAGTTCCTGCTTTCAGTGCCTGCACTTCACCGGTTACACGGTTCACTGTGAAGATGGACGGATCACTGCTGCTGTAGCTTAAGCGAGTCACATCTTCTTCATATTTCTTGGTGATCGTTGTCGAGATATTCTGGGTCTGACCTACATACATGGTCGATACCAGTCCCGTAAATGCAATGTTCTTCGGAAGTATCGCCGTCTCCGGGATCTCCTCCATATAGCAGTTGTCTGCAAACTTCACAGTGATGGTCTGTGTGATCTGTTCTTTTCCTTCAGGTCCCCATGTCACTATAAACTTCTGATCCTGCAGATTCTTTGCTGCTTCTGCCTTCAGTGCCACACTTAAGTAAGAACCATCATCTGACAGTTCATATGCATATGTGGATTCAGTAACCGCTTCAGATTCTGTAAATGCAAAGTTCACCTTCACATTTTCTTTGGTGATCATCTTGTCCATAGAATCCGGAACGGCAATCTTCCATGCAAGATAATTGCCCTTTGTCACATTAATTTCATCCGGTTCTGTTGCCAGATTGATTGTCGGAGACCAGGAGACAGAATTGTATGTTGCTGTCGTCTCTGTGCCATCCTCACTCTGAACGATCACCGGTGCCGAGCTGCGGATACCAAAGACATTGGCAAACTCCGTCACTGTGCCGCCTACTTTCGTCTCTGTCTCTTTCAACAGCCTGGACAGATTCAAGGTGTAGGTCCTTACATTATTACGGTTATCTGTGCTGACACGGATCGTGGCAGTTGTCAGATCCGGATCGGTCTTATCCGCAGAATCCAGCAGGTCCGTCACATCCAGATATGCGTCCACATATCCATAGGATTTGTTGGTATCTGGCTGCATATCCGTCTTCTTGTAAGTCTCAGTCTTTCCGTTATAGGTAAGGTGGATATATCCATCCTCTGTAAATGGTGCATTCTGTACTTTCATGCGGAATGCAAGGAAATATCCGTTCTTACAGGTTCCTTCCTCTGTACCCAGTATACCAGTGAAGTTTCTCACATATTTCTGTGTACCGGTTGCAGTAAAGTTCAGTCCACGTACACCGTATCTTGCGGCTGATACGCGGGCTGCACTTCCATTTCCGTCCAGATCCTTGTCTGTCAGATTGGATAAGGTAAAGGAAGTATTCTTTGTAGCATATGCATACCCCGGAACTGAGATCTGGATGCTGTCAGGTCCTTTCTCAGCTTTCACATAGGAAATAAGATAAATCTTTCCTTTTGCCATCGGCATGGTGTAGTTACCGGTTGCCTGGTCATATTTCCAGTCTGCAATCGTTGTTCCTTCTGTATACTGAAGAGATGCTACTGCATCTTCCTCATACCAGGAAGTAAATGCAGTTGCTGTGTATGTACTGTTCTGCGTTGGAATGTAAATATACTTGGTTCCTGACTTGAGGGTTGCGATTTTCTGATCATTAACCACATCTGTCAGTGCAATATAGCTGTCATCCCGGCTCAATGTAAAGGCTGCTGCATTTTCTCCAGTACCTTTTCCTTCAAACATCAGATACAGAATCTCACCCTTTGCCAGTATGATTGCATCCAGATTTTCCAACTGCCTGCCATCTTTCTTGCAAATCAGTTTCACAACATCTGACGTTGACGGTTCTACTTTATATACGCCGTCTGCGGATGCTGTGTAGGAATAGTAATACACGAACGGTGTCTCGCCGGTTCCAAGTGTGATTGCTTTTCCAAGCTTCTCATCTGATAATCTGGAGCTGTCCAGTTCGCACAGATTCCACTGTGTCAGCGGTGTCCATGTAATATTTCCTTCATTATTGTTCTTTACACTGAACTTGTACACCGCACCTTTTGTTCCATCAAAGGTCGCACATGCATAATTCTTTCCATTGAACTGGATCTGTCTGTAAGTTACATTCTTCAGTTCTTCTGGTTCCACCACCGTATTATCCGGAATTTCAAACAGGTAATCTCCTGGTGTTGTGGTGGTAAAGTTATAATATTTCTTTGCACCTGCGGCAATGGTCTGGTTCGATGTAGAAGTCCATTTGACAGTTGTAAAGCTTCTTGCCGCCCATGCAATATCCAGGGTGATAGTCGCTGTTACCAGCTCACTCTCTGGCCGATTTTCCTGCTTTCGAAGTGCCTCGTCTGCATAAGCTTTGACCGTAACTTTTCCAGTACTGATTGCTGTCAGCACACCTGTTTTCGGATCAATATTAGCAATATCCGGGTTCAGGGACTCCCAACGAATTACTGGTGCAGTCTTCGGTTCATATACCTTCTGACCGTAATCCAGGTTTGCAGTAAGCTGTACGGTATCTTTCGGTTCGATCTGAGTCTTTGCTGTACTCAGAGTCATCTTCTGTACCCAGACGATCTCCGGCTCATATTTTACAAGAACCACGTCGCCGGCATTTGCTGTCTCACCTGTGATTTTCTTATCTTCATATGATGTCTTGTCATCATAAGTAGTTCCTTTGTTCAGACTGTAATACTCTGTTGCTGCGAATTCACCTACATCCTTTACTTTCCAGTAATAATTGGTCGGACTGAATCTGGAAGCATTCTGGAAGGTGTACTGAATATTCTCGTACATCTCCATGACAAAGTCTTTCAGCTGCTCTTTCCAGCCACCTGCTTTTTTGGTGATCTCCACCTTTCCATCATTGTTGACAGTGACAGAACCCTGGGATTTCACAAAAGCATTGAAATAATCATAGTCCAGGACAGTGATCTCTGATCTCTGATTCAGAGTGACTGTTACCGTCTCTCCAACGTCAGTCGGAATATACAGGTCGTAAGTCTCTCCTGCTGTCACATCCAGAATCCATGCCTGATCACTGGTGTCGTATTTAAACTTCGACCAGTAGCGTCCCTGCTCGTTTCGCTCCGGCACATAGTAATACGGAGCTGTTCCTCTCACATACAGTCTTCCTGAGGTTTCTGCCTTATACTCGTAGAGCTTCGAGCTAGTACCAGATACCACGAAGTTATCCCCGCTTACTTTTTCCACTGTAATCGGAACAACCTTAAATATACTGTTATCGCCATTTTCCAAAGCAAAGCTTACGGTATCATCTGTATCAAGCCGGAGTCCGTAATCCATATCTTCCATGTTGATCTGGATATCATCTGCATCCTTACGGGAACGTCTGCTCCACTTCGGATTCACTTTTCCGCCGACTCCCACCAGACGGTAGAATCCTGCTCCATTTGCAGTCATGGATATCTGATAATATGGGATCTGAGAATCGGTACTGTGATACTCTTTATCCTTTTCTGTTATTTCATTAAATGTAAAGTCAGCATCTGTCTTCAGAGTTACGGTCTGTTCATTGCTGGAATAGTTTGTCAGCATAAATACTGCATCATTCCGTTTTGCTTTGTAACCTACATAGAAGCCATCATAGAATTCGCCATCAACTTTGACCAGTTCCTGTGTTTCTACATTATGTTCCATCACGCTGTGAAAAGTTATCCCGTCCTGATGCTTTATCAGGTAATCTCCTACCCGGTCAGTAGAGAAATGATAAGTTTTCGTCTCATTTGGCTCCAGGGTGATCTCACCACTCCAGTTCTCATCCGTCAGAGTATATTCCTTATCAAAATAATCATCCAGCGTATCTGTGCAAACGATGGTTCTCTCTTTCTCAGATGGGCTGAATACCACGGTGATCTGATCATCATCTGCATATGCCTCAATCTGCGTCCATGTATATTCACCTGCACTGAAGGATGTCCTGTCATAAGCATTTCCATACACGCCATAGACCTTAGCTCCGGTGCTTCCGATGTAAATAGTCTCATTCTGGCTCATGGACACGGAATAATATGCATCCTTGCCAGCAGGCAGTGTAACAGAACTTGATCTTGCAAGACGCACTGGCGTCGGAGGTGCTACCTTACTATATACAAAATCCAGAACGATGCTCTGATTTTTCTGGTCTTTATCAATTACAACTTTATAGGTCTTTCCCTTTTCCAAGCGACAGTAATCATTCTTTTCGCCATATACGTCAGCACTGTCTGTATCTTCCCACTTCACCATGAGTGAAGTCTGGCATCTCTGATTTGTTGTCTTTTCAAACCAGTCAGCATCATTGACATCGGAGTTAGATGCCAGCGCATAATATCCGGTCTGGGCAGGTGTACAATAGATTGTCTGCGTCCATGCTCCATTGCTTATCATTCTTACCTGCGTATTACCTGCCTGTAAGGTCAGTGTCTGGTTCTTACTGATTGGCTTTGTATTTCTAAAATAGGTAACACTCTTCGCTGCCCCTTTAGGAATAGCTGTCACTGTAGTTCCACTTTCCTGATACCAGACATCTGTGCTCTTTTCCTTTGGCAGTGTGATTGCTCCACTTAGATTAACCGGAGCCTTGATCTCTTTCAGTGAAGTACAGTCACTTAAAAAGTCCTGTATTTTCGTTACCTTACCCATGGTAAATCCAGACAGATCAAGTGAAGTTATTGCCTTGCAGTCAAAGAACATGGCATCCATGTTCGTAACTTTTCTGGTGTCAAAGTGAGACACATCCAGTGTACTGAGTTGTTCACATCCGGCGAACATAGCACTCATATCGGTTACATTACTGGTATCAAATCCATCGATGCTCAGCCACCTCAGATTCTCACAGCTATTGAACATCAATGCCATATCTGTAACATTCGATGTTTTGAATCTCGGAATATCAAGACCATACAGAGATCTGCAGTCATTAAACATCTCCCTCATGTCTGTCACTTTCTGTGTATCCCAACTACCTATATTCAGACTGCTTAGTGCTGTACAGCCAGAAAACATCTGACGCATATCCGTGACATTACTGGTATTCAGATTGCACAGATTTAAGTCTGTCAGTCTGGAATATCCCCCCTCGCTCATATCGAACATGTTGCTCATATCCGTGACCGTGCTGGTGTTAAATCCACTCAGATCCACAGTTTCCAGATTATAGCAGTTCAGAAACATTCCGGCGGCTGTGGTTGCACCCGTTACATTTACTACTGCAGATTTAATCTTAGAAGTGTAGTTATACCATGGGATGAGATAACCTGTTTTCCGGAAGTCACCGGTTCCATCCACTCTCAGACAACCAGCAGAATCAATGGACCAGGTAATGTTGGAACCATTGTCGGTTACTGTTCCGGATGCGATTGGTTTATCCAATGCGAGGGTGACGGAAGCCCCGCTATTGCTCTCAAGGAAATAGCTCTCCCCCTCTTTTGCTTCTATATATTCTTCCTTTATTTCTTCCCAATTATCATGCACAGCATCATATTTCCGAAGACTAGGAAGATAATAATCATCATCGACCGTCATATAGTATTTTCCAGCTTCTGTCGGCGAAAACACTGCATAACTATACGGTTCAATCGAGGCTCCTGATTCCCTGATCACGCTGCAGTTAGCTTTTTTGCACACTTTGAAAGAACCCGTTCCAGCCTTAGGCATGCAAAATGTAATGGAATCTCCCTCTTCCAGTGCAATTTCATTAAGCATGTAGCTATGGTCATGACCACTATAATGAATATTGTCAAACACATAGCAGAACCCGGTCTGGTCATTTTTTATCCATGCCGGATAAACAAAATCCCCACTTTTTATTGTATAAATACCTGCTTCCAGTGCCTTAAATGTATATATTCTATTGTCTGTACTTGGCTCTGCCTCTGTAACTTCCTGGTTTACGGCAACCGCCGGTTTTTCAATCTGATCTGAATCGTATGTAATAGGATAAAGTGTCCATGTATCATCCGTCTTGTTCTCAAATCGTATGCTTATCCTCGCTTGGTTATCTGCTGTGCATGAAGAAACACTGATTCCTTCGTAGACTGTTTTATCTGTCGTTTTATAGTAGGTATTACAGTATCGCCACTCATCCATAACAGAAAAATAACGCTCAGAGCCATCAGAGTCCGGCATCAAATAATCTCCCGGTTCTGTCGGAATAAACTCCACATTTTTTGTCGTTTTTGCCGGTATGGTAATCTCCTCTGGCCATTGAGACCACTTTTCAACCACATCCAGATCTGTTTTTACTGTAATCTGTACATCTTCTTCCAATGGTTTAAGTGACCATTCCCTGTTATCATCAACATAGATAAAGGAGTTCGCCTTTTCAGAGAGCCTCACCGCATACCATAGCGTATCTCCATCCTGAACCGTGTTTCCTATGGCAGTCTGAGCACCATATCCTGACATTTCCAGAAGGCTCACCTCTTTGGAAAAACTTATATATAACAGACTGCCCGGTTCTCCCTCAATTTTGCAAAGTCCCATTGAACCTGCCGGAATCGTGATGTTTTGATCCTGTACTAACTTGTATGCAGCTTGATAATCCTCTGCTTTATAAAAGCCAAAAGATGCCGTGCTATCACCATCATCACTTACCAAAACACTATAAGTATCTCCCGCCTTCAGCCAGAAGGCCTCCTGCACTGCACTGTCTATCAGTATCTGATCTCCGTAAACTGACTGACCATTTGAATCCACCGATCCATCATCAAATGTCTCAGTTTCATAGATTTCCATACTCACTTCTTTATCTGCATCAGAAGGTTTCACATAATAATATCCATCTTCTGACGGAGTAAACTGAAACTCTGTCCCATCTGCCAATGTATACGAATTACCAGCTTCAATTACATTGTTACTCTGATTCGGACTGGCATCCATCGAATAAGTTGCTGATTCTGCTTTTACTGTCTGGTTACTCTTCAGCTGTACTTCTGCTTCTACTTCATCAGACTCTGCGTCGTCTGATTCTACATCTTTCGACTTTGACTCATCCACATCGGCTTCTGTCTCTGTTTGTTCCGACTCTGCTTCGTCTGATTCCGAGGGTGCTGCTTCTGACACAGCCTGTACTGCTTCCGGCTGTGCCGCCAATGCCGGTACGCAGTCACCAATGGTCAGCGCGCAAGCCAACAGCAGTGCAAGTAACCTGTCCATGTGTTTCTTCATAAGACTTTTTCTCCTTCTTTGTGATTTTGTGACATTCTTTCCAAAAAATGTCTTTGTTTGATTTTACCTCGGTCTCAATAATCATGTCAATATTATGGAAAGTTATATTGCATAATCAGGTGCAGATTTTCTATCGGATAAGACAAAAAATACCTGCAGTCAGATCTGACCGCAGGTACTTGCCTGTCTTATAAACTTATATTCTCTAAACCACAACTCTGCATCGTTTCTTACAGAATGCCATCCCATAGAGCATAATATCATTTCTTCCATCATTCAGCAGATATTCCTGATATCTTCTGTCTTTAATCTGATCCAGTGCGTTTTGGCACGCCTGCTCCATATCCTTGTATTCCTTTGTGTATTTCAGTTCCACAACAATACCTGCATCTGGATCATCCGTCTCCACGATAATATCCGCAAATCCTTCTCCAGCTTCTGCATTGGATTTTACCAGCCAGTCCGCATTTCCCGTGAGGATTCCTACCAGCAGATTATGATACGAGCTTTCTTTCTCTTCCTCTCTGGCTCTGGTGTCAAAGACGCTGACCGAATTGCTCAGGATCTTGTTCAGATATTTTTCGATTTTTTCTGTATTTCCTTCTGCAAATGCTTTCCAGAAATTCTGCAGCTGCTCTGTGTTGGAAAAAATCGATTTCTTAAACCATTCCTGTATCTGAAGTTTGAATACTTCCCTGACTTCTTTGTTAGGAATCACCAATTTGTAGGCGCCAGCATCCGTAAGACCAGTCTTGGTCAGATAACCCGTGGTAAACAGGACACTCCAGAGGTTATCAATACTGTTGTCGATTTCATCATAGGTCAGGTCCAGCCGGATCTGTTTTTCAATCGATTCACCGGCAATCAGACTTTCAATCTCACTTCTGGTTGTCTTGGTGGCTTTGTCAATAAATCTCTTTACCAGATCATTTCCGCTGGTATTGATCCAGTAAGCTTCAGGTCTGGCATTTGGATCACTCTTAATTCTGTCCACATGGTTCACCACATCCCACGGACAATAGACATCTGCATTTCCAAAGCGGTATCCATCATACCATTCCTTTGTCTCATCAAACCGGTTCTCCACATGATAATATGCAAGAAGTTCTTTTACTTCTTTATCCGTAAAGCCAAACTGCTCATCAAATCTTGTGTCCGTAATAGACAGAATCTTAAAATTATTAAGCCCTGTAAATATGCTTTCCTTGGATACCCGGAGACAGCCTGTCAGCACAGCAAATTCCAGGGCATTGTTCGTTTTTAATGCTTTTCCAAACATTGCGCGTATCAAAGTGACCATTTCCTGATAATACCCATGCTGGAATGCCTTATCCAGTGGCACATCGTACTCGTCTATCAGAATGATCGTTTTTTTACCATAATGCTTGTATAACAGTTCCGAAAGTGTCTGCAAAGAAGAGAGTAACAGTTCATCGCTCATCTGATAGGTTCCTTCCAGAAGAGTTATCATCGATGTATATTTGTCTTTTTCACTGTTAGTCAGACGGAAACTATCTTCCAGGAATTCAAAGCGTTCTGCCTCTTTGGCAATCAATTCAATCATCTGATATTTTGCTGCTTCATAATCCAGACCTTCCACATTTTTCAGTGAAATAAAGATAACAGGATATTTCCCCATATATTCTTTACATAACTGCTCATTACTGGAAATCGCTAATCCATCAAACAGTGCAGGATCTGTGCCAATCTCAAAAAAGCATTTCAGCATACTCATATTGAGTGTTTTTCCAAAACGCCGAGGACGGGTGAATAGATTCACTTTTCCCCTGTTATCAAGCAGCTGCTCAATCAGCTTTGTTTTATCAATATAGTAATAACCGTTTGATCGAATCTCTTCAAAATTTTCGATTCCAACTGGTAATTTTGTCTGTTCACCCATGACTTACGTTCCTCCCCTCTGGTCTGATTTCTCTCACATAATTTACTAATAGTATAACCGCACAGCAAAGATTCTGGCAACTGTATTTATGTTACTTTTTACGGCTCATAATCCGCGATCATCTCGATGAATTCCCTCACTCTCTTCTGCTTCCACTCCGGCAGAGCATTGTAGACTCTCTGAACCGGCAGTCGACGAGCCGGCTTTTCTGGCACTTCCCCATCTTCCATGAATTCTCCCATCAGAACATCCATGGACACATCCAATACATTGCATATTTTCATCAGGGTGTATACCTGGGGTCGGGTCTTTCCACACATCATCTCGCTAATCGTAGATGCGGACAGTCCTGCTTCTCTGGCAAGGGATGACATGGTCAGTCCTTCTCTTTCACTGTACCTTCTGATCTGTTTCAAAATTCTCTCACATACCTTTTCTGGATCGTATCTCATAAATGTGCTCCTTCCTCTTTCGATTTTTTGAAATGTATTTTCGCTTTTTCGAAAATCCTTTCCTATAATCGCTTCTATATATATAACGAGTTTGCAGTTTTGTTTTGACACTTTTTGAAAAAATTTTTTAAATTTCTTCAAAAAGAGCCCGGAAATGTGTTCCGGACTCTTTTGTACGATTAAAAACATTCTTCTTTTTCTTCTCTGCAATTGATGAATTTGCAGGTTCCTTTTTTATCTTCTGGAAATTCTGTAAAAATGCAGTTTTTGAATTTACATTTTACAAAGGATACTCTTGTAAGCGTCACATTCTGGATAATGCAATCTATAAATACACACTTGTGAAATTCTGTTTCTTTAAACTTACTGTGCGAGAAATTGCACCGGATAAATTTTGCTCCGTTAATGTAGTTTTCCTTCCATGACATGCCAATGGCAACGCAATCTTCCATGCGGATCCATGCCAGACGGGAACGTTCCAGATGGATATTGCTGATAATGCAGTAATTGAACATATCACTTTCCATATCCAGCAGCTCATAATCACTGCACATAAAATTGCACTTGATATATCCGTTAGCCAGGAACTTTGCTCCGATAATGATCCGTGTAAGTGAAAAATTGCTGTTTAACACGGATGTGCAGAATAATTTCCCACCTGTGATATGATATCCGTAGTAATTCTGGTTCTGAAGGACTTTAAATTTTGCACTCAATGTCAGGGGCATATTTTCACCTGCCTCTTCTCATGTCTCGGATACGGCTTTCTCTCATCCGTCAGGTCCAGCAGATAATCCACGCTTGTCTGGTAAAACCGGGATAGTTCGATCAATGTCTCCAGGGGCACATGGATCTTTCCTGTCTCATAATCGCTGTACGTTGTCTGGCTGCAGCCAAGATGCTTTGCCAGATCTTTTTGTTTCAAATCTTTATCTTCTCTTAAATCTCTGATACGCCTGTACACAACTTTTACACCTCGTTATTAACATAACGTAAAAGTCGACAGCATATTGAGTTTTACCGGTATTTCCGGTAAGATTTTCCTTTTTCTTCCAAATATCGCAAAAAGGAACGTAAAAAACAGGTGCCACGCAGCACATGACACCTGTTCCTCTTTCATTTTAATAGCCGGTATAGCTGATGTTCATATCTACATTTCCTTTGATACCGGAAACGCTTCCTTTGGAAGAATACTGCCACATATCATATTTTCCGGAATAGGTGCAGCTGGAATTGTACTGTGCCACCCAGATACAGTATCCATTCAGCGCGGATGCATTCAGCTGGTTTGCATACCAGGACTTGCTGGCGTAAACTCCTGCTTTGTAGCCTCCGTTTCTGACTGTCTGGCAAAATGCCTTTACAACTGCGGTACGGGCGCTCTTGCTCAGTCCATTGGCACGTCCGCTGGATGCGCTCTCTGTGTCAATAAAGATCGGATACGTCACTTTATAACCGGATGCCAGAGACATGGCCATACTTGCCTCTTCTACGGCTTCTGCTTCGTTGACTGCCTGTGTAAAGAAGTACAGTCCAACTTTAATGCCTGCCTTTGTGGCACCGGAAATATTTTTCTTAAAGTTCGGATCCTGAACCAGTGCTCCGCTGACAGATCCTCTGTATCCTACACGGATGATCGCAAAATTGATACCGGAAGCCGCCACAGCACCCCAGTCGATATTTCCCTGATACTTGGATACATCAATTCCACGATTACCAGAGCTCTGTGATAAAGCTCCATCACCTCCGAAGGTATACATCACACCGCCGATAACCTGATTGCCGGTTATTTTATTGTGATTTGCATCATAATAATATACTTTTCCACCATCTGTTCTCCAGCCGGTGTACTGCGGGGATGTATAGAAGGTATCCGTAAATGCATAATCCTTAAGGGTCGCCTGCTTTGTTGCATTTGCATCTGTATACAGAACATTTCCTGATTTATCTTTCAGCACAACAGAGCTGTCAGAGAAGTCTGCAACCGTTACTTTCGTCTTCACAGAAGCCTCTTTTGTGGTTTCCTTTGCATCCGTGACATATGTAATGGTGGCTGTCACTTCTGCAGAACCTTTACTTTTTGCAGTCAATGTTACAGAATTTCCGCTGTCACCTGACAGTGCAACAACTCCTGCATTGGAACTGCTCCATTTTACCTGTTTGATCAGTGCACTTTCTCCCGTGATGTGAAGTGCAACTGCCAGAGAATCAGATGCGGAACTGCCTCCGTTATAGAGAGTTACTGTCTCCGGAAGAGTGACTGTAGCTGTTGTCGCAGCAACTGCTGCCTTGGCATTTGCGTCTGTCTGTTCTGCCGCTGCATAAACCGTTCTCATGGAGAAGATCTGTCTCAGCGCTGTGGTCAGGCTCTGCTCAGATATACCATCGCCTTCGCTGGCCGGAGCTGCATCCTTTTCTGTATCAGTACCGGTGGAACCACCTTCAGAAGGAGCCCCCGGTGTAGTTGGTCCGCCGGAATTATCCCCGTCACCTTTACCCGGCTCTGTTGGCCCGCCGGAATTATCCCCGTCACCTTTGTCATCTTTACCCGGTGTAGCTGTTCCACCGGAATTATCACTGCCGTTAGTATTATCTTTGCCGGTGTCCGGTTCCGTCGGAGTGGTTGGCGTCGTCGGCTCCGTAGTAGTCGTTCCTGCACTCTTAGTCAGTGTAACGCTTACCATCTTACTGCTTGCGGATGCTTTGCTGAAGTTGGATACATCCACATCTGCACGGGATACTTTGCTTATGGATACTTTGCTCTCCAACAGTGGAACGGTATCTTTCAGAGTACTTTCCTGCGGAACATCTTTTTTCGCAGTATCCTCTACCGCAGTATTGATCTGAGCTTCCGTCTTGATCTCATCTTTGACATCTACTTTTTTGTACTCGATCTTGTCTTTGACAGTTACCTGCATGGTACCCTTTTTCACTGCATAGGATCCTGCATTTTCCAGAGTAACCGTGTATTTTCCTGCTTCGATCTTATCAATATAGATGATGCCATCCTTGTCCTTATCTTCATAAGTGGAGGCTTTTGCATTTTTCTTATCAGATTTTACACTGACAGAGAACTGCTCACCGGTCACAAGCTTGGATTTCTGATCCTCAATCTTGATCTTCAGATCCTTCTCGATAGAAGTACATGCAAGAGAAAGCTCTTTCTGATCTTCCTCAACCGGCTCTTCCTCTTCTTCCTCTTCTTCGATCTCCTCTTCTTCCACCGGCTCTTCTTCTGCTGCTTCCTCCTCAGGCTCAGGACCCGGATCCTCGATCACCTGGGCTTCTGCTACTTCTTTCGGAAGGCTTTCATACCCATAGATCACATAACCTCCTGCACCGATACTTCCGGCTGCAACAACTCCTGCCAGGATCAATGACAGTAATTTCATTCCTAAAATCTTTTTCATCTTTCCATCCCCATGCTTCAGTGTGTTTGTAGATTAATCTCTTCTGAAAATATCTCTGGTGTACACCTTTTCCTGTACATCATCAAGGCACTTATCATATCTGTTTGCAATAATTGCATGGCTCATTGCTTTGAATTTTTCCAGGTCATTGACCACCACACTGCCGAAGAAGGTCTCGCCATCTTTCAGTGTCGGCTCATAGATGATCACGGTTGCGCCTTTGGCCTTGATCCGCTTCATAACTCCCTGAATGGAGCTCTGACGGAAGTTATCGCTGTTGCTCTTCATGGTCAGACGATAGACACCGATGGTCACGGATTTCTCCTTGTGCTCATCAAACTCATTTTCCTCATCATATCCATAGTAGCCAGCCAGCTTCAATACCCGGTCTGCGATGAAATCTTTTCTGGTACGGTTGCTCTCCACAATGGCCTCAATCAGATTTTCCGGCACATCTGCATAATTTGCCAGAAGCTGCTTGGTATCCTTCGGCAGACAATAGCCGCCATACCCGAAGCTTGGATTGTTGTAATGGCTTCCAATACGCGGATCCAGACACACACCGTCAATGATCTGCTGGGTGTTAAGACCTTTGCTCTCTGCGTATGTATCAAGCTCGTTGAAGTAAGCCACACGCAGAGCCAGATAGGTATTTGCAAACAGTTTTACTGCCTCTGCCTCGGTAAATCCCATGAACAATGTATCGATATTCTCTTTGATCGCACCTTCCTGAAGCAGTGCTGCAAACTCATGGGCTGCTTCCACCAGACGTTCATCATCCTGATCCGTTCCGACAATAATACGGGACGGATACAGGTTGTCATAAAGTGCCTTGCTCTCCCGTAGAAATTCCGGGCTGAAGATAATATTGCTGCTGTTAAACTTCTTACGGACACTCTCGGTATATCCGACCGGGATCGTAGACTTGATCACCATGATGGCATCTGGATTGTATTCCATTACCAGCTTAACGACTGCTTCCACTGCAGAAGTGTCAAAATGCTGGGTGCGGCTGTCATAGTTGGTCGGTGCTGCGATCACTACGAAATCTGCTGCGCTGTAAGCCACCTTCGCATCCATGGTTGCTGTCAGATCCAGATTCTTCTCCGCCAGATATTTTTCAATATATTCATCCTGGATCGGAGATCTCCGGTTGTTAATGAGTTCCACTTTCTCCGGCACGATATCCACTGCCAGAACCTTATGATGCTGTGACAAGAGAGTTGCAATGGATAAGCCCACATAGCCGGTACCTGCAACTGCGATTGTATAATCTTTCATTGTATGTTCTCCATTTTTCATAATTTGAAGTCAAACATATATTCCCCATATGCATGAACCAATGTAGAATATTATCATATGACTTTTATTTAAAAGCGATAAAATATATGGTTATTTTATCACTCAAGTATAGCATACTCTCAATCGTATTTCCATCATAAGTCACGCCATCCACATAAAAAATGCCCACGGAACTCCGCGGGCATAGATTATTTCAACGACTCCGCCAGCCGGTCAAATGCTTCCTGCAGTG
>ERZ856578.5893-NODE-5893-length-14362-cov-3.505915_pt1 | contig 14362 bp, 18 predicted proteins | sample MGYA00514384_ERZ856578 | MGnify/ENA primary metagenome ERZ856578 (study PRJEB29103, sample SAMN06111958) | human gut metagenome | biome: human gut; feature: ankylosing spondylitis patient; material: healthy_person | host: Homo sapiens | place: China:Hangzhou...
CCTTAGGATGCTTGGTTGTGGTGACTTACATTCTAAAGGAACCAACCGCTTTTGTATATCTGCTTCAGTCTCACTTCATTTGTAACACTACACGGCACAGCTGAGGATTTCTCTTTTTACGGAGCACTTTGTCGTTTCGGCAGGCATCATTCTTTTTGCGCTGCTGATGCTGATTCTGGATGAATTCGCGACTTTGCCGGTAGTGTTCATTTCCGCGACAGGTGTCATGGTGACAAGGGCGTTTGTCAGCTCAGGGGCATTAGTTGACCCAGTTCAGATTTGGACCGTAGGGATGCCAGAATTTGCTTTCTATGTTGCCTATGGGGTCGTGATTTATCTGATGTTCCACTACGGCAAAGCGGAGGGCAGTTATGTGCGAACTTTTTTCGCGCTGATTATGCCTGATTTTGTGGCCAATATAATTGAAATCTATATCCGCATTGGAGCGGATGCGGGGCATGCAAGGATCATCCTGATTCTTCTGGCGGTGGCAGTGGTGAGAAGCGGTATTATCCTTGCTATTTATGCGGCGCTGCTTCATTATGGACTTCCTATCGTCAAAATCCCAAGAGACGAGATTACTCCTGGTGAGAACGAAAAAACGGGGGCTGCTTATATCAACGCGGCAGAAAATACTTCTCTTAAACATGCTGCGGAGCATGCAGCGGCATTGTGCCAAGAGTTGGAGCATGTATCGGCTTCCCGAGAGATACTGGATCAAGCTCAGAAACTTGCAGCACGTCTGAAAAAAGCTGCCGAGGGAGCAGAGTAGAATCATGATTACAATTTTATCAGGTACAGCTTTACTGCTGGTTACCCTAGCGGCTTTCTCTCTGTTCAGCTTGAAAATGCCGAAAGGACAGAAAGCAATGTCTGGTATGGCAGACGCCGCTGTTGCAACCTTTCTTGTAGAAGCTCTTTTGAATTATATTGCAGGTGATATTTTTGGACTGGCCTTTTTAAAGGAGGTTGGTCTGACTTCCGGTACGATGGGAGGCATTGCTGCGGCGGCAATGGTTCCAATTAAAATGGGAGCAAGCCCCGTTTTGGCGATTTGTGCCGGAGTTGCTGCGGGGGGTATGGAATCCTCCCGGGATTTATTGCTGGTTATATCATCGGCTTTGTAGCTCCTTTTATTGAAAAGAAGCTGCCGGAAGGGCCGAACGTGATTGTAGGGGCCCTTGTAGTCGCGTCTCTGTCGCGCGGGGTGGCATACTTTGTAGAGCCGGGAGTAACGAGAGTGCTGGCCATCATTGGAAATGCCGTTTCGGAGGCAACAACGACATCTCCAATTCTAATGGGGTTCCTGCTGGGTGGGATCATCAAGATGATCTGCACTTCGCCGCTGAGTTCCATGGCGCTTACAGCTATGCTGGCAATGACAGGCCTCCCCATGGGAATCGCAGCGGTCGCTTGCTTCGGCGGGTCGTTTACCAACGGCATAATCTTTAAACGACTGCATTTTGGAAACAACGGCAATGTTATCGCAGTCATGATGGAGCCGCTGACGCAGGCGGATATCGTTACAACCCACCCGATCCCGATCTATACTTCCAACTTTTTTGGGGGCGGCATGGCGGGTATTACGGCTGCCGTACTGAAGATCGTCAATAATGCTCCAGGGACGGCTTCCCCGATTCCGGGTATGCTGGCGCCGTTTGCATTCAACCCTCCGGGAAAGGTGGTTCTTGCGCTGGTGATCGCTGCTGTTTGCGGATTGGTAGCTGGTTTTATCGGCAGCATTGTATTCAAACGGTTTGATGAAGGAAAAAGAGAGAGCAGAAGCTAGATTAAGATTGCTAAACGAAAGCTGTTTGGCCAAAGTAAATGGAAATGACGGGTCATAAATAACGAAAGAAAGGCTCCGACTGCGGTGAGGAGCCCCCTAAAATTAGATTCTTGGTCTAACTTTTGGGGCAGTTCAATCCTTCCCCCAAACGGCGCTTTTTTCTCCGTCTGGGATGTTCCGCGTGGAACATTTTTTCGTCAGCCGAGCCGTTGCAGCGGCTTATTTTATATGCGTCGAAAAATAATTTAAATGATTGGCCCCTACGGGACGAGAACATTTCATTGGAAAACGCCGTCGATAAAAGGGGCTTGAGGCTTTTTAACGAGAACTGTTATAAAATAAATCGCGTGGACGGCATGTGCGTCCGCGCGATTTTTTTCAAAAAGGGGCCTGATCGTGATGAGATTCGAGATGCTATGCCTTGCCGCGCTGCTTCTGATCCTGGCGCCCGCGCCGGCGGCGGCGCAGCCGGCGCTGAACCTGACCGGCGAACGCGTCGCCGATCTGGACGAGCTTTCGCAGATCCCTTCGTCGTATCTGCGCGGCGCTCTGAACGTGCGCTGGCTTGACGGAAAGAGGCAGAACGAACTGGCCGCGGCCGCCATGGCGAAATTTTTCGCCCCATGGCGCGGCGGCGCCGTGGACGATCCGCTCGTACCCGGTTGGGGCTTCGACGTGCTCGAAAAGCCGCGCTGGGGTGAAAATCTGCGGCCGCTGACGGAAGAGAAAAAAAACGCCCTGCGCGAGCAGGCGGACATGGAGCGCTTCCCCTCCATGGACCGTCGCGCCGTCGCCGTCGTCAACACCAGCGCCCGCGCACTGCCCACGGGACGTCCCGCTTTTGCCGATCCGGCCGCCGCCGGCGAAGGTTTCCCGTTCGATTACATGCAGTGCGGCGCCGTTTGGGCCGGCACGCCGCTGCGTATTGTGCATGCCGACCGTACCGGCGCCTGGTACCTGTGCGAGTCTGGTTTGTTTTCCGGCTGGATCAGAGCTGCCGACGTGGCGCTGGCGGGGCGCGCTTTCATGGAACGCTACGACACGGGGCGCTACGGCGTGATCGTGGCCGACGGCACGCCGCTGCGGGACGCCAAAGGGCGCACGCTGGCGGTCGTCCACACCGGGGCGGTCTTTCCCGTGGCGGCGGAACGCGACGGCGCTCTGGTGCTGAACGTGCCCGTGCGCACTTCCGCGGGAACGGCGAAAATCGTTCGCGCCGTCGCCGCCGGCGGAGCGGCGAAACGCTGGCCGTTGCCGATGGACGCCGCCGGCGTCAGCGCGCTCGCCGACCGCTTCATGAGCGTGGACTACGGTTGGGGCGGCCTGTTCGAAGACCGCGACTGTTCGGCCACCATGCACGACCTGTTCCTGCCCTTCGGCATCGGCTTGCCGCACCACAGCTCGTTTCAGGCGAAAAGCGGAGTTTTCGTTGACTTAAGCGGCCTGAGCAATGGGGAAAAACTGGACGTGATCCGCTCGCGCGGCGTCCCTTTCCGCACGCTGGTCGGCATGAAAGGGCACGTGGCCCTGTTCATCGGGCTGTCGCGCAAGGGCGAGCCGGTGATCCTCCACAACCTGTGGGGCGTCAGACTGGCGTCGGAAAAAGACCCCGGCCTGAGCGGGCGCATCGTGGTGGGGCGCGTCGTCGTCACCACGCTTCGTCCCGGCGCGGAGCGCCGCAGCTCGGTCGATCCCGGCGGGCTGCTCGGCCGCGTCGTCACGCTGACGTTTCTGCCCGGCTTCGAGCCGGCGGAGAAAGGCTTGGGGGACGATCGTCAGGATGTCGGATTCTATCGATAAAAAAGCAAATACGGCGATACCTTCTTGATACCGTTCCACATTTCTGATCTTCAAAAAAGAAAAACGGCGGCTTTGATCGTTATTTCAAAACCGCCGTGAGGCTGCTGTATTTTGTTCAGACGCATAAACTTGCCGCCGCAACGACGGCTCTTTATAGATCCCTTTTCAAGTAAACCATATCGATCAGCTGTTGACCATTTTCATATATAGGGTGGTCATAATTCTCTACAAAGAAATCTTTGGCGATGTGTGATTTTACAAATCCGCATCTTTCGTAGAAATGAAGTATCATGGGAATGTCTCCTGTTCCTACATATAGCTCGCTGCCACACTTCTTGTAGTGGTCAACGATAAAGGCAATGAGCTTTTGCCCATATCCTTTCCGTTGATGTTCGGGAACGGTAACGATATTTTTAAGCTCGTATCTACCTGCTTGCTCTTGTGTAACGACACAGATCGCCCTCACGTCGTCATCACATAAAGCGAACATGTCGCCGCGATACAAATATTTCTCTATCATGTGTACCTGTTCATCCGCAATCAGCAGAAGTTCCATATACTTTGTTTTATCGCTATCATCGATCTTTACGATCTTCACTTGCCGTTTTCCCTTCCCGCTTCCCTCTTATATAGTTGTAAATCCATTATACCATTTGCGCTTTCATGAGAAATCCTCATCTGGCAAACGTCTTTTATCGCCCGCATCTGAGCGCGCTTTGTTTACAGTCCCAGCGCGTCGAGCCACTTTTTCAGGCTGGCGGCGGAGGGATGGCCATTGAGCAGCCTGCCTTCGCGGATGTCGGCGCCGGGGGCGCTGATCTTCAGGTCCTTGGCGGTATTGCCGAAGCCGCTGCCGCCGGATGTGGCGAACAGTACAACCGTCTTGCCGGCGAAATCGTAGGCCTCGAAGAAGGAGTGTACGATCGAAGGCGCCGTGTACCACCAAATCGGAAAACCGAGAAAGACCACGTCGTAAGCGGCGATCTTTGCGTCGGTATCGGCCATGGGGACGCGGAACGTCTTGTCTTGCATCTCTACGGAACTGCGCGATTTTTTGTTCGTCCAGTCGAGGTCGTCATCGGTGTAAGGGACGGCCGGGCGGATCTCGTAAAGGTTGGCCCCGGCGGCTTCGGCCAAGTTCTGGGCGGCGGCACGCGTGACGCCGCTGGCGGAAAAATAAGCGACCAGTTTTTTGCTCATGAAAGAACCCCCTCATTTCGTTAAAGAAAATTATCAAACAAATATCAATTCAGCGTTTTCATTCGCGGAGGCCCACGCCCCATCATCCCCGAGAGCCTGCGCCGGCTCGGCGGGGGCGGCGGCCAGCGCCCGAGCGCCCTAGAAGCTTCTGCCTAAAGCGAAAGCCTCGGCCGCAGCCCGACTGCCTTCGAGCTCGCCGGACCGATCGGCGCCGGTCCCGCGTACCACGCCCTTGAGGCGGCATTTCTCGAAACGCTCGACCCAGCCGCCGGGGCCTTTTTGGGCGCCGTCCATGGCGTGCGGCACGCGATTTCGCGGAATTTTCGGCGCGCCTTCGGCGCCCTGAAAAGGGCGAAGAACCTGTGCCCTTTCAACGAAAGCCGGCGGAACGCCTTTTGTGTTTCATCTCGAAGATGAAAAAATCCAAGGTGTCCAGCTTCCTCTGGCTTTCGTGGATTGACTGCAGCAATCGCTTTCGGTGCGCGGCAAGGAACTTCAGACATTCGTCCTCGCCGGCGCAGGCTGTGAACTGCCGGATCACGGCGGGCGTACAGCCCGCGTCCTCCAAATGGCGGATCACGGTCTGTTCCTGGGACAGATCGTCGTACAGCGCCATCACCTCTTTCTCTTTGATGAAGTTATTATAATGGTTTCACTTTACAATATCCAATACTCATGTTAAATTCATGATGATGCTTGGCAGGCATATGCTGAAGAAGGGAGGCGTGAATTTATGGAGTTGCGGGTTTTGCGTTATTTTCTGGCCGTGGCCCGTGAAGAGAGCATCACCCGCGCGGCGGACTATTTGCACCTGACTCAGCCGACGCTGTCGCGCCAGCTTATGGACCTGGAGAAAGAGCTGGGCAAAAAGCTGTTCGTGCGCGGCTCGCGCCGCGTCAGCCTGACCGAGGAAGGAATGCTGCTGCGCAAGCGCGCCGGCGAGATGATCGAACTGGAAGAAAAAACGCTTGCCGAACTGCAGCAGGATAGCGAGGCCGTCAGCGGCGACGTGTTCATCGGCGCCGGCGAGACCGACGCCATGCGCATGGTCGGGCGGGCGGCGTGTCAGCTGCGCCGCGAAGGCGCGCGCGTCTGTTGTCACCTGTACAGCGGCAACTCCATCGACGTCTCCGAGCGCTTGGATCGCGGCCTGTTGGACTTCGGCATTTTGCTCGGCGCCATCGACACGAGAAAATATGATTCGCTGCTGTTGCCGGCGAAGGACATCTGGGGGGTGCTGATGCCCGCCGCCCATCCGCTGGCGAAAAAGAAATCCATTCGCGCCGAGGAGCTTTGGGACGAGCCGCTGATTCTTTCGCGTCAGGGCATGATCGAGTCCGACATCTCGCGCTGGCTGAAAAAGGAAACCGGTCAGCTTCACGTGGCCGCGACCTACAACCTGGTCTTCAACGCCTCGTTGATGGTCAAAGAAGGGGTGGGATTGGCGCTGACCTTTGACCGTCTTGTCGGCACCGGCAGCGACAGCGGACTCGCCTTCCGGCCGCTCTCGCCGAAAGTGGAGTCGGGGATGCAGGTCGTGTGGAAAAAATACCAGGTTCATTCACGCGCCGCGGAGCGATTTCTCGAAGCGCTGCGCGCCCAATGCGAGGCGGCAGAATAACCGCCGTGGATGGAGGAAAATCGGTCATGCGCGATCTTCTGAAGGAGAAAGAAACTTTGGAAAATCCAGTGACGCTGAAAGAGATCTGTCGCTTCGGATTGAAAACCTTGGCGGTCATCATGCTGTTTCTCCTGTTGGTTCGGCTCTTTCCGAAGTGAGAGTCAATGCGCTGGAATCGATCAGAACCGCAGAGCCTATTGACACTATAAGAACGATCCCATATAATAACCATGAAAATAAATATGTGCTCAAATAATTTTGCTGTCAAGGCAGGGATCGTGTAATTCGCTCGGAGCAGAGGCGACGCGGCGCGCGGGGGTGCTCGGTCTTGAGGGGCATGGGGAACTTGGGAGTGTTCGTGTAATGCGGTGGAAAAGATTTCTGTGTAAATAATTTTTTGCCATTTTTAACAGGGGGGAGATTCCGCGATGAATGATTTCAAAAAGAAACTGGAGAAGAAGCTTCGCGATCCCGAGTACAAAGCGAAGTGGGACGCTTATGATCCCGAGTACCAGGTCATCAAGACTCTGATCGAAGCGCGCCGCAAGAAGAACGTCACGCAGAAGCAGCTCGCCGAGATGACGGGCATCACGCAGCCCGACATCAGCCGCCTCGAGAACGGGCGCGGCAACCCGTCGCTGCGGACGCTCAACAACCTTGCCAAGGGATTGGGCATGGCGCTCAAGGTGGAATTTGTTGACGTCAAAAAGAAGTAGTTTTTGCCCGTTCCGTGAGTTTACGAAAAAAAATCCGTCGGACGCTTCCGGGAAACGGAACGTCCGACGGATTTTTTTGTCCGTTTTCAGCTGAGCAGCATGCGATCGTTGTCCAGGTTTTTCCGCACCGCCTCTTTGAAACGATCCAGCAGCGCCGGCACGGTCATATGGGCGCGCTCCTCACCCCGCAGGTCGAAGAGGATGCGCCCGTTGTCCATCATGATCGTGCGCGAGCCGAGCGCCAGCGCCGAACTGATGTTGTGCGTGATCATCATGCAGGTCAGCCTGTTTTCGGCGACGATGCTTTTTGTCAGCGCCAGCACCTTTTCCGCCGTGGCCGGGTCGAGCGCCGCCGTGTGTTCGTCGAGCATCAGCAGCTTGGGCGTCACCAGCGTCGCCATCAACAGCGTCAGCGCCTGGCGCTGGCCGCCCGAAAGCGTGCCGACGCGCGCGTTCATGCGGTTTTCCAGGCCCAGTTCGAGCGTGGCGACGCGGTCGCGCAGATATTTTTTCTCGCGCGCCGACAGGCCGAAGGGGGAGACGTGCTCGTCGTTGCGGATGAAAGCGAGCGAGAGGTTTTCCTCGACCGACATCGACGGCGCCGTGCCCTGCATGGGATCCTGAAACAGGCGGCCGATGAAGTGAGCGCGTCGGTAGTCCTTCATGAAGGTGATGTCCTGCCCGTCGAGTTCGATGCGGCCGCTGTCCACGTAAAAGGCGCCGCTGACGGCGTTGATGATCGTCGATTTGCCGGCGCCGTTGGAGCCGATGACGGTCACGAACTCGCCGCGGTCGAGGTGCAGCGAGAAGTTCTCCAGCACCTTTTTCTCGCCGGCCGTGCCGGGGTCGAATGTCTTGCTGATTCTGTCGAGCGTCAGCATCAGCGGCCCGCTTTCTTCCGCAGCGCGAACCTGACGCGCGACGCGAGCACCGGCCAGGAGATGGCTGCCGCCACGATCAGCGCCGAGAGCAGTTTGAGGTCGTTGGCCGACACCGACGAGGAGATGGCGCCGGCGATGATGATCCAGTACGCCGCGCCGCCCAGCAGCGCCGCGGAAACGCCGCGGCGCACCGACGGCCAACGCGTGGCGCCGGTAAGCACTTCGCCGATGATCAGCGAAGCGAGGCCGATGACCACCATGCCCGTGCCCATGGTGATGTCGCAGAACTGCTGGTACTGGGCAATCAGCGCGCCGGACAGGGCCGGCATGGCGTTGGCCAGACACAGGCCGACGGTGATCGTGTACTGCGGATTGATGGACGAGGCGCTGACCATGCGCGGATTGTCGCCGGTGGCGCGGATCGAGAGCCCCAGTCGCGTGCGCAGGAAAAACGCGAGCATAAGCCCCACGGCCACGGCCGCGCCCGCGGCGACCAATAATCGTGTCCACGGCTGCGCGACGCGCGGCAGCGCAGATTTCAGCAGAGAAAATACGGTGTCCAGACGCAGCAGCGTCAGGTTGGCGCGTCCGCCCATGACGCGCAGATTGATCGAGTAGAGCGCCGTCATCGTGACGATGCCGGCGAGGATCGACTGAATCCTCAACTTCGTCTGCAAAAAGGCCGTCGCAAGGCCGGCCCCCGCGCCGGCCAGAGCGGCGCAGAACAGCGCCAAGAACGGATGCCCCGCCGCCGTCAGCGCCGCCGAAACGGCCGCCCCCAGCGTGTAGCTGCCGTCGACGGTCATGTCGGGAATGTTGAGCGTGCGGAAGGAAAGGTACAGTCCCAGCGCCACGAGGCTGTAGATCAATCCCTGCTCGACCGCGCCGCGGATCAAAAGAAGGCTCATAAGAAACAGCGGCTCCGCCGGGTTACTTGACGTATTTGGAAACGTCGACGCCGAGCGCGGCGGCCGTCTCGCCGTTGACCACGACCGAGGCCTCGCGCAGCACTTCCACGGGCGTATCGGCGATCTTCGCGCCGTTCAGCACGCGGATGATCATCTGTCCCGTCTGGCGTCCCAAGTTCGTGTAGTTGATGCCGCTCGTGGCCAGCCCGCCGTCGTGCACGAGCGAATCGACGGCGGTATAGACGGGCACCTTGTGCTCTATGGCTACCTGCGACAGCAGCGGCATGGCTAACGCGGTGGTGTTGTCGTCGGGCACGTAAATGGCGTCGACCTTGCCCATCAGTGAGTTGACGGCGGGGACAACCTCGGCGGCGGTGGAGACGACGGCTTCGCGGAAGGCGATGCCGCGTTTGGACATTTCCGCCTCGGCCTTGCGCACCGTGTTGGTGGAGTTGGCTTCGGCGGTGTTGTAGATGATGCCGTAATTTTTCAGGCCGGGCGTGAGCTCTTCGGCCAGGTCGAGCACGTTGCTGGGATGGATGGCGTCGCTGACGCCGGTGACGTTGCCGTCAGGCCGGGCGAGGTCTTTCACCAGCCCGGCGGCGACGGGGTCGGAGACGGCGGCGAAGACGACGGGGATCGTTTCCGCGGCCGCGGCGGCGCCCTGCGCGGCGGGCGTGGCGATGGGAACGATGACGCCCACCCCGCGGGCGACGAACTTTTGGCAGATGGCGCTGATCAGCGAAGGCGAATTCTGCCCGTTCTGGTAGTCGATCTCCGCCACGTCGGGACCGTAGCCGGACGCTTTGAGCTCGGCGAGGATGGCAAGGCGCACTTCGTCGAGCGAAGGATGCTCGACCAGTTGGACGATGCCGACGCTGAATTTCGGCGCGGCCAGGGACGACGAGGCGCACAGGGCCGACAGGATGCAGGCCGTGAAGAACTTTTTCATTGTCATGACAAAAACCTCTCTTTCGAAAATAATTTTTCCGGGAACGACAAAATCCACAACAGCCGATGCATGGTGCCGGGGCAGCGCGTTTTTCCTCCTTTCAAAAAACGAGACCTGCCCCTGAACGGATACGTTCAAGGACAGGTCTCGAAAAAGGCCTGCGGTGCCACCTTGATTGCCTTTCGCGAAAAAGGCCGCTCGCGGGATGCCAACACATCCCCGCTCTGTTACGGGAGCTCCCGTCGGGCCCTACTGAGCGAGCTTTCGCGCTGTTGGGGTCCGCCCTCGGCGGTCCATTTGTCCGAGCCGCATTTCTGCCGGGATCTCAGCTGCCCCGGCTCTCTGTGAGCGCGCGCTGCGGTTTTATCTCCGCGTCTTCGGTTTGGCGTCGTGAAGTTGTTGGGATTATTTAAGCACGAAATCCGAAAAAAGCAAGTGTTTTTTTGCGGCCGAACGCGAACGGGCGAGCCCGTATTTATGGGCTGATGTATAATGGCACCGACATTGAACGGCGTTTTGCCGTGAACGAGGGAGAAATATCGCATGCTTGTTTCGACGAAGGGACGTTACGCTCTGCGCGTGCTGATCGATCTGGCCGAGCATCAGAGCGGAGATTATGTGCCGCTGCGGGCGATCGCCGAGCGCCAGCAGATCTCGGAAAAGTACCTGGAAGCCATCCTCAAGTCGCTGGTGCGCGACAAAGTTCTCGCCGGCATGCGCGGCAAAGGCGGCGGCTACAAGCTGGCCGTTGCGCCGGAAGCGCTGACGGTGGGGCGTATTCTGCGGCTGACCGAACCTTCGCTGGCGACGGTGAGCTGTCTGGCGGGGCGCGGCGAAAAGTGCGGCCGCCGCGGAGAATGCCGCACGCTGCCCATGTGGCGGGAACTGGATTCGATGATCCTCGCCTATCTTGACGGGCGCAAGCTGGCGGATCTGATCAAAAAAGACGGTTCCGGCACCGACGGTATTTGAAAGAGAGAAATTTTCAGGCTTCCCGCGGTCGGAGCATTTCGGCGCGGGGAGCTTTTTGACCTTAAACGAACTTCATGAGGTACAATATACCAATCTACGCCGTATTTCTTTGTTCAGGCGGCGGCGAATCGGGGAGTGACGGGATGAAAACTTCAATCAAAAAACTGCTCGAAGACGTGCGCGACGGCGCGGTGCCGGTGGAACAGGCGCTGCTGGCCCTGAAAGAAGCGCCGTTCGAGGACATCGGCTTCGCCAAGGTGGACCTGCACCGCCCGGTGCGGCAGGGCGCGGCGGAAGTGATCTACGGCGCAGGCAAAACGCCGCCGCAGATCGTTGCCATTCTCGGCATCATGGCCCGTCACGGCCAGAAGAACGTGATCATCACGCGCCTGTCGCCGGAAGCGGCGCGAGAAGTGAACGCCGCTTTCCCGATCGAATATCGCGCCGAGGCGCGCCTTGGGATCGCCGGCGGCTTTCCGGAACCGGACGGCATCGGCCGCATCGTCGTCGCCACCGGCGGCACGAGCGACATTCCCGTCGCCGAGGAGGCGGCGCTGACGGCGCAAATGCTGGGCAACGACGTGCTGCGTCTGTACGACGTGGGCGTGGCCGGACTGCACCGCACGCTGTCGCATCTCGACGACCTGATGAGCGCCAGCGTCATCGTCGCCGTGGCCGGTATGGAAGGCGCTTTGGCCAGCGTCGTCGGCGGGCTGGCCGACTGTCCCGTCGTCGCCGTGCCGACGAGCGTGGGGTACGGCGCGTCATTCGGCGGCATTTCCGCGCTGCTTTCCATGCTCAATTCCTGTGCCAGCGGCGTCACGGTCGTGAACATCGACAACGGTTTCGGCGCGGGCTATTTTGCCAGTATGGTCAATCATATGGAGGTCAAAAAATGAAAACGATCTATTTCGACTGCGCCATGGGCGCGGCCGGCGATATGCTGACGGCGGCGCTGCTGGAGCTGGCGCCCGACCGGGAGGCGGCGCTCGCGAAGCTGAACGCGCTCGGCGTGCCCGGCGTGCGTTTTGCCGCGGCGAAGACCGTCAAGTGCGGCATTACCGGCACGCAGATGACCGTCACGGTGGATGGCGAGGAAGAGGATGCCGGCGGGCACGCCCACCATCATGAACACGGCGGCTGCGGGCATCGTCACGATCATGTCCGCGAGGATATGGGCGCTCACGGTCACGAGCATGACAAACATGGACGCTGCCATGACCTCCATCACGATCACGGGCACCGCCATGTCCACCGCGGCATGGCCGACATCGAGGCCGTCGTCGGGGGGCTGAACGCTTCCGAGAGCGTGCGCTCGCAAGTCCTCAAAGTGTACGGGCTCATCGCCGCCGCCGAAAGCGCCGTTCACGGCGTGCCGGTAACGGAGATCCACTTCCACGAGGTGGGCGCTCTCGACGCCGTCGCCGACATCGCCGCCGTCTGCACGCTGATGGAGGATCTGGCGCCGCGGCGCGTGCTCGCTTCGCCCGTCAACGTCGGCGGCGGACATGTGCGCTGCGCCCACGGCGTCATGCCCGTGCCTGCGCCGGCGACCGCTCTGCTCCTGCGCGGCGTGCCCATGTACGGCGGACGCGTGAGCGCTGAGCTGTGCACTCCCACCGGCGCGGCGCTGCTCAAGCACTTCGTCGCCGATTTCTGTCCCATGCCCGTGATGACCGTTTCGTCCATCGGCTACGGCATGGGCAAAAAGGATTTCGAAGCCGCCAACTGCGTGCGCGCCTTCCTCGGCGAAAGCGAGTAGGCGCCCGAAAGGAACTGCTTCATGGACCCGCTTCACGAAAAATACGAACGGCTCAAAGATCTTCTGCGCGGACTCGGCGGCGTCGCCGTGGCCTTTTCCGGCGGCGTCGATTCGACGTTTCTTTTGAAGGCCGCCCGCGAAGCGCTGGGCGACCGAGTCCTTGCGATCACCGCGCAATCCTGCTTCTTTCCCCGGCGCGAGCTCGACGAGGCCGACGAATTCTGCGAGCGCGAGCGCATCCGCCACGAGATCTGCGTCTGCGACGAACTGAGCGTTCCCGGTATTCGCGAAAACCCGCGCAACCGCTGTTATTTATGCAAGCGCGCCCTCTTCGAGAAGATGATCGCGCTGGCCGCCTCGCGCGGTTTCCGCCGCGTCGCCGAGGGCAGCAACATGGACGATATGGGCGACTACCGCCCCGGCCTGCAGGCCGTCGCCGAGCTGGGCGTGAAAAGCCCGCTGCGCGACGCCGGTCTGCGCAAGGACGAGATCCGTGCGCTGTCAAAAGAGCTGGGGCTGCCGACGTGGAACAAGCCGTCCTTCGCCTGTCTCGCTTCGCGCTTCGTCTACGGCGAACCCCTCAGCGAAGAAAAACTGAACATGGTCGAGCGGGCCGAGCAGCTGCTCCTCGACATGGGACTGACGCAGATGCGCGTGCGCGTCCATGGCGACATCGCCCGCATCGAAGCGCTGCCCGAACAGTTCGCTCTGATCATACAAAATCGCGAACGTCTCGCCGCCGAGTTCAAAAAGATCGGTTTCAGCTACACCGCGCTCGATCTGCAGGGCTACCGTACCGGCAGCATGAACGAAACGCTGGCCATAAAATAGTTTGCGAAAAAAAATCTCCGTTCCCGAACGATCGCTTCGGAAACGGAGATTTTTCGATTTTCATGGAGTGTTCCACGTGGAACATGGCCGTTGGCGACGTATGGCCGGCGGTTTCCCGTTTGAATTCATTCGGTCCGCCTTTTTCCGCGGCGGGGCGCGTTTCTCTCGTGCAGAATATGCGTATGTACCCATTCGAACGCGCGCGATTCGCCCTCGTCCTTGAGCACGCGCAACGCTTCTTCGAGCAGCGCCGCCGTGTTGGGATGGATGAGGTAATGGCTCTTGAATTTTTCGTAATATTCCCACGGCGCGGCGTCGGTGTACTTTTCGCCGAGATAGATCATGCTGGCGGCGACGCGGTCGCAGAACATCTCCGCCACGTATTTCCGCGGCATCTCCATGCCGCACATCGGCGGGGCCGCGCCGTCTGCGCCGTCGCCGACGGCGTAGTCGATCCAGTATTCGAAATGATGTTTGTTGCGTCCCTTGTGATGCAGCCACGCCGCGCTGTAGCCCTTGTCGAGGCGCTCGGCGTTGTTGGGGCTGCACGTGCCCTGGTAATACTTGGCCCCCACGAAAAACTCGACGGGCGCGTACTTCGACAGATCGTGCAGCAGGCCCTGCCAGTACAGTCCGAGACGGAAACAGAATTTCATCACCAGCAGCTTGTGCCGCGTGATCGTTTTGAAGTGAAGAAACGGATGCATCGCCGTTCATCCTCTCTGTCGGTTTTGATGATTTTCGCTGAATCCGTCAGCGAACCGCGGCGGATTTTTTTATTATACCCGAAGGAGCTTTTGCGGAGGCGATGATCCATTTCTTCATCAGGTCAATCGCTTGTAGTGTTACAAAAGAAGTGAGACTGAAGCAGATATACAAAAGCGGTTGGTTCCTTTAGAATGTAAGTCACCACAACCAAGCATCCTAAGG
>ERZ856578.5904-NODE-5904-length-14344-cov-3.057756_pt1 | contig 14344 bp, 12 predicted proteins | sample MGYA00514384_ERZ856578 | MGnify/ENA primary metagenome ERZ856578 (study PRJEB29103, sample SAMN06111958) | human gut metagenome | biome: human gut; feature: ankylosing spondylitis patient; material: healthy_person | host: Homo sapiens | place: China:Hangzhou...
TCATCCGTGCGGTCAGCAGGCTTGTCCTTGGTGGTCAGGATGAGCTGGCGGCGAAAGAAACCGTCCGAATGGTCGTAAGAAGAGCCGCCCCGGCCACAAGCGGCGTGCGTCCCGAAAGCGACAGGTGCTGCCGGAAGAGAAGCAGGCATGCCAGGCACACAACGAGCCCGGGCACCATGGACAGAAGCGCCTGCAACGAGAAGCCAAGCGACGCGGCCCACGGCACATAGAGCATCATAACGCCCCAGGCGTTGACGCTTCCGTAGCCCACCGCAAAGCGGATATGCTCCGGACGTATCCCTATGGCGTTGCGTTTGGTCACGATCCTCCCTTCCAGGGGCATTATGGCACAAGAAAGACCGCCTGGGCGCGGCCCCGTCGAAATACCGGGCACAAACGGCCATTCAACCCTAACGGACGATACTCCACCTGGGGTTTTGCCGCTCATTCAACCGTGATTTCGCCTTTTCCACCCGTCGAAGAAGCGCCGTTGTGGCCCGCATTCAACCCCGATTCGACCCCGGCGGTTGATGCACACCGCCGCCGCACGGGCCATGATAGCCTCAACAGGTCGGCCACGGCGCCGACGAAGAAACGCCCCCGGAACCGCCGGGGACGCCACGGGGCAGCACGGAAGCGCCCCACGGGAAACAGGGAGGTTCTCATGTCTGAAATGAACGTCACTCGCCGCAATTTCCTCTCCGGAGCCGCGCTCGTCAGCGCCGCCATCGCGGGGGCCGGACTCGCCGGCTGCGCACCGCAATCGGCCGCGCCGGCCGCCTCTTCGAGCAGCGCGGGCGAGACGCTTGGCACCACGGGCGCAGCCAATTCCACCGTCGGCTTCGACGGCACGGGCACGCTGCCCTGGCTCGGCGAGGCGCCCGCAATCAGCGACGATCAGGTGGAAGAAGAGCTGACGGCCGATGTAGTCGTGGTGGGCCTGGGCGCGGCCGGCGTGCCGGCGGCCCGCGCCGCGGCCGAGGCTGGCGCGAAGGTGGTGTGCCTGGAGTCTTCCTCGCACCTCAACAGCGTGGCCAGCGACATGGCCATCTTCGGCGGCCAGACCCAGGCCCAGTGGGGCCGCGGCGACGGCTTCCTCGATAAGAAGATGGTCGTGAACATGCACATGGAGGAGTGCAGCCACCACGTGAGCCAGAGCATCATCAGCCGCTACTACGACGAGTCCGGCGCCGCGCTCGACTGGTTCGTCGGCGCCAGCAAGAACCTGTACATGGCGCCCGAAAGCTACGCCGAGATTCCGGCGGACGCCCAGGCCAACTACATGTTCCCCTACATGTACCCGATGCCGGAGACCTACGACTACAACAAAGAGGATCTGCCCTGCTATCCCACTTCGGTCGGATTCAGCAGCCTGGCCACCGTCATGGCCGACAACCTGCAGGCCGCCGTGGACGCCGGCGCCGAGGTGCGCTACTCCACCAAGGGCGTCGAGCTGATCCTGAATGACGAGGGCGCCGTCGCGGGCATCTACGCCCAGGCCGCCGGCTCCGACGGCTACCTCAAGATCACCGCGCCCAGCGTCATTCTGGCCACGGGCGATTACCTGGGCAACGAGGACATGATGAAGTTCTACGCGCCGGAATGCGTGGAAAACGGCATCAACATCCTGAGCATCGACCTTGATGACGAAGGCAACTACACCAATGTCGGTGAGGGCCACAAGATGGGAGCCTGGGCCGGTGCCGCCATCGAGCAGTGGCACGCCCCGATGATCCACCACATGGGCGGCGGTGCCGGCGCCGACGGCCGCGGCGTCATCGGCAACAACGGCTACCTCTGGCTGAACCTGCGCGGCAAGCGCTTCATGAACGAGGATCTTCCCGGCCAGCAGCTGGAGAACCAGGTGGAGCTGCAGCCGCAGCGCAAGGCCTATCAGTTCTTCGACGCCTCCTGGCCCGAGCAGCTGGCGTACTTCCCCGCCGCCCACGGCGTGGCCTGCATCTACCGCGACGAGCCTCTGCCCGAGTACACCGCTTCCGGCCTGCGCATCAACGTGCGTACCCCCGCCGATATCGATGCGGCCGTGGAAGAGGGCCGCTGCCTTAAGGCCGACACCATCGACGAACTGCTCGGCATGATCGAGGGCATGGACGTCGAGACCGCCAAGGCCTCCATCGAGCGCTACAACGAGCTGGCCCGCGCCGGCGAGGACACCGACTTCTTCAAGAGCCCCCAGCGCCTGTTCGCCCTGGAAAACGGCCCCTTCTACGCCGCCGAGTGCGGATGCGCCCTCACCCTGGGCAATCTGGGCGGCCTGGAGTCCGACGAGGACTGCCACGTGTACAACACCGACCGCGAGCTCATTCCCGGCCTGTACGCGGCCGGCGCCACCCAAGGCGGCCGCTTCGCGGTGCAGTACCCCATCTCGCTGAAGGGTCTCTCCTGCGGCATGTGCATGGTGTACGGCAAGATCGCCGGCGAGAACGCCGCCGCCGGGAAGTAAGAAGCCCCAAGCAACATCTGGCCCGTGCCGCGAGTGCCGCCGCCTGGCACCCGTAGCACGGGCCGTCTTTTTGTCAGCACTAGTCGTCGTCTCCGACATTTTCGCGCCTCGGGCTGCGGTGTAAGCTGAATATAACGAATACGTCCAAGCTTATGACCTGGTATTTCTTTATTTTCTAGAAAGTTATCCTGCATAAACACCGCAGCCCGAGGCACCATTTTGCCGCGCAGCGCTCCCGCATTCGTCAAAATGCCGCTCCGGGCTACGGGTCGACGGCTTGCCGCCTGCCGACAAGCAGGGCTTTACCCCAGCTGGCTCACGAGGTTGTCGGTTTCGCGGGCGATGCGCATTTCCTCGTCGGTGGTGACCACGCAAATCTTGATGGGGCTGTCATCGATGGAGATGATGCGGTTCACGCCGATCTGGCCCACCACGTGGTTGCGCTCGCGGTCGAGGATCATGCCCATGTGGGCCAGCCCGTCGAAGATGAGCTCGCGCAGCTCGGCGGAGTTCTCGCCGATGCCGGCGGTCATCACCACGGCGTCGGTGCGGGTCATGGCCGCGTAGAAGCCGCCGATGGCCTTCTGCACCCGGTACACGTACATGTCGATGGCCAGCCGTGCCTGCTCGTTGCCCGCATCGGCCGCCGCCAGCACGTCGCGCATGTCGGCCGACAGCCCCGACACGCCGAGCACGCCGCTCTCGCGGTTCAGCACGGCATCCATCTCGTCGAAGGAAATGCCCTCGCGGCGCATGATATAGGTGAGGATGGCCGGGTCGATGGAACCGGAGCGCGTGCCCATCATGAGGCCCTCCAGCGGCGTGAAGCCCATGGTGGTGTCGATGGACTTCCCGTGGTTGACCGCCGTGATGGAGCCGCCGTTGCCCAAATGGCACGTGATGAGCCCCAGATCGCGCAGCGGGCGACCGAGCAGGTTCGCCGCCTGCTGAGCCGCGTAGCGGTGGCTCGTGCCGTGGGCTCCGTAGCGGCGGATGCGGTAGTCGTCGTAGTAGCGGGCCGGCAGGGGGTACATGTAGGCCTTGGGCGGCATCGTGGCGTGGAAGGCGGTGTCGAAGACGGCGACTTGGGGCGTGTTCGGCATGAGCGCGGCCATCATGTCGATGCAGGCGTCGGCTGGCGGGTTATGCAGCGGCGCCAGCTCCTCGCACAGCTCAAGCTTCTCGCGGGCCGGCTCGTCGATGATCACGGATTTGGTGAAGTACTCGCCGCCGGCCACGATGCGGTTGCCGATGGCGTCGATCTGCGAGAGATCGCTGATGGGGCTCTCCGGATCGTCGACGAGCACTTCCAAAAGCTTCTTCAAGCACTCGGCCACGGTCATGTCCGCCACGCGATAGGTGGCCTTCTGGAAATCCGGCGCGAAGGACACGTTCATATAGGCGTCGGGCGTACCCACCTTCTCGGCCAGGCACTTCATGAGCGACACCTTGCCGTCGGTCTCGATGAGCTGACTCTTCAGCGACGACGAACCCGCATTCACAACCAGTATGCGCATGAGATCTCCTCCTTGCACTAAAACGGCCCTTCGGGGCACCGAGAGCGCACAACGTCAACCTGGCATTATACCGTGTCCTCCCCGCTAGACCGTGGGGCCTAAATCAGCTGGTTCAGACACGGCACGCGAAGGCGCGAGCCAAAGCCTCACCGACCCTTGGAACCCACCCGCAGGCAGACATAAGAAGAGCCGGCGCGAGGCCGGCTCTTGAATTCGATGGTCGGGTTGGCAGGATTTGAACCTGCGGCCTCTGCGTCCCGAACGCAGCGCTCTACCAAACTGAGCCACAACCCGAAATGCTTCCTTGCGGACAGCGAACGCTATGATACCACAGAGCCCGCCCAGCGCAAGAGAAAAGTCGGCGGAATTTTACGCCTGCCCGCGTTCGGCGAGCTTTTGGGCGAGGTAGTCTTTCGGCACCACCTTCACCGCGATGACGCCGTCGCTGATGACGTCGCCGTCCCCGTCGTAGGCGGCCACATCCCAGTACAGCTTGTAGCCGGCCTTCGACGACGGTTTGCGCTCGGCGAGTTTCGCCACGCCGCGAGCCACGTCTCCTTCCCGACCGCTCTTCTTGTGACGGATGGTCACCTCCACGCCGAAGGGCTGCTCAGTCTCCAAGTCGCACGCCAGCTCGCCGCCGGCCGAAGCGACCGATTCCAGAAGCGCGATAGTGGCGCCTCCGTGCAGAAAACCAAAAGGCTGCAAAAGCGCCGGAGTGATGGGCATCTCCGCCTCGACGAGGCCCGGCTCCACCTTGGTGAAGTGAACGCCCAGCGTGTGGTTGAGCCCCTGCGTCTCGCGCTTCCGCGCCACTTCCAGGGCCGCGCCCGTCAGATTCGTCTCCGTCATCGCGTTTGCATCCTTTCGCGCCAGGCGTCTTCCCGGCTCCCGCCTACTTCGTTTCCTTTGGGACCGTCCCTGGTCCGGTCGCGGTTCCCGAGGCCCCTGCCGGCACCTTCTCAAGCTCAGGCCGCGCCTCAGCAGTCTCCCACTTGGCGGCCCCGCTGGCTTCAACCTGCTTCACGGCCTCCACCTTGTCGGGCAGCTCGTTCTCCATGGCTTCGGCCTTGCCTTTCAGATCGCGCTTTCCCAGCGGCATAAACGCCTTGATGCGCTGGATGACCACCGCGCCCACGAGGAACGGCAGCCAGAACACAATGCCGCGGTAGACGATGACCACCGCAAGGCCCGTGGCCGAATCGATGCCGAAGAGCGCGAAGGCCACGGTTACCGCCGCCTCCACAACGCCGACGCCCTGGGGCACAAAGGAAATCATAGCGAACAGCGTGGCCACAACATACCCGCAAATGAGCGCTTCTGGGTGGTGCACGCCGAACGCGAAGCCGACGAGCACGAAGCAGCTCATCTCGCAGATGCTGGAAAGGGTCGTCCACAAAAATGACTGCACCGTCTTGCGCGGATTCTTCGTGATGAGGTGCGCGGCGCTCGAGAAGTTGTGGATGGTGCGCTCCACGGACTCGTCGATGGCCGGCTTCTTGAACTTCGCGAGGATCTTGTCCGCCAGCTTCACGAAGGGCCGCAGCACCTTCAGCACCAGCTGGGGCTTCAGACCGCCCACGGCGATGACGAACACGAGGCCGCCCACGAGCGCCACGGCCACCAGCCCGAGCGCCAGCCAGCCCGGTTGCAGCCCTACCGTGAAGGTGAGCACGCCGAAGGTGGTGAGCATGATGATGACGAAGCCGGAATCGATGGACAGCTGCATGAGCAGCGCCGCCGTGGTGCCCTTTCCCGCCTGCATGCCGTTGCGCGTGGCCGTGGCCATGACAAGCGACGTGCCGGCCAGGTTCATAGAAGGCGCCACCGTGTTCATGAAGAAGGTGCCGAAGACGAGCGACAGGCCCGTGCGGTAGCTGATGTGCCCGTTCACCGTGTTGAAGCAGGCCTGAAAGCCGCGGCCCTGGGCCAGGTACTTGCACAGCTGGGCCACCACCGCCGCAATGATGAAGAAGGGCGTGCCCTGCTTGATGGTGTCGACGAGCTTCACCAGCGAGTCGCCGGAAAAGAATATGAACGCAAGCACAATGACGACCACCAGGCCGATCATGATTTTCTGCAAATTGCCGCGCATCAGCGCACCTCCGTCGTGGTAGGAGACAGGGGTAGGTGCATCATTATAACGCGCCGCCCACGAACTCCATGAGATCGCTGCGCAAAAGCCAATCGCGCTCGTCGGCTCCCGCGCCTTCCGCATCGGTTTCCAGGAACAGGAACCCGTAGAAGCCCACCGTCACCGGGTCGAACCCATGGTAGGCGAGCACATGGCTGAACCGCTCGCAGAGCGCCGCGCCGTCGAAGGGGCGCGCCAAGTCGGCCTCGGGAGCCGGATTCAGCAGCGACATGGAGTACACCTTGCCCGGATGCGCCGCGTACAGCGCTTCCAGATCGACTGGCGTATCTTCCAGGAAGGCCTCGTAGGTGCGCAGGCCCGCGCCGTAGAAAGCCACATCGGTGCCGCCGAGGCCCGCGAAGCGCAGGGGGTTGAACTCGATGGGGGCGATCGTGTCCTCATCGACGCGCAATTCCACGTGCACGGGAATGCTGCGGGCGCCCACCACCTTGTTCACGGCCGCCAGCCACGCCGTGAAGCGGTCGTTCCAGGCGTCCACGATGGCACCGTCGGTGAGGTACATGCGGTCGGAAGTATCCTCGGGGCCGGCGAAGTCGTGGCGCAGGATGTTCAGGATATGGGGTGTGCCACCCTCGTCGAAGTAGGCGTCCAGGGCGTATTCCGTGCCCGCGAGGTAACCCTCGATAAGGTACTCGCTGCTGCCGACGACGCTTTCCGGATAGCGCTCGTGCCACCCGTCCTCGCGCCGAGCGATATCGGCCACGGCGGCCGCCCAGTCCTCCGGCTCTTCAATAACGTAGACGCCCATCGAGCAAAACCCCACGGAGGGTTTCAACACCACTGGCAACGGCAAGTCGGCGACGTTCACCGCTTCCAGCCCCGCACGATCGACGGTTTCGTGGAACAGGCCCGGACTTAAGGGCGCGAGCTTCTCGCGCATGGCCGCCTTGTCCTTGAACAGGCGGATGGCGTCAGTGAGCGTCGGATTCTCCACGTGATCGAGAATCCAAGCCAGAGCATTCTCGGAGTTCGTGTAGATGCGCTCCCCCGCTTCCAGACGCCGGGCGCACTCGGCGGCGTCCACCAAGTTCAACACACGGCCGCCGGCCGTCAGCTTCTCGGTAAACTCGTTGGTGAGCACGGGATGGGCCGAGGCCTCCATCCAATCGAGCAGCGGAACGGAGGCGTAGGGCTCGTCGAGAATGATCATGGGGAACTCCTTAGAACGCCAAGAAAAACAACGGAGCTGCAAAGCGGGCTCCTCGCGGAGAGGAGCCCGTCGGATTACACGAGCTGCGGGTTAGCCCACGTAGAACGACCACTGCACCGAGTCGCCGGCGGTCAGCTGGCGCACGTCGCAAGCTTCCATCACCTGCTCGTCGTTCACCGTGTATACCCAGCCGGAAGCATCGCCTTCCGAGCCATTGGCGATGCCGTTGATTGACGTGACGAACTTGCCGTAGTCGCTGTTCTCCACCTGCACGTCCCAGCCGGCGGCCTCCGTCGCCTGCAGCACCGTGGAGCCATCGGCTACCGTCACCTCGATGGTCTTGGGCTCGGCGCCGGCGCTTTCGGGCATCGTGATGGAAACGGGCACGACGATGTCCTCCGCCGCCTGGCCGGCCTCGATGGGGCCTTCTTCCTCGGCCACTTGGGCCGCCTGCTCGGCCGCGTTCTCTCCGCTGCCGCCGTTATCGGCCGCCTCGCTGGCACAGCCCGGCACCACCAGCAAGAAGGTGAAAGCCAGGGCCACCAAGGCCACGAGCCACTGCTTGGGAAGCTCCGTGATGTCGAATTTGTTCATAGTTCCTTATCCTTTCTTCCAGGGCCCTCTTGCTCGGCTCGGTGTTCCGACTTCGCCGCCGTCACGCCCTCCGGCGCAACGGCGAACCTTACGGTTACTGGTATAGCGCGGGCTTTCCACCCGCATTTCCCGAGGCACGTACCTGCCGCATTCTCTTCCACGGCGCGCACCGCGCTCCCACGCGCGGCCCGACGGGCCATTGACGTACCCATTATGGCGCAAAACGGCCGCCCCCGAAAGAGCGGCCGCAAAGGGTTCGACAACCGACACCTTAGGCCCCAGACAAGGCCCCAAACGCCCGATTAGTGATGGAACAGGCGCATGCCGGTGAAGGCCATGGCGATGCCGCACTTGTTCGCCACCTCGATGACGTTGTCGTCGCGGATGGAGCCGCCGGGCTCGGCGATGTAATCGACGCCGGACTTGCGGGCGCGCTCCACGTTGTCGCCGAAGGGGAAGAAGGCGTCGGAGCCCACGGTCACGCCGCTCATCTTCGCGATCCAGTCTTTCTTCTGCTCGCGGGTGAGCGCCTTGGGCTGCTCGGTGAATACGCGCTGCCACTCGCCGTCGCGCAGCACGTCGTCGCACTCGTCGTCGGACAGGTACACGTCGATGGCGTTGTCACGATCGGGACGGCGAACGTCGTCCTTGAAGGGAAGGTTCAGCACCTCGGGCATTTGTCGCAGCCACCACTGGTCGGCCTTGTTGCCCGCCAGGCGCGTGCAGTGGATGCGGCTCTGCTGGCCGGCGCCCACGCCGATGGCCTGGCCGTCCTTCACGTAGCACACGGAATTGGACTGGGTGTACTTCAGCGTGATGAGCGCGACGATCATATCGATCTTTGCCGCCTCGGGAATCTCCTTGTTCTCGGTCACCACGTTTTCCAGCAGCGCCTCGTTGATCTCGAAGTTGTTGTGACCCTGCTCGAAAGTGATGCCGAAGACGTCCTTCAGCTCGGTTTCGGCCGGCACGTAATCAGGATCGATCTGCACCACGTTGTAGGAGCCCTTGCGCTTGGTCTTCAGAATCTCCAGCGCCTCGTCGGTGTAGCCCGGCGCGATGATGCCGTCGGACACCTCACGCGCCAGATAGCGGGCCACATCGGCGTCGCACACATCAGACAGCGCCGCCCAGTCGCCGTAGGAGCACAGACGGTCAGCACCGCGAGCGCGGATGTAGGCGCAGGCGATGGGGGAAAGCTCGCCCTCGTCTTCCACGAAGTACATGGCGCGGTCGGTCTCGGTGAGGGGATGTCCCACAGCGGCCCCAGCCGGGGACACGTGCTTGAAGGAAGCGGCCGCCGGCAGCCCCGTGGCCTCCTTCAGCTCCTTCACGAGCTGCCAGGAGTTGAAAGCGTCAAGGAAGTTGATGAAGCCGGGCTTGCCGTTCAGCACCTGAATGGGCAGATCGCTGCCGTCCTTCATGAAGATGCGCGACGGCTTCTGATTCGGATTGCAGCCGTACTTGAGTTCCAGTTCGTTCATGAGTCTCCTATCTGATGGCTTTCTGTCTCCTCGGGGGCGAAGCTGCGCGGTATTCTGATTCGCTCAGACAGTCCTCGCTTTGTGGAAATGCCCACTGGGCATTTCCAGTCGCTGCGGAACTCGCTCGGTCAGAACACCCCGTATCTTCGCTAAGCTCAACCATGGTTGAGGGTGCGCAGTTCGTTCGCTGCGGAACTCGCTTGGTGAGCGGTGCCCCGCATCCCGCTAAGCTCAGCCGCAGTTGAAATGTGCTGACATCTTTAATCGCCGAGGTTCTTATTGTAGAGGGTCACTTCGCCGCCGACGTTGGCATACAGGCTCACCTTGTTGTCGTCGTTGAGCGCGGCCCACAGGGCATCGGGGGTCGGCAGCGTGACGGGGATGGGCTCGCCGGCGAAGGTGGGCAGCGGATTGCCGTCGCCCTGATAGGTGCTGATGAAGTAGCCGCAGCCCTCATCGACGCCCTCGTAGGCGAAGAACTCGCGGGTGCAGCGGTCGCCATCGGCGTGCTTCAAGATGGACATCTCGAAAGAGCCGTCGGGGTTTACGATGGCCGAGATGCGCGGCGTGAAGTTCGGCGCGTCGGGCTCGTACTCGCGCTGCATGCAGCCAGCGCGGAAATCGCCCGCCTCCACGATGGTGTCGGTTTGATCGCCGTTGGTGACCACGAGCGCGTCGCCCATCGTGCGCACCGGGTGGTAGATGATGAGGCTCGGGTCTTCCAGAAGCGCGGGATCGTGGGCCTCGGTGCGGATGCCGTCGGGCTCGATGGCGAAGATGCGGTTGCGGCTGTTGACCGAGCGACCCATGATGAAGTAGTACACGGTGTCCTTGCCCACCACGATGCCTCGGCCCGGGTAGGGGTTGTTCTTCAGCAGTTCAACGAGGTCTTGCACGGGCATTCCCTTTCTCTTGAGGCTCTCCGGCGTTGCCGCGACCCCTGCGCTTTCCGCATCGGTCCTCGGCGCGTCGGTATTTTCTGCGTCCCGCCCAATGAAAAAGGGCAAGCCCCTCCTGCGAGAAGGCTTGCCCAGACGGTCGGCGGGATAAGCGCGCTGCTCCCCCGTGGTTTCCCACGCGTACCCGTCAGTCACAGCGCGTTCGCTTCAGGGAGCAGGGTATCACGGAAAGAGCCTCCTGAGGAAGAGCGCTCCCCGTTTTCCCACGGCTTTTCCGTCGGCGGCTCGCGCACAGGAAGAGCGGCTACTCCCGCCCCAGGCTCTTCTCGTGGCGGTTGCGGGCCTCGTCGCTGTAGCGCTGCTTGTAACGCACATCGACCAGCTCGGCCACGATGGCGATGGCCAGCTCAGCCGGGGTCTTCGCGCCGAACTTGAGCCCGATGGGGCGCTTCACGCGATCCCAATCGGCCTCGGAGATGCCCGCGTTGATGACGAGGTCGTGCACCGTAGAGTTCTTCCCCGCGCACCCCATCATGCCCACGTAGTGCACCCCGTTCTGCAGCGCCCAGATGCAGCTTTCCGGGTCGAACATATGCCCGCGCGTGAGCACGCACACATAGTCCTCGGGACGCGCCGGCATGTTGGCCAACTCGTCGAAATTGCCGCCATGCAGCATGATGCGCTCGGCTTGCGGGAATCGCTCCTCGTTCAAGAACGCCGGGTCGTAGTCGACGGCCACCACATGGAAGCCCACGTGATCGGCGAGCTGTGCCACCTCGACCGCCGCATCCGACGCACCGAGCAACCAGACACGCACCTTCCCGAAGAGCGGCTCGCTGGCCCAGGTGAGGCCGTCGAACTGGTCGTTGTGCATCGAAGGGCCGCGGGTAACGTCCTTTGCCTGAAAGGTGTCGCGAGGCGAAAGCTCACGCGAGGCCACGATCTCCTTGGCGTCGTTGCAGAAGAACACGAGCGGCTCGCCATCGGCGGAACCTTGCTCGCCGTACTTCTTCGTGACCTCATTGTCCACGTTGCCCTGGGCGGCAGCTGCATCGTAGACGACCTTGAAGCCGAGCCAAGCCAGATCGCCCTCATCCATGGCGCGCAGAGCGCGCTCAAACGTAGGAATGTCGGCTTCGGTCAGCGTGGCGGCGATGGCCTGCAGCGTCTCGGGGCCGATATGCGGATCGCCCGCCGTTGCCTCATCCGAGAACGCCGGGAAATCCTCCACGGCCAGCACCGGAGTGCGTCCGGCTTGCAGGTCTTCAATGATGGTTGCTATAGTCTCGCGCTTCATCGCTTCCTCCAACAAAAACTTTTTCAAATCTGGTCACAAAATCGAGTTTTGGGTTTTTGGGATAACCCAATTTGCTCCTAAAACTCCTATGTGCAACCAAAACAACAGGGAATGCAACCCATTTTCGTCTATTTCAACCGTCAACAGCCATTCGAAAAACCCAGAACTCGACTTTGTGACCAAAAAATCCGAAATTCTTGTCATTGGCCCGGGATCGGCCGCTCGATCAACGCCAGATTGCCCTAATCGACCGAGCGAATGTGAATCTTACGGTCGGCGTCCAAGGTCATGCGGCCCTCGGCGATGGCGCGCAGCACTTCGGGGTAGATGATGTGCTCCGTCTCGTGGATGCGCGCCTCCAAAGCATCGATGTCGTCGTCCTCCAGCACCGGCACTGCTCGCTGGGCCACGATGGGGCCCTTGTCGTAGTCCTCGTTAGCCAGGTGCACCGTCACGCCCGTCACCTTCACACCGGCATCCCATGCGTCCTGGATGGCATGGGCCCCCTTGAACGAGGGCAGCAACGCCGGATGCAGGTTCAGCACATGGTCGGGGAAGGCGTCGAGCACCACCGGGGTGAGCTTGCGCATGTAGCCGGCCATGACCAGGTACTCGGCCCCGGCTTCCTGCATGAGGGCGGCAATGCGGGCGTCAGCCGCCTCGCGATCCTCGTAGCAGGAGCGATCGAACACCGTCACGGGAATGCCGACCGCGCGCGCCCGCTCAATGCCGTAAGCATCGGGGCGCGATGACAGCACGTGCACGATTTCCACAGGCAGGCCATTCGCGATCTCGTCGATAATGGCCTGCAGGTTCGTTCCGCTGCCGGAAAGCAGCACGCCGATCTTCAGCTTCTCCATTAGAACAGCTCCCCTTCGTTGGCGTATTGGACCTCGCCTTCGCCAGCGACAATGCGGCCGACGCGGTAGGTCTCTTCGCCAGCAGCGGCCAGAGCGGCCTCTACGGCCTCAGCAGCAGCCGGATCAACAATCAGCACCATACCGAGACCCATGTTGAAGGTCTTCAGCGCCTCCGCCTCCGAAAGATTCGCCTGCTCGCAGGCAAAGCGCACCACCGACGGAATGGGCCAGGTGCCCAAATCGACCTCGGCGTTCACGCCTGCGGGCAAGGCGCGGTTCAGGTTCTCGGTGATGCCGCCGCCAGTGATGTGAGCCAGAGCGCGGATGCCGCCGGGCACCTGCTCCATGACCGCGCGCACCGGCTTCACATAGATGCGCGTCGGCGTAAGCAGGGCTTCCAGAATGCTCTGGCCGCCCAAGTCCTCGCGAGCCTCGCGCAGCTCCTCCTCGGTACGGCCCTCGATGCACACCTTACGGGCCAACGAGTAGCCGTTGGAATGCAGGCCGGACGAGGCGAGGCCGATGAGCACGTCGCCTTCGCGCACGCTTTCGGGATCGAGCATGCGCGGGCGATCGACCAGGCCCACGCAGAAACCGGACAGATCGTAGTCGTCCGGGTCCATCACGCCGGGATGCTCGGCCATCTCGCCGCCGATGAGCGCGCAGCCGGACTGGCGGCAGCCCTCGCCGATGCCACCGACGATCTTGGCCATGGCCTCGGCATCCAGCTTGCCCACGGCCACATAGTCGAGGAAGAACAAAGGCTCCGCGCCGGTGGCAAGAATATCGTTCACGCACATGGCCACCAGATCGATGCCCACCGTATCGTGCACGCCGAGGCGCTGGGCCACCTTGAGCTTCGTGCCCACGCCATCGGTGCCCGACACCAAAAGCGGATCGGCCATGTCCTTGGCCGCCGCGATGGAGAACAGGCCGCCGAAGCCGCCGATGTCGCCCACCACTTCGGGGCGATAGGTGGAATGCACCGTGTCCTTGATGGCGTCCACGGCACGGGCGCCCTCCACGATATCGACGCCGGCCTCGGCATAGGTCACGCTGTTCTGGTTTTCCATGGGGTTCCTTTCAGTGTCTATGAAACCTCGCCGGCGTACACCGCCTCGAAGTCCTTGCGGGTAAGAAAGCTCTTCTTTGCCACATCGTCGGGAATGGGCACCGGGTAGTCACCGGTGAAGCAAGCCGTGCAGAAGCCGTCGTGGCCCGCATCGGCGAGCGAGGCGCGCAGGCCGTCCAGACTGATGAACGCGAGCGAGTCGGAGCCGATCCAATCGTTCATCTCCTCGAGCGTCATGTTCGCGGCGATGAGCTGCTCGCGGGTATCGGTGTCGATGCCGTAGAAGCAGGGCCAGAGCACCTCGGGGCTCACGATGCGCAGGTGCACCTCGGCCGCGCCGGCGTCGCGCAGCATCTGCACGAGCTTCTTGGAGGTGTTGCCGCGCACGATGGAATCATCGATGACCACGAGGCGCTTGCCGGAAATCACGCTCGGCAGCGGGTTCAGTTTCAGACGGATGCCAAGCTGGCGCATGGCTTGGGTGGGCTGGATGAACGTGCGGCCCACGTAGCGGTTCTTCACGATGCCGTCGGTGAACGGAATGCCCGAGGCCTCCGAATAGCCCAGGGCCGCCGGCACGCCGGAGTCGGGCACGCCGAGCACGAGGTCGGCCTCCACGGGCGCTTCGTCGGCCAGAATGCGGCCCATGGCGCGGCGAGCCTGGTAGACCGACTGCCCGTCAAGCACGGAGTCGGGCCGGGCGAAGTACACGTATTCGAAGATGCAGGCGGCCCGCGGGCACGGCGGCACGGCTTGCTCGCCGGTCATGCCCTCGCATTTGCCTGCGGAAATTTTCGTTCGTAGCATTTGAGCATCTCATAAAACGGGATGCGGGTGGACAGACAGGCGATA
>ERZ856578.5911-NODE-5911-length-14330-cov-5.667368_pt1 | contig 14330 bp, 10 predicted proteins | sample MGYA00514384_ERZ856578 | MGnify/ENA primary metagenome ERZ856578 (study PRJEB29103, sample SAMN06111958) | human gut metagenome | biome: human gut; feature: ankylosing spondylitis patient; material: healthy_person | host: Homo sapiens | place: China:Hangzhou...
AAAAACTGCTACGGTTATTGTAGCATATTGGGTAACAATTTACAAGGCTCCTCCCACCGCCTAAAGGCAGTGGGTTTTTGCCTATGACAAAGGAAAGGAGTTATTTATGAAAAATCCTTTACGCAAACGTCTGCCCAGAGAACTGAAGGGGGAACTGGGAAAATATCTGGTGGTCTTTATTCTGATGGTATTGACCATAGGAATGGTTTCCGGATTTCTGGTGGCAGACGGAAGTATGATTGTTGCTTATAATGATGGATTTGAAAAATACAATATAGAAAACGGAAATTTCCGTACCAATCAACAGATATATAAAAGCCAGAAAGAAGAAATCCAGAATCTGGGAATAAAGCTGTATGAAAATTTCTATATTGAAGAGCCTTTGGATAATGGAAGTACCATGCGCTTTTTCAAAAACAGGACAGAAATCAATGGAGTATGCCTGATGAAGGGAGAACTTCCAAAAGCAACAGGGGAAATTGCCATTGACCGCATGTATGCAGACAATAATGAACTGAAGGTGGGAGACACCTTGAAGAGCCAGAGAGGTAAGCAGACCTGGAAGGTTACAGGGCTTGTGGCTCTGTCTGATTACAGCTGTCTTTTTCAGAATAATAATGATTCCATGTTTGATTCTGTGAAATTCGGAGTTTCTGTGGTAACACCGGAGGAGTTTGATACTCTGGATCAGGATAAGCTCCAGTACAATTATTCCTGGATTTATGACAAACAGCCCAAAACAGAAAAAGAGGAAAAGGAAGTTTCAGAAGAACTGATGGAAAATATAGGGGAAATCGTCACCCTGGAAGCTTTTGTACCCAGATATCTGAATCAGGCCATCACCTTTACCGGAGATGATATGGGAAGTGACAAGGCTATGATGATTATATTGTTATACATTGTAATTGTCATTATGGCTTTCGTATTCGGAATTACCATCAGTAATACGATTCGCAGGGAATCAGGGGTGATCGGCACACTCAGAGCTTCCGGCTATACCAGGAGAGAACTGATCCGGCACTATATGGCACTGCCTGTCCTTGTTACACTGGTGGGAGCCCTGGTGGGAAATATTCTGGGATATACAGTATTTAAAAATGTATGTGCAGGAATGTATTATGGCAGCTATAGCCTGCCTACCTATGTGACCGTATGGAGCGCAGAAGCTTTTCTGCTTACAACAGTAGTTCCGGTGATCATTATGCTGGTGGTGAATTATGGAGTTCTCCGACACAAATTGCGTCTTTCCCCGCTGAAATTCCTGCGCAGGGATCTTTCAGGCAGAAAGAAGAAAAAAGCAATTTATTTAAGCCCTGTTATAAAAATCTTTTCCAGATTTCGCCTTCGTGTGATCTTTCAGAATATGAGCAATTATCTGGTACTGTTTATCGGGATTATCTTTGCCAACCTGCTGTTGATGTTTGGATTACTCCTTCCTTCGGCCTTATCTCATTATCAGGTGGAAATCCAGAATAATATGCTGGCAAAATATCAGTATATGCTTCAGGTTCCGGTAAGTGCAGCCAGTGGAAACAAATTTGACAGTCTGTTTTCTATACTGGAATTCTATATGTCTGCGGAAACAAAGAATGAAGATGCAGAAGAGTTTTCAGCATATTCTTTAAATACTCTTCCCGGAAAGTATAAGAGCGAGGAGGTTCTTTTGTATGGAATCGAGCCGGACAGCAGATATGTAAAGGCTGATCTTGATAAAGGAATCTATATTTCCAGTGCTTATGCGGACAAATATGGGATTCATCCCGGAGATACCATTACCCTGAAGGAAAAGTATGAAAAGGAACAGTATTCTTTTAAGGTAACAGGAATTTATGATTATACGGCAGGCCTGTGTGTATTTATGACCAGAACTCAGCTGAACGAAACCTTTGATCTGGGAGAAGATTATTACAGCGGCTATTTTTCTGATACCAGGATTACAGATATCAAAGACAAATATATTGGGTCAGTGGTGGACCTGGATGCACTGACCAAGATTTCCAGACAGCTGGATGTATCTATGGGAAGTATGATGGGAATGGTAAATGGATTTGCTATTGTGATCTATATGGTACTGATCTATCTTCTTTCCAAGATCATTATCGAAAAAAATGCCCAGTCTATCTCAATGGTAAAAATCCTGGGCTATACAAATGGCGAGATCAGCAGGCTGTACATTCTGTCTACTTCAATGGTAGTAGTGCTCTGTCTGCTTGTCAGTCTTCCAATAGAAACGGCGGTTATGAAGGTTCTGTTCAGGGAGATGATGCTGTCAAGCATTTCCGGCTGGATTACGCTCTGGATCGACCCGATGATCTATGTGCAGATGTTTGCAGCAGGAATCATTACATACGGAATCGTGGCCTTGCTGGAATTTCGGAGAGTGAAGAAGGTTCCTATGGATGAAGCCTTAAAAAATGTTGAGTAGGACAAAATTTGATAAAAATTTGACATTGTCTGGAATTTGTGGTACGGTTACACAGGAAACTGTTAGAGCGACACGCTCTAGACCAATCAGTTGGAATAGGAGATTATTATGAGAAAAAGAACAACTTCAAGAGCAAAGGAAACTATTAAAGAAGCAACAACAAAGGCTGCAGAAGCAGTCAAAGAGACAGTTGAGAAAACAACTGTAAAGGCTTCAGAAGTAATTGAAGAAGCAAAAGACGCTGCAGCTGATATTGCGAAGGCTCCGGTTGTAGAAGAAGCAAAAGAAACTGTAAAGAAAGCAGTAAAAGAAGTGGCTAAAAATATCGACATCAAAAAATTCGCAGAAACAACTATCGAATTACCTGGTTTTGCAGTTACAATGAGCTCCATCGAGGAAGCAATCAAAAAAGACATCAAAGACAAAGGCATCGAAGGAAAAGAAATCAGCGTTTATGTAAATGTTGAGCAGAAAGCCGCTTACTACACAGTAGACGGACAGGGCTCTGACGATTACAGAATCGACCTGAATACATTATAATCTGTAAGCATTTTTTATAAACCGAAAATGGATGTCTGCAGGGATCCGGAAAGAAAATCTGCAGACATAAAAACAGCAGGATTGTTCATAGAATGGACAGACCTGCTGTTTTACTTATTTATTATAGAACCACACTGTGGCGGATATGGATGATATCTCAGGAAGCTTTCTGCTCAAACAGATCCTCCCTTGTAATATTCTGTGCCCATTTCCCCTGGCGGTAATGATGGAATACCCATGGCCATTTCACAAACTCATCTGTACAGAGCAGGAAGTAGACCCACAATACCGGAAGCTTCAGGACAAAGGCCGCAAAAAATCCCAGAGGTACCGCATATACCCACATATCGATGGTATCGCAGATCAGTCCGAACTTCGTATCACCGCCTGCGCGGAATACCCCGGCGATCAGGGCTGTGTTTACAGCAGAACCCATAATATAATAGGTATTGATAAGCAGCATATACTTCAGATAATGCATTGCGCCGTCACTTAAGGATGCAAATCTCAGAACCAGAGGAGTGATGGCAAATACGATCACACCGCCAATGGCACCGGCTATAATGGTCATCTTCAGCATTCTGGAGGCATACACCTTCGATTTCTCCAGATCCCCTTTTCCCATAACATTTCCAAGAAGAATCGTTCCCGCACTGGCAATTGCAAAGCAGAACACAGAACCGATATTGCGGACAACCGTAACCAGAGAGTTGGCTGCAACGGCATCTGTTCCGAGATGTCCCAGGATCACAGAGTACATGGAGAAAGCAACACTCCAGGAAACGTCATTTCCAAGAGCGGGAAGTGACAGCCGGACGAAGTCGCCAAACAGCACCTTACTGCGGATAAACATAAAGGTCAGGTTCAATTTAACATCTTTGCTCAGGAAAGAAACGATCACGCATGCTGCCAGTTCGATCAGTCTGGAAGCAGCAGTTGCAATGGCAACACCTGTAGCCCCCAGCTTCGGTGCGCCGAAAAGCCCGAAGATAAAAGTGGCATTCAGGATAATATTCAGTATAAAAGCCAGCATATTCAATGCCATACTGATCGTTACGCGTCCGATGCTGCGCAAAATCGCCAGATAAACCTCTGTAATTCCCCAGCAGAGATATGTAATTCCCATAATCCTCAGATAAGAAGAACCGATAGAGATCAGTTCCTGATCAGAAGTAAAAATCTTCATCATAAGCTGAGGAGCGGTAAATGCGATCAGTGCTACGATTCCCGAGATTATGATAGAAAAGCGGAGGGCAATTCCCTCGATCGCATGAATAGCCTGCATATTATTTTTTCCGAAATACTGCGCACACAGAAGAGATGCGCCTGTACCAAGTCCATAATATACCATAAACAGGATATTGGAGTAATTGGCAGCCAGAGACACCGCAGAAATCGCAGACTGTCCCACATAATTAAGCATAATTACATCTGCGGAGTTAACCGCTGCACTGAGCAGATTCTGGATAATGATCGGAATCGTCAGTTTAAGCATCTGCCGGTAAAAATTATCCTTACCGGCCGATAATGTGTTTATCATATTTACCCCCGTAATAAGTATTTGCCCGATCAGGCAGTTTTATTAGTCTGCTTTCAGCATAATCCTTCCGGCAGAAAAACGCTATCGGTATTTTGACTGATTTCTACGTTATTTTGACTTTTGAGTCCTTAAACAAATCATCTTTGCTTATAATATCTTGCACAAAAGAAGTCGGACTGATATAATTCGTATGTATTTTGAGAGGAATACATACTGTGACTGATAAAAAATATAATGGGAGAAGTTTATGGCGACATTACAGCAATTAGATATGAATATTTTACTGTGGATCCAGGAACATTTAAGGGTGGATGCCCTGACTCCGTTCTGGAGAGCAGTCACCTTCCTCGGAAACGGAGGATGGTTCTGGATCGTATTATGTGTGCTTCTGATCTGTTTCGGGAAAACACGCAAAACAGGAGTGACAGCGGCACTCTCGCTGCTGTCAGGGTTTCTGATCACAAATCTGCTGATAAAAAATGCAGTAGCCCGTCCAAGACCTTTTGATACTTATACACAGATCATTCCGCTGATCACCAGACCGAAAGACTATTCATTTCCATCCGGTCATACCTGCGCTTCCTTTGCCGTTGCACTGGTCTGTCTGCGGATGCTGCCTGGGAAATGGGGGATTTTACCTGTTGTTCTGGCCGGAATGATTGCTTTTTCCAGACTCTATCTGGGCGTACATTATCCGGGGGATGTTCTGGCAGGATTTCTGGTGGCATTGCTCACAAGTACAGTGGCATGCAGGCTGATGCGGAGAACATTTTCACCTCAGAAAAGCTGACCGGTTCAGAAGAAAACTTCCGGGGGGAAATACAAAAAAGATATGCAAAAATCAGCAGAAAAATATTCGAATGTAAAGTGTAAAGGATAATCTTGTAATGAACAAAAATGAAATCTATATAAAGAGCGGAACCAATTACAAAGAAATGACAAAGGAACTGCTGGCACAGTGCGGCCTGGCGTCTGTAATTTCAGATAAAAAGATGCAGATTGGTATCAAGCCTAATCTTGTATCACCTTCCGAGGCTTCATGGGGAGCTACCACACATCCGGAAATTGTGGCGGGAATTATTGAGTATCTGCAGGAAAACGGATATGGAAATATTGCCATTCTGGAAGGCTCCTGGGTGGGAGATAAGACTACAGAAGCATACGAAGTGTGCGGATATCGTGAACTAACGGAAAAATATCAGGTGCCTTTTTGGGATATGCAGAAAGACAAGGGGATTGAAAGAGATTGCAGGGGGATGAAACTGAATGTCTGTGAACGTGCGGCAAATATCGATTTTCTGATCAATGTTCCGGTATTGAAAGGCCATTGTCAGACAAAGATCACATGTGCATTGAAAAATATGAAAGGATTGATCCCCAATACAGAGAAGCGTCATTTTCATGCGATGGGACTGCATGAACCGATTGCACATCTGAATGCGGGGCTCCATCAGGATTTTGTCGTGGTTGATAACATTTGCGGGGATCTGGATTTCGAGGATGGCGGAAATCCGGTAGTGATGAACCGTATCTGGGCGGGGACGGATCCGGTACTGATCGATTCTTATGTATGTCAGATCATGCATTATACAACGAAAGATGTACCGTATATTGAACTGGCAGAGAAGCTTGGGGTTGGAAGTACTGATCTGAAAAATTCCCACATCGTATACTGTGAGGAAAATGCCCGCAAAGAACTTCCGAAATCAAGAAAAGTGGTAGAACTTCAGGATGCAGTAGAAGAAGTAGAATCCTGCAGTGCCTGCTATGGTTATCTCATCCCGGCTCTGGAAATGCTTAAAAATGACGGCCTTTTCGAGAAACTGGACACGAAAATCTGCATCGGCCAGGGATACCGCGGAAAAACAGGAAAACTGGGTGTAGGTGCATGCACCTGTAAATTTGAACATAACGTAAAGGGATGTCCTCCAACAGAGAATCAGATTTATGATTTCCTGAAGCAGTATATTCTGGGAGAAAATAAATAATATGATATCAGGGTCCTAGAGCGTGTCTGAAAAAGGCTTTCTGCAAGACGTGCGTCACAATTTGTGGGATATTTTGCCCGGATGAGGGCGCCGTAGCGGGCTACGGCAACTGAATTCGGGTGAAATATCCCGCAAAGTGGGGCGTGCAGATTGCGGGAATGATTTTTCAGACACGCTCTAGTACATCGTTTTCGAAATAACTATACCACTCACTTGTCTGCGAATCCGATTGCACAGGTCTAAAAGCCTCAGCGTAGCCCGCTACGCCTGCGTTTTTATACCAGCACACTCGAATCCGCATCCTACGCGATTGGTATAGTTATTTACGAAACGATGTACTAGGTTCAAAAAGTCGTTCGTGCCTGCATGATAAGACTTTTGAACCTGGGACCCAGTTTGGTTTTACAACGCCATCTTTATCATCTGTATAATTTTATCCTGCTCAAATTTACTGCTGTCAAATGCCAGATGATACTGAGAAATGTCTTTCCATTTCTTATCTGTAAAGTACTCATAATAAGTACGTCGTTCTTTATCCACTTTCTTAACCAGCTTCTGTGCACTCTTTTCTTCCCGTCCCGTGCGCTCGATGACAGTCTGTACACGATACTCAAATGGTGCATGGATAAATACGCTCAGGCATTTATTATCGAGGATGTAATTGGCGCATCGGCCAACAATCACACAATCTTCTTTTTCAGCAGCATCCAGAATAATCTTTCGCTGAAGGTCGAAGAGCACATCATTCATGGGAACAAAGTGAAAATCGCTGTCCATCTGAAGTTCATGGTCAATGGGAAAACGCCACTGGCTGCCACGTTTCTCATCAACCTTGGCAAGCAGATCAAAAGGAATATTTTCTTTCTGAGCTGCAATATCGATCAGCTCTTTGTCATAAAAAGCAAATCCAAGCTCTTCTGCCAGAGCTTTACCGATCAGGCGGCCATTACTGCCGAGCATCCTGTTTATTGTAATCACGCGTTTACTCATAATCAAACCCTCCTTTATGACATCTCTGTTATTGACCGGTATAGATTCAGGCGAATATTCGAAAATTGCACCTGTTATCTGTAATTAACAGTGATAAGTCTTTTGTTTGTGAACATTATAACATTGATACTCGAAAAAATCCAGTAAAATATATAAAAAACTAAATATATTGCGAAAATGTTTGGATACAGTGCACAAAAACGATTCGCAATGAAACGAATGATGTATTTAATCCGATAATATTTTGAAGAGTGTTTTTTTGGATAGTTTTATCAATAGACACTTTTGGCTGTCATATGCTAGAATTAGAGTAATATTTACAGCAAGCAGCAAAGCGGATGATATTGTCCGCTGTACTAGGATTACTGCAGAGTCAGAAGACGCCGGTAAAGTAAAAAATTTATTTATGAAATAAAGGATATTTATAGATTTTTTCTTTAAGTTATGATATTATACTATATTGGCTGTCTGACGACAGATCCGAGTCAAATATTACAAGAGATATGAAAAGTATGTAAGAAAGGGATACGATACATAATGCTGAAAATCAAAAGCTATGTAAAGGTAAACAGTCTGGCGGAAGCTTATGAACTGAACCAGAAGAAAACAGCCTGTATTCTTGGGGGAATGGTCTGGATGAAAATGGGCAACAGAGCGATATCCACAGCGATTGATCTTTCCGGTCTGGGACTGGATGCGATTTCGGAGAATGATGACGAATTTGTCATCGGATGTATGACTCCGCTTCATGACCTGGAGACAAATGAAGCTCTGAATACCTACACACATGGAGCTATGAAAGAAAGCCTTTGCCACATTGTAGGCGTACAGTTCAGAAACTGTGCCACTGTGGGAGGAAGCATTTATGGAAGATATGGCTTCTCGGATGTTCTGACCATGTTCCTGGGAATGGATACATGGGTAGAATTATATGATGCAGGCCGTATTCCACTGACTGAATTTGTAAATATGAAGAAGGACAATGACATCCTTGTAAATATCATCGTGCGAAAAGAGCCACTTCTTACCTGTTACTTAAGTCAGAGAAACATAAAAACGGATTTCCCGGTACTGACCTGTGCAGCTTCTGTGATCGGAAATGAGGCAAGGACTGTGATCGGTGCCAGACCTGCGCGTGCCATGATCGTGGAAGATAAGAAACAGATCCTGAAGAATTTCCGGAACATGACAAAAAAGCAGAAGGAAGAGGCGATCGAAGCATTTGCAGAATATGCGGCAGAGAACGTTCCTACTGCAGGCAATATGCGAGGATCAAAGGAATACAGAACCCTTCTTGTAAAAGTACTGACAAGAAGAGCCTGGGAAGCAGTAGGAGGGATGAAAAATGAATATTAATTTCTGGCTTAACGGAGTGAACCGTCACGCAGAGATCTCCCCGGATACACTGCTGATCGATTTCTTAAGAGAACAGGGCTGTTTCAGCGTGAAAAGAGGCTGTGAAACTGCGAACTGTGGTCTTTGCACAGTTCTTATGGACGGTCGTCCGGTGCTCTCCTGCAGTACACTTGCAGCCCGCATTGAGGGAAAGAAAATCGTCACACTGGAAGGAATGCAGAGAGAGGCGCAGGAGTTTGGAAGCTTTCTGGCGAATGAAGGTGCGGAACAGTGCGGTTTCTGCAATCCGGGATTTATCATGAATGTATTTGCGATGCTCAACGAGATCAAAGATCCCACAGAGGAGCAGATCAAAGAATATCTTGCGGGAAATCTGTGCAGATGTTCCGGTTTTGTTTCCCAGACAAGGAGTATCCTGAAGTTCCTGAAATATAAGAAAGCACAGGAGGAAGCATAAAGATGAAATATGTAAATCAACCTGTACGTAAAACAGATGCAATGTCACTGGTAACCGGAAAGCCTGTCTATACAGATGATCTGGCACCAAGGGACTGCCTGATCGTGAAGATACTGAGAAGTCCCCACGCTAACGCCTGGGTGGAAGATATTAAAACAGGTACTGCCGAGAAGGTAGCCGGAATTGCATGTATCCTTACCTATAAAGATGTGCCTCAGAAACGTTTTACCCTTGCCGGCCAGACTGCACCGGAGATGAGTCCGGATGACAGACTGATCCTTGACCGTCATGTACGTTTTGTGGGAGATGCAGTTGCCATTGTTGCGGGTGAGACAGAAGAGGCGGTAGATAAAGCATTGAAGAGAATCCGCGTAGATTACCGCGTGGAGGCACCGGTTCTGGATATCCACAAGGCAAAAGATAATCCGATCCTGGTTCATCCGGAGGATGACTGGAAGCTGAAAATCCCTCTTGGCGGAGATAACAAAAGAAATTTATGTGCATCCGCAGTGGAAGAACATGGAAATGTAGATGAGGTTCTGGCAAAATGTAAATATACTGTCGAGCGCACTTATCATACAAGAGCAAACCAGCAGACTATGATGGAGACTTTCCGCACAGCCTGCTATATGGATCATTTCGGCAGACTGATCGTTCTGTCCTCAACACAGATTCCATTCCATGTGCGAAGGATCGTTGGAAGGGCACTGGACATTCCTGCTTCCAAAGTACGTGTGATCAAGCCAAGGATCGGTGGCGGTTTTGGTGCAAAGCAGACCTCTGTCAGTGAGATCTATCCGGCGATCGTGACCTGGAAAACAGGCCGCCCGTCCAAGATGATCTTCTCCAGATACGAGTCCATGATCTGCTCTTCACCGCGCCATGAGATGGAGATCACAGTACGTGCAGGTGCAGATGAGAATGGTATCATCAAGGCAATTGATCTTTATACATTGTCCAACACAGGAGCGTACGGAGAACACAGTTCTACAACAGTAGGACTCAGCGGCCATAAATCAATCGCTCTTTACAGACATACAGAAGCCCACAGATTTGCTTTTGATGTTGTCTATACAAATGTGCAGGCGGCAGGTGCCTATCGTGGTTATGGTGCAACCCAGGGTATTTTTGCAGTGGAATCTGCAGTAAATGAGCTGGCACATAAGATGGGAATGGATCCCGTTAAGGTAAAAGAAATGAATATGCCTATAGAGGGCGGCCCTCTTCCGGGATATCCGGATGTTCCTTATGCACAGAGCTGTTCCATGGACCGCTGTATGGCGCGCGCCAAAGAGATGATGGACTGGGATTCCAAATATCCATGCAGGGATATGGGAAATGGCAAGGTCCGCGGAGTCGGTGTTGCCATGGCTATGCAGGGTTCTTCCATTGCAGGAGTTGACGTAGGCGGCGCAGATATTAAGCTGAATGAAGATGGTTCTTATACGCTGGCACTTGGATGTACGGACATGGGAACAGGCTGTGATACTGTTATGGCACAGATTGCGGCAGACTGCCTGAATACACCTATGGATAACATCGTAGTATTCAGTGTGGATACGGATATTTCTCCTTATGATTCCGGTTCCTATGCTTCCGCCACGACCTATACCACAGGTGTGGCAGTTATGAAGGCCTGCGAGGAACTGAAGAAAAAAATCTGTAAGCTTGGTGCAGAGATGATGGAAGTAGATGAGAGAAAAGTCGATTTTGACGGTTCCTGTGTATTCTATGATGAGACACTTGAGACAGACGGAAATGCAGCAGGCCATATGACAGATGCAGAAGAGGGCTATAGTGTTGATATGGATGCCATCAGTTCTGAAAATGCCCAGAAGAAAGTTTCACTGAAAGATATTGCATTAAAGAGCACTTTCTTTAATAATATCGAGCTTCAGGTTGTGAAACAGCATTCTTCACCAATCTCACCGCCGCCGTTTATGGTAGGTATGGCAGAAGTAGAGGTGGATACAGAGACAGGCAGTGTGGATGTCCTGGATTATGTGGCGGTTGTTGACTGCGGTACACCGATCAATCCGAATCTTGCACGTGTACAGACTGAGGGCGGTATTGCACAGGGAATTGGCATGGCTCTCTGGGAAGATGTACAATATACAGATAAAGGTAAGATCCGCAACAATTCTTTTATGCAGTATAAGATTCCAACCAGACAGGATATCGGAAATATCCGCGTGGATTTCGAGTGCAGTTACGAAAAGAGCGGCCCTTTTGGTGCCAAATCCATTGGTGAGCTTGTAATTGATACTCCATGTCCGGCACTGGCTGAGGCAATTTATAATGCAACAGGTGTGCGTCTGACAGAGCTTCCGATGACTCCTGAGAAGATTGCCATGGAGATTTTGAAGAATCGCGAATCCACCCGGTCAGGGACAAAGGTGGAAGAATGAGAGAATTATGCCTTGCCTGTGCAGGCTTTGTTCTGGAGTTTATAGTTTTTTATGCAGCGGGCATTGTTCTGGCCCGGATATTGAAAATAAAAGGGGATTGTTCCCTGACTTTCATCCTGGGATATCTGGTTTACTTTGCAGTGTTTGAACTGGTAATCGTGCCGATGACACTGAAATGGGTATCCCTGACAGCTGCGGCTTATATATGGGCAGGAATCATGGCTCTGGTTATCTGCGCAGCTGTGATCTGCACAATAAAAAAACAACGGAGAATACGTGCCGGACAAACGGAAACATGTAGTGGGATTTTTGGAAGCATTTCTGAAATATGGAAAAATCACTCTGTGATGATTATCCTTGCAGGTGCCGTAGTATTGCTGCAGTGTCTGATTGTGATCTTTTACGAGGATACAACAGTAGATGCGGCGTATTATGTAGGTACAGTGAGTACTTCTGTATACACAGATACTCTTGGCAGATATAATCCCTTTAACGGAGCGATCCAGAAGGCATTTCAGGCCAGATATGTTTTTTCCGCATATCCGATGCATAATGCAGTGTGGTGCAGACTTCTGGGAATCCATCCCATTGTGCAGGCAAAGCAGGTAATGTCATGTATGAATGTAGTGACTGCCAATCTGATCATTTATCAGATCGGTAAGAGACTGTTTGACGGAAACAGGAAGAAAGCAGATCTGATGCTTGTCTTTGTCTGTGTTTTACAGCTGTTTTGCGGTACGATTTATTCCTCCGGAACTTTTTTCTTTACCAGAAGCTACGAGGGAAAAGCCATCCTTGCCAACATTGCCATCCCTTCAGTTCTCATGTGTGCCGTCTGGTATCTGCAGGAGAAAAACAGCAGGAATGTCTGGATCATATTGTTTGTCACAGCGGTCAGTGCGCTGACATTTTCCGGTTCTGCTATCATCTTTCCTATCGTGATCGCAGCGGGAATGGCTCCGGCGGCAGTTATGAATAAGAGATTTTCAGGGCTGATATATTGTGCAGTGTGTATGCTTCCGTCGGCATTATATGCAGCTGTATTTTTTGCATGCAGAATTGGTCTGCTGACGCTGGCTGCATCATAATACAGAAAGGAGAAAAAAATGGCAGGTGTAACAATTCAGGAACTGGGACTGCGCTTTGTTGATGCATGTATGAGGCTGTACTGGGGTTCCTGCTGGTATCCTCTTCTGTTTGCTGTAGGACTGATCTGCACACTGGTCCTGGGGAGAAAAAGAAAGTCCGGGATATTTATCGGCTATACAGTGTTTCTGCTGCTGACAGTATATAATCCGCTGGTTGTAAAATATCTTATCGCAAAGGCTAAGTTTGAGAATGAATATTATCGGTTTATCTGGATTCTTCCTGTGATCTCGGCGGTTGCCTACTATGGAGTCAGGCTTGTGACCGCTTTTAGAAAGACCTGGATAAAAGTTCTTATGGCTGCAGCTGTGCTGACAGGTTTTGTGATTCTGGGAAATCCGCTGGACGGGATAGTGACTGATTTTGCAATGGCAGAGAATATTTATAAGGTGCCCAATGATCTGCGTGCAGTCTGCGATGTGATCCACCAGAACCAGGAGAATGATTTTCCAAGGGTTGTTTTTGACGGCAGTCTTAACAGTATTGTGCGACAGTATGATGCGGGGATCGCCACTGTAATAAGCAGAAATGCAAGTATCTACAGATCAGGCAGTACAGTGGCGGGAAACTATGATGAGAACAGCAGTTTCTATAAAAGACAGAAAGCATTGCTAGATGTGATCGATTATCATATCTATGAAGATAAAGAAGGGTTTCAGGCTGCGTTGAAGAAATCAAAGACAGATTTCGTAGTAACACAGATCGGGCTGGTTGACCATGATTTTCTGACAGAGTGTGGTTGTGAACTGATCGCACAGACGGAATCCTGCTACATTTACAGATTTGATCATAGCAAGCCTCGTAAATAATGCATATTGATCCGGCTCATCAGAGCGTGAAATTCTGCCAAGCTGTTTCAAATGCATTAATTAAGAGGCGTGCTATGATTGAAATATCATATATCTTACAAGAGAAGGAGAAAAGAAATGAAAAGTAACATAAAAAGACTTTCGCTCTGCCTTTCAGCACTGATGCTGCTGATACTGGCAAGTCCGCTGACTGTACTTGCAGCAGAGGAAGAGGTGGCTGCATCTGCGAAATTTTACGGCACATTCTGGTCGTTGGTTCCGCCGCTTGTTGCCATTGCACTGGCACTGATCACCAAAGAAGTATACAGTTCACTGTTTGTAGGAATACTGGTTGGTGCACTGTTTTACTCTAATTTTAATTTCGAAGGAACAATCCTTCATATTTTTGAAGGCGGAATGATCAGCGTTCTGACAGATTCTTATAATATGGGTATCCTGATCTTCCTTGTTATTCTGGGAACCATGGTATGCCTGATGAACAGGGCAGGCGGTTCCGCAGCATTCGGACGCTGGGCCAGTAAGAGGATTAAAAGCAGAGTTGGTGCGGAACTCTCAACCATCATTCTTGGTGTACTGATCTTTATTGACGATTATTTTAACTGTCTGACAGTAGGAAGCGTTATGCGTCCTGTCACAGATAAGCACAATGTTTCCCGCGCAAAGCTGGCGTA
>ERZ856578.5912-NODE-5912-length-14328-cov-3.947863_pt1 | contig 14328 bp, 8 predicted proteins | sample MGYA00514384_ERZ856578 | MGnify/ENA primary metagenome ERZ856578 (study PRJEB29103, sample SAMN06111958) | human gut metagenome | biome: human gut; feature: ankylosing spondylitis patient; material: healthy_person | host: Homo sapiens | place: China:Hangzhou...
CATTTCAGGACTTCTTGCAATTAGATACCCCACCCGAAAAACGAAAGAATGATGGCTTGTATAAGGTTTTTGCGGAAAACTTCCCTATAGCTGATACACGCAATAACTTCGTGCTCGAGTTCCTTGACTACTATATTGATCCGCCTCACTATACAATTGATGATTGTTTGGAACGTGGCTTGACATATAGTGTACCTTTGAAAGCTAAATTGAAGCTTTATTGTACCGACCCCGATCACGAAGATTTTGATACAGTGATTCAGGATGTGTATCTGGGACCAATTCCTTATATGACTCCGAAAGGCACCTTTGTAATTAATGGTGCTGAACGTGTAGTTGTTTCTCAGCTGCACCGTTCTCCGGGTGTATTCTTTGGTCAGAGCATCCATGCCAATGGTACCAAATTGTATTCGGCTCGTATTATCCCGTTTAAAGGATCTTGGATTGAGTTCGCTACGGATATCAACAATGTGATGTATGCGTACATCGACCGTAAGAAGAAGCTTCCGGTAACAACTTTGTTGAGAGCTGTAGGATTTGAAAATGATAAGGATATTCTTGAAATTTTCAATCTGGCTGAGGATGTAAAGGTTAACAAAACTAACCTGAAAAAGATTATTGGACGCAAATTGGCTGCTCGTGTATTGAAAACGTGGACAGAAGATTTTGTGGATGAAGATACTGGTGAAGTTGTTTCTATCGAACGTAACGAGGTAGTAATTGACCGTGAAACTGTCATTGAACCTGAACATATCGACTTGATTATCGAGTCTGGTGTACAGAATATCCTCGTTCACAACGAAGAAGCAAATGCCTCTGACTATTCTATTATCTTCAATACTTTACAGAAAGACCCAAGTAACTCTGAAAAGGAAGCTGTATTGTATATCTATCGCCAGCTGCGTAATGCAGACCCTGCTGATGATGCAAGTGCACGCGAAGTTATCAACAACTTGTTCTTCTCAGAAAAACGTTATGACTTGGGTGATGTAGGACGTTATCGTATCAACAAGAAGTTGAACCTGGATACTCCTATGGATGTCAGAGTATTGACGAAACAAGATATTATCGAGATTATTAAATATCTCATTGAGTTGATTAACTCAAAGGCTGATGTGGATGATATTGACCACTTGAGTAACCGTCGTGTACGTACAGTGGGTGAACAGTTGTCTAACCAGTTTGCAATTGGTCTGGCTCGTATGTCACGTACAATCCGTGAACGTATGAACGTACGCGACAACGAAGTATTTACTCCGATTGATTTGATTAACGCAAAAACTATTTCGTCTGTAATCAACTCATTCTTTGGAACAAATGCTTTGTCACAGTTCATGGACCAGACTAACCCGTTGGCTGAAATTACGCACAAGCGTCGTTTGTCAGCTTTGGGACCTGGTGGTTTGTCACGTGACCGTGCTGGTTTCGAGGTTCGAGACGTACACTATACTCACTATGGTCGTTTGTGTCCGATTGAAACTCCTGAAGGTCCGAACATCGGTTTGATTTCTTCTTTGTGTGTTTACGCAAAGATTAATGAACTGGGCTTTATTGTTACTCCTTACCGTAAAGTAAAAGATGGAGTAGTAGACTTGTCAAATGAAGGTATTGAATACCTTTCTGCAGAAGAAGAAGAAGACAAGATTATCGCTCAGGGTAATGCTCCACTGAATGATGACGGTACATTTATCCGTGAAAAGGTAAAAGCGCGTCGTGATGCGGATTATCCGGTAGTTACTCCGGACCAGGTAGAATTGATGGACGTAGCTCCTCAGCAGATTGCATCTATTGCGGCTTCATTGATTCCGTTCCTTGAACATGACGATGCGAACCGTGCGTTGATGGGATCTAACATGATGCGCCAGGCAGTTCCTTTGTTGAAGAGTGAAGCTCCGATTGTAGGTACAGGTATCGAAAAACAATTGTGTGAAGATTCACGTACACAGATTGCTGCAGAAGGTGATGGTGTGATTGACTTTGTGGATGCTACTACAATTCGTATTTTGTATGACCGTACAGAAGATGAAGAATTTGTAAGCTTCGAACCGGCATTGAAGGAATATCGTATTCCGAAGTTCCGTAAGACAAACCAGAGCATGACCATCGACTTGCGTCCGATTTGTAATAAAGGACAGCGCGTGAAGAAGGGAGATATCCTGACTGAAGGTTATTCTACTGCAAATGGAGAGCTGGCATTGGGTAAGAACCTGCTGGTAGCTTACATGCCTTGGAAGGGTTACAACTATGAGGATGCTATCGTATTGAACGAACGTGTGGTTCGTGAAGATATTCTGACATCTGTTCACGTAGATGAATATATTCTGGAAGTACGCGAAACCAAACGCGGAATGGAGGAATTGACTTCTGATATTCCGAATGTAAGCGAAGAAGCAACTAAAGATTTGGATGAAAACGGTATCGTACGTATTGGTGCACGTATTGAGCCGGGCGATATCCTGATTGGTAAGATTACTCCGAAAGGTGAATCTGATCCTTCTCCAGAAGAAAAACTGTTGCGTGCTATCTTTGGTGACAAGGCTGGTGATGTGAAGGATGCTTCATTGAAAGCTTCTCCATCATTGCGCGGTGTGGTTATTGACAAGAAATTATATTCTCGTGTAATCAAGACTCGTAGCGAGAAAAATGCAGATAAGGCTATTCTGCCGAAACTGAATGAAGAATTTGAAGAAAAAGCTGCAGCTCTGAAAGCAATCTTGATTGACAAGTTGCTGGTATTGACAGCTGATAAGGTTTCTCAGGGTGTGAAGGATTATCTGGGAACTGAAGTGATTGCTAAGGGAGCTAAGTTTACTAAATACGATTTGGAATCATTGGATTATACTGTAATTCAGTTGAGCAAGTGGACTGCTGATGCTCATAAGAATGATATGATTCGTGATCTTATCGTAAACTATCTGAAGAAGTACAAGGAACTGGATGCTGAATTGAAACGTAAGAAGTTTGCGTTGACAATCGGTGATGAGTTGCCTTCAGGTATTATTCAGATGGCGAAGGTTTACATTGCTAAGAAACGTAAGATTGGTGTGGGTGATAAGATGGCCGGTCGTCACGGTAACAAGGGTATCGTTTCACGCGTGGTTCGTCAGGAAGATATGCCGTTCTTGGCTGACGGTACACCGGTTGATATCGTATTGAACCCGTTGGGTGTGCCTTCTCGTATGAACATCGGTCAGATTTTCGAAGCCGTACTGGGACGCGCTGGAAAAGAATTGGGTGTGAAGTTTGCGACTCCGATTTTCGATGGTGCTACTTTGGATGACTTGGATGAATGGACTGACAAAGCTGGTCTGCCACGCTATTGTAAGACTTACTTGTATGATGGTGGTACAGGTGATCAGTTTGACCAGCCGGCTACAGTCGGTGTGACTTACATGTTGAAACTGGGTCACATGGTTGAAGACAAAATGCATGCCCGTTCAATCGGTCCGTACTCATTGATTACTCAGCAGCCACTTGGTGGTAAGGCTCAGTTCGGTGGTCAGCGTTTCGGAGAAATGGAGGTTTGGGCAATCGAAGCATTCGGTGCTGCTCATGTACTTCAGGAAATCTTGACTATCAAGTCTGATGATGTAGTAGGACGTTCTAAGGCATACGAAGCAATTGTGAAAGGTGAACCTATGCCGACTCCGGGTATTCCTGAATCTCTCAACGTATTGTTGCATGAACTTAGGGGTTTGTGCTTGAGCATTACGCTGGAATAACTTTTTCAAATGAAGAATGGAAAAGATAACTTCCATTCTTCATGATTAAATTCTTCATTATCATAAAATAAAAAGTATGGCTTTTAGAAAAGATACTAAGATAAAAAGTAATTTCTCAAAGATTACGATCGGTCTGGCATCACCCGAAGAGATTCTGGAAAATTCTTATGGTGAGGTTCTGAAACCGGAAACCATCAACTATCGTACTTATAAACCGGAACGTGACGGTTTGTTCTGCGAACGTATCTTCGGTCCGGTGAAAGACTACGAATGTCATTGCGGCAAGTACAAACGTATTCGCTACAAAGGCATTGTCTGCGACCGATGCGGTGTGGAAGTAACAGAAAAGAAAGTACGTCGTGAGCGTAGTGGTCACATTCAGTTGGTGGTACCTGTAGCTCATATCTGGTATTTCCGTTCATTGCCTAATAAGATTGGTTATCTGCTGGGATTGCCGACAAAGAAACTGGATGCTATCATTTATTATGAACGTTATGTAGTTATCCAGCCGGGTGTGAAGGCTGAAGATGGTATCAGTAAATATGACTTGTTGTCTGAAGAAGAGTACCTGGATATTATGGAAACTCTTCCGAAAGAAAATCAATACCTGGAAGACAGCGATCCGAATAAGTTCATCGCCAAGATGGGTGCTGAAGCAATCTATGATTTGCTGGTAGGAATTGATTTGGATGCTCTGTCATACGAATTGCGTCATAAGGCAAACAGTGATTCTTCACAGCAGCGCAAGAATGAAGCTTTGAAGCGCTTGCAGGTAGTAGAATCTTTCCGTGCATCTCGTGGCCGCAACAAACCGGAATGGATGATTGTACGTATCGTACCGGTTATTCCGCCTGAATTGCGTCCGTTGGTTCCGCTGGATGGTGGTCGCTTTGCAACTTCAGACTTGAACGATTTGTATCGTCGTGTGATTATCCGTAACAACCGTTTGAAACGTCTGATTGAAATCAAGGCTCCGGAAGTCATCTTAAGTAATGAGAAACGTATGCTTCAGGAAGCTGTCGATTCATTGTTCGACAACTCTCGTAAGTCGAGTGCAGTGAAGACAGATGCCAACCGTCCGTTGAAATCTTTGTCAGACAGCTTGAAAGGTAAGCAAGGACGTTTCCGTCAGAACTTGTTGGGTAAACGTGTGGACTACTCTGCTCGTTCTGTAATCGTTGTAGGTCCGGAATTGAAGATGGGTGAATGTGGTATTCCTAAGTTGATGGCTGCAGAATTGTACAAACCGTTCATCATCCGTAAGCTGATTGAACGTGGTATTGTGAAGACTGTGAAATCAGCGAAGAAGATTGTAGACCGCAAGGAATCTGTTATCTGGGATATCCTGGAACATGTAATGAAGGGACACCCTGTATTGCTGAACCGTGCTCCGACACTTCACCGTTTGGGTATTCAGGCCTTCCAGCCGAAGATGATTGAAGGAAAAGCTATCCAGTTGCACCCGTTGGCTTGTACCGCGTTCAACGCCGACTTCGATGGTGACCAGATGGCCGTACACTTGCCTTTGAGTAACGAAGCTGTACTGGAAGCTCAGATGTTGATGCTTCAGTCACACAATATTTTGAACCCTGCCAATGGTGCGCCTATCACTGTGCCTGCACAGGATATGGTATTGGGATTGTATTACATTACCAAATTGCGTAAGGGTGCCAAAGGTGAAGGTTTGATTTTCTATGGACCGGAAGAAGCAATGATTGCTTACAATGAAGGTAAGGTAGACATTCACGCTATTATCAGCGTAGTGGCTAATGACCTTGATGAAAACGGCAATATCGTGAAGAAGTTGATTAAGGAAACTTCTGTAGGTCGTGTCATTGTAAATGAACTGGTTCCGGATGAATGTGGTTATTTGAATACCGTTATTTCTAAGAAGTCTCTGCGTGACATCATCAGCGATGTTATTAAGGCTGTCGGTGTGGCTCGTGCTTGCGAATTCTTGGATGGTATCAAGAACTTAGGTTATAAGAAAGCATTCGAAGGTGGTCTGTCATTCAACTTGGGTGATATCATTATCCCGAAGGAGAAGGAAGAACTGGTAAAACGTGGTAACGAAGAAATCGAACAGATTATGATGAACTATAACATGGGATTCATCACCGATAACGAACGTTACAACCAGGTAATTGATACTTGGACTCACGTAAACAGTGACTTGTCAGACATTCTATATAAGACTATTAAGAACGACGACCAAGGATTTAACTCTGTATTTATGATGTTGGATTCTGGTGCCCGTGGTTCTAAGGAACAGATCCGTCAGTTGTCTGGTATGCGTGGTTTGATGGCTAAACCGCAGAAAGCTGGTGCTGAGGGTGCACAGATTATTGAAAACCCGATTCTTTCTAACTTTAAGGAAGGTCTTTCGGTGTTGGAATACTTTATCTCTACCCACGGTGCTCGTAAGGGTCTTGCCGATACCGCGTTGAAGACTGCCGATGCCGGATACTTGACTCGTCGTTTGGTTGACGTTTCTCATGACGTGATTATCAACGAAGAAGACTGTGGTACATTGCGTGGTCTGGTTTGTACAGCATTGAAGAACAACGATGAAGTTATCGCTACTTTGTACGAACGTATTCTGGGTCGTGTATCTGTTCATGATATTATCCACCCGACAACTGGTAAGCTGATTGTAGCTGCTGGTGAAGAAATCACAGAAGACATTGCGGAAGAAATCGAAAAATCTCCGATTGAAAGCGTAGAAATCCGTTCTGTATTGACTTGTGAATCTAAGAAGGGTGTATGTGCGAAATGTTACGGACGTAACTTGGCTACCAGCCGTATGGTACAGAAAGGTGAAGCTGTCGGCGTAATCGCTGCTCAGTCAATCGGTGAACCGGGTACTCAGTTGACTCTGCGTACATTCCACGCCGGAGGTATCGCAGGTAATATGGCTGCCAATGCAAGTATCGTAGCTAAGAATGATGCTCGTTTGGAATTCGAAGAATTGCGTACGGTTGATGCTGTAGAAGAAACTGGTGAACCAGTGAAGATTGTTGTAGGTCGTCTGGCCGAAGTTCGCTTTGTGGATGTACATACAGGTATCATCCTTTCTACTCACAACGTTCCTTACGGTTCTAAACTGTATGCTTCAGACGGTGAGGTGGTAGAAAAGGGTAAGCTGATTGCTAAGTGGGACCCGTTCAACGCCGTTATCGTAACAGAAGCTGCTGGTAAGATTGACTTTGAATCAGTAATTGAAAACGTAACCTATAAGGTAGAATCTGATGAAGCTACAGGTTTGCGTGAAATCATTATTACTGAATCTAAGGATAAGACGAAGATTCCGTCATTGCACATCTTGGATGAGAACGGTGGAATTATCCGTACATACAACTTGCCGGTAGGTGGTCACGTAGTAGTAGAAGACAAACAAACCGTGAAGTCGGGTGATATTCTGGTGAAAATTCCGCGTGCCGTAGGTAAGGCGGGTGATATCACCGGTGGTCTTCCACGTGTAACTGAGCTGTTCGAAGCTCGTAATCCGTCTAATCCGGCTGTCGTTTCTGAAATCGATGGTGAAATTACGATGGGTAAGATTAAACGTGGTAACCGTGAAATCATCGTTACATCGAAGACTGGTGACGTTCGTAAGTACTTGGTTGCTTTGTCTAAGCAGATTCTGGTTCAGGAAAACGACTATGTACGTGCCGGAACTCCGTTGTCTGATGGTGCTATTACTCCTGCCGACATCTTGGCCATCAAAGGTCCTACAGCCGTTCAGGAATATATCGTAAATGAAATCCAGGACGTTTACCGTCTGCAGGGTGTGAAGATTAACGATAAGCACTTCGAAATTATCGTTCGTCAGATGATGCGTAAGGTACAGATTGACGAACCGGGTGATACTCGCTTCTTGGAACAGCAGGTTGTAGACCGCATTGAATTCAATGAGGAAAACGACCGTATCTGGGGTAAGAAAGTGGTTGTAGATGCTGGTGATTCTCAGAACTTGCAGCCGGGACAGATTGTTACAGCTCGTAAGCTCCGTGATGAAAACAGTATGCTGAAACGCCGCGACTTGAAACTGGTTGAAGTACGTGATGCAGTTCCTGCTACTTCTACTCAGATTCTGCAGGGTATTACACGTGCTGCATTGCAGACATCAAGCTTCATGTCAGCTGCATCATTCCAGGAAACTACCAAGGTATTGAACGAAGCTGCTATCAACGGTAAGGTTGATAAACTGGAAGGTATGAAAGAGAACGTAATCTGCGGTCACTTGATTCCTGCTGGTACAGGTCAGCGTGAGTTTGAAAAGATTGTGGTAGGTTCTAAAGAAGAATACGATCGCATCTTGGCTAACAAGAAGAATGTATTAGATTACAGTGGAGTTGAATAATCTCAACTACTATCATAAAAAGAGCCGTCTCATTTGAGGCGGCTTTTTTTTATGTGCTTATTCGATGTAAGCAGGCATCGTATATTTAAAGTTTTCGTTACTCTGATAATTGACTATTGTAATTGTGTAGTACCTCTCATTTCCGCATCATAGGAGGGAAGACTACATTCCGCTGATGCGTATTGCCCGGCTTTATTTTCTTTTCCAATATAGCAGAATGAAACGTCCTCCTGTAGCCATCAGCGCGAGGGAAAGTCCGGTATAAAAGACTGCAATAAAACTTTCAGGCAGCAGGCGTGCGGTACGGATAGTTATGCCCAGTGCAATCATGAAAGCCATCACCAGCCAGCCCTTCACGTCAAAAAACGAGAATGGACAGCGTTTGTTGGGGTTACCGGCTGTGATACGCTGTGCATGCTTGCGGTAGAGCTTGTGGAAAATCATGCAGAAAAACAGCAGGAATATCAGACTGGCCTCGCAGACCTTGAGCAGCCAGTAGTGCGCGTCCGTTATCCAGCAGGAAATGCCGATACGGAGAATGTTGATACCGGCGACCAGCCATACGATTCCGGCCGTAAGCAGCAGCGTATTGGAAGATACTCCGTATTTCATATACCCTCAGCTTAGAACCACTTTATTTTCCGGAAAATAACAAAGGCCGTTGCCGAGAGGAAGATGGAGAAACATACAATCAAGGCAAAGGCGTGTGGCAGTCCTTCGATGTGAATATCCACGTTCATACCATAGAAACTGGCAATCAGCGTCGGTACCATCAGCACGATGGAAAGACTGGTCATGCGTTTCATGATGGTGTTCACGTTATTGGAGATGATGGAAGCAAAAGCATCCATGGTACCCGTAAGAATGTCGCTGTAGATGTTTACCTGATTGTGTGCCTGCTTCAGTTCGATGAGCACATCTTCTGTCAGTTCCGTATTCTGATAGTCCTTCTCATTAAAGATATTCTGCAATTTGCCTATCATGACCTCATTGCCACGGATAGACGTATTGAAATATACCAGACTCTTCTGCAGGTTCATCAGTCGGAGCAAGTCCTCGTTACGGATGCTACGTTCCAACTCCTTTTCCGCATTGTTTACTTCGTTGTTGATTTGTTTCAGGTATTTCAGGAACCATACAGCCGACGAGTAAATCAGTCGCAGAATCAGTTCGTATTTATTGGGCACGTTGATACCTTTGCGCTGCGTATGTTCGATGAAGTCCGGCAGCATCTCCGTAGAGTGATAGCACACCGAAATCACCAGTTCATTGTTCGTAATGATACCGATAGGCACCGTGGCATACGGCACTTTTGAATCAGGAGTCTGTACGGGAATACGCAGAATGGTCAGCAGCCAGTTACCTTCAGTATCCGTACGCGGACGTTCGTCGGTATCGGCAATGTCATTCAAAAAAGACTGGGGAACTTTTAATTGTTCTTGCAGGAAGTGGAAGTCCGCGGCATCCGGACATTCAATGTTAATCCAGCAGTTAGGTTGCCAGTTGGCTTTCTCTACAAAGCCAGCTTCACAAAAAAGATACTTTCTCATCTGTCTGCTCCTTTCCTTCATTTTAAGCCCGGAGGAGCACTTCAGAGTAAAAGACAGGATTACTCACGACACCCCTTCAGGAAGTGGTTAAAATAATTGTAATACGTTCGCGAGTAATAATCGTCCATATTAGTTCGTTTTAGGGTATAAAAAAAGTTCGTTTATTCAAACGAACTCTCAAGCTCTTCAGGTTGGACTTGAACCAACGACCCTCTGATTAACAGTCAGATGCTCTAACCGACTGAGCTACTGAAGAAGGTTTTCCTTTAATTGCGATGCAAAGGTAGTAGGATATTTTGAATTATGCAATATCTTTGCAAAAAAAATGAAGTAAAATGGATAAAATTATAGGAATGGGCAATGCATTGGTCGATGTATTGGTAAAAATTGATGACGATTCTTTATTGGGAAAGCTACATTTGCCCAAAGGAAGCATGCAGTTGATACAAGAAGCCACCTTGTCTGAAATACGTAAATATACCTCAGGGATGAAGATTCATCGCTCTACCGGTGGCTCGGCCGGCAATACGGTTTGTGCACTGGCCGCATTGGGAGCCAATCCCGGATTTATCGGAAAGGTAGGTCAGGACGAGACAGGAGCTTTCTTTGGCGATACCCTTCGTCAGTGCGGGGTAAATGCCTTGCTGGCCACCTGCGATTTGCCGTCGGGCATTGCGTCGACTTTCATTTCTACCGATGGAGAGCGTACGTTCGGTACTTATCTGGGAGCAGCTGCCACACTGAGAGCAGAAGACTTGTCGCGTAAAATGTTTGCCGGATATAATTATCTCTATATTGAAGGCTATCTTTTGCAAGACCATGACCTGATGCTACGTGCCGTACAGCTGGCCAAGGAAGAAGGACTTCAGGTTTGTCTCGACATGGCAAGCTACAATGTGGTGGAAGCCGAACGTGACTTCTTCGACCAGTTGATTGTGAAATATGTGGACATCGTGTTTGCCAATGAGAGCGAAGCACTGGCCTATACGGGAAAAGCCCCTCATGAAGCTCTGGAAGAAATTGCGTCCAAATGCAGCATTGCCGTGGTGAAAACCGGAAAAGAAGGTTCCCTCGTGAAGAAAGGAACAGAAGTCATTCAATTGCTTTCTTGTCCGGTAGATAATGTGCTGGACACCACCGGTGCAGGCGATTTCTATGCCGCCGGTTTCATGTACGGCCTGACGTGCAGTTATTCGCTGGAGAAATGCGTGCAAATCAGCACTATTCTGGCTACAGCCGTCATTCAGGAAGTTGGTACCACCTTACCTGCCAAGAAATGGGACGAAATTAAGTTAAATATTGAATCACTTCTGCAAGTCTAACCGGAATAATGTGTTTATTTGCAAGGAAGAACAATTTTGTAAACAGACTATATATGAATGCAAGAAAAATGCTGGCCGGAGCCTTTATCGTGATGTTGGGGATGGGCATGACCAGCTTCAAGGAAGACGACCGTAATTTTCAGATATCAAAGAATCTGGACATATTCAACTCCATTTTCAAGGAATTGGATATGTTTTATGTAGATACCGTGAATGCCGAAAAAATGATTCAGACCGGAGTGGAAGGCATGCTTTCACTGACCGACCCTTATACGGAGTACTATCCGGAAGAAGAGGTGAGCAGTCTCAAGGAAATGACTACCGGAAAATACGGCGGTATCGGTGCGGCCATCCGCTATTATGAGGCCAAAGACCGTATTGCAGTGGTAGAACCTACCGAAGGCATGCCGGCAGCCGAAGCCGGAGTCAAGGCAGGCGACATCATTCTCTCGGTAGGAGGAAAGGAAATGGTACGTGGCGACATGAAGCCCCAGGAATTTTCGTCCAAGGTCAGCGAAGCGCTGCGTGGAGAACCGGGCACGTCGTTCGTGTTGAAAGTGCTGCGTCCGCTCAAGAACGACAGTACGGTGATGGAATTTAAAATCACCCGTAAGAACATCCGTACCAATCCGGTGCCCTATTACGGCATGGTGAAAGACAGCATCGGCTATTTGGCTTTGTCCAGCTTTACGGAAAATTCTGCCAAGGATTTCAAAAAAGCTTTCATCGAACTGAAACAGAAAGGTGCCAAGTCGCTGATCATCGACTTGCGTGACAATGGAGGAGGTTCCTTGTCGGAAGCGGTAGACATTGTCAATCTTTATGTGCCGAAGGGACAGGAAATTGTGATGACAAAAGGGAAGGTACGTCAGGCACAAGGTTCTTATAAAACCCAGAATGAACCGGTCGATACACAGATTCCGCTGGCGGTACTCGTGAACGGTGCCACGGCTTCGGCTTCTGAAATCGTGAGTGGTTCGTTGCAGGACTTGGACCGTGCGGTAGTCATCGGTTCGCGCACTTTCGGAAAAGGGCTGGTGCAGACCATTCGTCCGTTGCCCTACAACGGCACGCTGAAAGTGACCACTTCCAAATACTATATTCCCAGCGGACGTTGTATCCAGGCTATCGACTATGCCAAGAAGAATGCCGACGGTTCAGTAGCCCGTACACCCGACAGTCTGACCACCGTATTTCATACGGCTGCCGGACGTGAGGTGCGTGATGGAGGAGGTATTCGTCCGGACATTGAAGTGAAGGGAGACAAGATTCCGAACATCGTGTTCTACCTGATGAACGACGACCTGATTTTCGATTACGCTACCCAATATTGCTGGAATCATCCTACATTGGCTTCGGTAGACGACTTCAAACTGACCGATGCCGATTATGAGGCTTTCAAGAAACTGGTGAAGTCGCGTAACTTTACTTACGACCGCCAGAGTGAGAAGATGTTGAAAAGCCTGAAAGAAATTGCCGAGTTTGAGGGTTATATGACCGAGGCAGCAGAGGAATTCAAGGCGCTGGAAAAGAAGCTCAACCATAACCTGGACCGCGACTTGGACTATTTTGCCAAACCGATTAAGGAATATATCTCACAGGAAATCGTGACCCGCTATTTTTATCAGCGTGGTGCTGCGATGGAACGGTTGAAAGATGATACTGATTTGGAAGAAGCCATCAAGGTATTGCAGAATCCTGTCCGTTACCGGGAGATTCTTTCGGCACCGGTAAAGAAAGACGAACCTGTCAAGAAGGAGAAGGAAGAAACGAAGAAATAAGGCCTCAGAGAGGCTTCTGGAGGGCTTTTTGATAAGGTCCGGAAAACGCAAGTACGTTTTGTTTCAAACGCAAGTGCATTTGAAGTGAAACGTACTTGCGTTTTTAGTAAAATGTACTTGCGTTTTGGGGAAAACGCAAAGGCGTTTGATATGAAACACTTTGGTGTTTTGAAATTTATCACTATATTAGTGAAAAGAAATATTAAGGACTTAAAATGCAGCGATTTATGGCGAAGGCAAAGGTTATATGTATTTTGAGCCATAAGGGAGCTATGCAATAAGTTACTAAAGGGAAAAATAATGAATAATCATGGAAACTAAAATCAAGGATAAAATAGAATATACCGTGATTTGCATATCGGAGTTTGCTAAGAAACATCAGCTTACGCTACCGCAAGCGTTCAATTATCTCAAACGCTGGGAGGGCATAGATTTTCTTGATAAAGGATATGATGTAGAACATCTGTTTTCAATTGAAGATGCAGTCGATGACTTAACAGACTATTGTAAAAGACAGGGAGGGCAGTTGGCATGATACTCTATCACGGCTCGAATCAGGATATAAAGGAAATAGACCTGACAAAGACACGTCCTAACAAGGATTTCGGACAGGGCTTTTATCTGACAGCGGATAAGGAACAAGCTATGCAGATGGCTAAGCAGAAAGTGGTACAATCAGGTGGAACACCGACGGTAAACGTGTATGAGTTTGATGAGAACCACCTGTCTGACAACGAACTGAATATAAAGATATTTGAAGGCTATACTGAAGAGTGGGCAAGATTCATCTTAGCTAACCGAAACCGGGAAAGTAAGACAAAGATACATGACTTCGACATCGTGATAGGGGCTATCGCTGATGATAAAGTCGGGGTACAATTATTTAGATATATGAAGAAATATATCGATTTGCCTACCTTAGTGAAGAACTTGCAGTTTGTACGACTAACTACCCAGTATTATTTTGGAACGGAACGGGCAATCAAATTATTGAAGAAGCTATGACAGACGATGAACAATTTATGATAGAGTGCATTACCACCGAACTGACGGAGTATGTGATGCGTGATTACCATATTGGTATGAAAGAGGCTCTGGATATGGTTTATAATTCGGAAACCTATTCTAAGCTAATCGATATGAACAGTGGACTATATTATCAGAGTCCACTGCTGGTGTATGATGTCTTTAAGGAAGAGCAAACCACTAACAGAAAAGAGGGTTAAATGATGGCAAGTGAAGTAGCATGGCGCATGGATTAGACAACTGACTTGACAGTCTGATGAGCTCTAGTCGTTACTTACAATCATAAGCCAGAACAGCTTTAAATAAAGAAATAGTTATTCATTGTAATTTTGTGATAAACCAGAGTTTTCATGCGCACCTGCAAACGTTGGTAATCCGTAAAAGTATAACTGTGAAAGATGAATAATATCATTATAGAGATTGTAAAATGTAAAATTATGAAACTGATAAATCGGGAAACTATATTTTTATGTAGTTTTTTTATTGTTAGATTCCGTCCGGGAAATCAGTGGAAGTTCTTCCCATCTGTTTCTGCAGGTTGGAATATTGCACAAGAGAACTTTA
>ERZ856578.5915-NODE-5915-length-14327-cov-9.913263_pt1 | contig 14327 bp, 17 predicted proteins | sample MGYA00514384_ERZ856578 | MGnify/ENA primary metagenome ERZ856578 (study PRJEB29103, sample SAMN06111958) | human gut metagenome | biome: human gut; feature: ankylosing spondylitis patient; material: healthy_person | host: Homo sapiens | place: China:Hangzhou...
TCCTTATCCAGAACCAGAATATCTGCTTTACAGCGCGATAATTCCCGCGCTGCGGCGCAGCCGGAAACGCCTGCACCAATGATCAGAACGTCCAACATACTCTGTTTCCTCTCTTAGTCTTCTTGCGCCCAGGAGCGGGCACAGCGCAGCGCCTTTTTCCAACCGTGAAGCATTTTCCGGCGTTGTTCTTCCGAAATAGCAGGCATAAAGATCCGCTCGCTTGCCCAGTTTGCCTGTATTTCCTCCATCGAATTCCAATATCCAACGGCAAGCCCTGCCAAGTAGGCAGCCCCCAATGCGGTGGTTTCTACACAGCTTGGACGGTCAACAGGAACATTGCTGATGTCCGCCATCGTCTGCATCAGGTAGTTGTTAGCTGCAGCACCACCGTCCACTTTCAGTGAATGTATCTTGATTTCAGAATCTTCTTCCATTGTGTGTAGTACATCGTTGACCTGGTAACACAGACTATCCAACGTAGCGCGGATGATGTGGTTTTTATTGCAGCCACGCGTTAATCCCACAATGGTACCACGGGCATACTGATCCCAATGGGGTGCTCCCAGGCCGGTAAATGCCGGGACAACATAGCAACCGTTGGTATCCGTCACTTTTTGTGCCATATACTCGGAGTCGCGGGCATCCTCTAATAAGCGGAGTTCATCCCGCAGCCATTGAATGGCAGCACCCGCCACAAAAATAGAACCTTCCAGCGCGTAGTTCACCTTGCCGTTTACGCCCCAGGCCACGGTGGTTACCAGGCCCTTGTGGGATTGCACCGGCTTATTGCCTGTATTCATCAGCAAAAAGCCGCCGGTTCCAAAGGTATTCTTTGCTTCGCCCACCCGGAAGCATGCCTGCCCAAACAGCGCCGCCTGCTGGTCACCTGCAGCACCAGCAATTTTGATTTCACCGCCAAAATGCATGGGGTCAGCATACTCATAAAACATACTGTTTGGCACCGGCTTGGGCAGGACACTGCGTGGGATATCCAGAATGCGTAGGATTTCATCATCCCAATCCATTGTATGGATATTGAACATCATCGTTCGGCTGGCGTTGGAGTAGTCGGTCACATGAATTTTTCCACATGTAAGCTTCCAGATCAGCCAGGTTTCTACCGTACCAAACAGCAGCTGTCCGGCTTCGGCCTTCGCCCTAGCACCTGGCACATTATCCAGGATCCATTTAAGCTTCGTACCCGAAAAATAGGCATCAATAACAAGGCCTGTTTTCTGACGGATCAGTTCGGTCAGTTCCTTGGCTCTAAGTTCATCGCAGTATTGGCTGGTACGGCGACACTGCCATACAATTGCGCGGCATACCGGTTCGCCCGTATCCCGATCCCAGACAATTGTTGTCTCGCGCTGGTTGGTAATACCGATTGCTGCAATATCCTCTGCCGAAGCTCCAATAGAGTTCATAGCCGAAAGTGCAACCCCCAGTTGCGTGGTCCAAATTTCGTTGGCATCATGCTCGACCCAGCCAGGATGGGGGAAATACTGCGTGAACTCTTTTTGCGCGATGCTGCACATTTTTCCACTTTTATCAAATAGGATGCATCGGTTCGAAGTTGTTCCCGCATCAAGGGCCATTATATACTTTGACATTTGTTTCACCCTAAATCATAGGCTAAAGCAGCGGTTCAGGAACGGAATATACTGCTGCCAATCATACAAAATCAGACCATGGCCACCTGTGCGGACGTGATAAGCAATCGTACCTTCCGTCAGCGGATGGTGGACTTCTGGGAATACGTCGCCTCTCAGACCCGGTTTTCCATATACTTCGTAAACCTCGCTGGCAAGCTGGGCAGCCTCGAACGCCTTATGCGGATCGGCCCATTCGTCCTCGATGGCATCGGAGAGATACAACGGTCGTGGTGCACAAAGTGCCAGCAGCATGTGCTGATCGATGGGCAGTTCGTCCTCCTTTTCGGCGTATTCGGCATATTTATCACAGGTCCAATGTGGGAACTGCTTAGACATATTGCGAATGTGTTCGCCCGTCTTTTCTCGCAACAGCGAGGCACCACCGCACCCGCTCACAGTGGAAATCACCGCACCAATCCGCTCATCCTGGGCACCACACCAAAGGGATGTTTTGCCTGCACGGGATACACCGATCGTAGCAATCTTATCATTGGCAAAGCGGTCATCCTGCAAAATGTAATCTACTACACGGCTGGTTCCCCAGGCCCAAGCTCCAATAGCCCCCCAGCCACTTTCTCCATCGCGTGGGGCGATTTCCATGATGCCGCGCTCAAAGCTGGCAGGATCATCGTTGCAAATGTCGTTCACATGGATCAGCACAGCGGCATACCCCTGCGCCGTAATATAGTCATACGGCAGACGGTTCTGCATTTTTTCGGAAAGGTCAGGATACTCCATGTTATCCGGGCTGGAGTCAAACACGTCAATCATCAAAATAGACGGCAGTGGTTTATCTGTCTGGCGTGAGAAAATCTCAAACCGCATGCTGCAGAACTTATCCCCTGCTTTAAAAAAAGCCCGATGCGTTTCGTACTGGATATTTCCCGCAAGTTCCATAATGAAAGGGGTCGTGTAAGTCACTTTATCCAACTTGATCTCTGGTGTCACGCCGTATTCGTACTGCCCCAGCAGCGCCAGAATTTCCTTGCGCCGTTTCCCCCACGTAGCAACCGTTTTTTCTCCTGTAAACAGTTTTGGCAAATTCATAAATACACGCTCCTATCCTAAAAATCGTATCCCAGCTTTCAATCTTTACTAGGATACCAGCTTATCTTTATTATAGAAAATTCACTTTTTTGCTGCCAGTAGAGAAATTTTACCTTTTGGGGGATTTTCTAGCGTGCAAAGCAGAGATATATTTTGTTTGACAATCGAGTAGGAGGCTTTCTTAACTAAAGTTCTTCCCTCTGTTCCTTTAACCACGGCAATGCTTTTTCTACGGTCATTCCGTCGCTTCCCACTGCACCGTGGTTTCTCTTGACCCGTTTGTATGCTCTGTTCAGATTGTCTCTGTCCAGTATTGCTTCCAACAGGTCACTTGGCATTGTTGGTGCCGCTCTTGGTCGGTTTGTCCTGATGGTTACGCTATTTGAGCAACCGGATTTTTCCTTACCGTGGAGGACATGCTAAAGCTCGGCATTATGTTGTTGCAGCATGAGGCAAGAAATCGTATCGTTGGAATGGATTGCTGAAGTTACAAAAAAGCGAGTCAGCACTGACCGAATCAGCCGGGATAGCTACGGATTAAGCTTTTGGGTAAAGTCAGACACCGCTGCGTCCATGGCAAACGGCATGCTGGGGCAAATGATTTACCTATCGTCCAAAACCAACTGCGTGGTAGCCTGGCAATCCTGCAATAGCAGCTCTGGCATCGGACTATTGACGGAGTCTCTTGTGGATAGCGATGCCTGATGCTTCCTTTGGTTTACTAAATTATAAAAAACAGCATCTTCGGATTCAATTGAAGCTCGAATCCGGAGGCGCTGTTTTATTCTATTTGGCAGTGAATAGCTGCCGCCTTTACATTCGTTTTCAAAAAGTCAACCGTACCTGGTACCACACTACATTTCCATGGGTAGATTTACCGGTCACGCCCTTATCCACAAAGCTATCCACGAATGCAATCAGTTTGTCGCCATCACGCAGCGACCAAAAATGATTCCCGTAATACTCTGGACTCTGTCTAAAAATTCTTTCTCGGTGGCCGCCTCCTCTGGCGGAAAGCAAACCACCTCCACGGCGGCAATAGCCGCAATTTTGCTCGTTGTTGCATAGCTTATTTCCATAATACACTCCTTTTCCGCCCATAATGGGCTGTACGCTTTATTCTCCCAGCACCTCATCCAAGGCAAGTACTGCATTGCGGACGCACTCTAGGCAGGGGCACCGTGGGATTCCGGTTTCCACACCTTTCAATTCTTTGCAGATGGTGGCACCGCACTTGTTTTCAAAATTCCGCATTATCGCCTTGGCGGTTCTCGGTGTCCCCTTTCCGTTCGTCAATGCGCCCGCCACCATAACCGCGCCAATCAGGGCTCCGCAGCTGCTTTCCATACAGCCCATGCCGGCCGCATATCCTGCCGACAGCTTCATCAGCGTTTCATCGTCCACAGGAAGCTTGTCCTCAAACACTTTCAGGACAGCTTGCGCACAGTTGCATTTTCCTGTTGCCTTTAACTCGGCGGCCGCCGCAGCGCGTTCTTCGATCGTCATTTTTTCAATTCCTTACCTATTAAAATGTAATGGTCTGGCGGCCGCTGTAGCCGTCCTTTTTAAAGTCCGAGAACAGCGCGTTAATCTCCGTCGGCGTTACGCAAATCAGGTTCATCGGCGTGGGCAGCTTTTTTGCCCCAATATTGTGCCGCCTCTTTAAATTATTCGTGCATCATGGGTAACATCTCCCGTAATTTTATAAGTACAGATTTCGTTTACACAATGCCTGTCATACCCACCGCCACCAACAGAGCAGGCAGCAGGTTGGCAACATTGATCGTTTTGGGCCAAACCAGATTGATGCCCACGCAGAAAATCAAGATATTTCCTACCAGCGATATATTGTTCAGCACAGCGTCCGTCATAAAACCAGACAGCACCACTGCCAGCGCGGTCATGCTTCCCTGCAGCACCGCCACCGGGATAAAAGAAAGCACGCAGTCTTTGTCCATGGACGATGCTATAATCAGCACGATGATGAAGTCCAGAATCGCCTTTGCCACCAGCGTGGAGTGGTCACCATAGATGCCGTCCTGTATGGATCCGATGACGGCCATAGCGCCGATGCTGACAGTCAGCGACGCGGACACGAAGCCATTCACAAATTGGTTGTCGCCGTCACTGCTGGTTTTGTGCTTTAGCCATTCACCGAAGCGTTCAAGCAGCGCGTCCAGATCAATAGTTCGCCGAACAGTGCGCCCAACGCCAGCAATAAGATCATGACCATGGAGCCGCCAACATTGAATGTACCGTCCGCTCCTACCGCCAGCATCTTGGCCAGCGTGCCCGCCGCGCCTAATAACATCACCGAAAAGCCGGTTGCCTTGATGATGGTATCCTGGCAGCGCTCTTTCAAGATGCGCTTGAACAGGATGCCCAGCACACCGCTGGCCACAATAGCCAGCGCATTGATGATCGTTCCCAAACCTCGCATTTTCCCCATCCTCTAGTAAAATGACTTTCCTTCGCCCTACATTCAGCCTTTGCCGCATCAGCATCTTTTTTCGCAAAGCGCGCCGAATCACAGAGCGCTTTGCCTTTTTAAAGTGTATTTTCTATTATAGTACGGCTGCATGCTGTGTAAAAGCAGGGCAGCCGTTCTGTTTTGTTGATTTTTTAGGGGGCTGCGGCTCTTTTTTGTATCACTCTTGTAGCAAAACAGCGATATTTCTATCAAGTAGCTTATAAATTTTTCAAACTCGACAAAAAGAGCTTGCCATTTTGCGGCACATATTGTATATTAAATTTCAAATAACAGTGTTTCTTGCACACATTTTATTTTGCTGTGTAACCCTGTTTGCTGTAAGAGCCTTTTTCACAGATTTTCAGACATCTTACAATGTGTTGCTTCCCCCTTCATTGGGATAGTATAAAAATTTTATTGTTTGGAGGAGTATCTATGTTAATCGTTGTGTTGGTTGTTCTCTGTGTCGCGTCTCTCGCTGCCGCCGTGCTGCAGACCATGCGCCTGCGCACCTTGCAGCAAAAGATGGACGCACTCCGCCAAAATGTGGAGCAAGAGGTTCGCAAGCAGGAGGCACTGTGGCACGACATGGTCCACGACCTGCGCAATCCGGCCGCCTGCATGTATTCGCTGGCCCAGCTCATCCAGGAAAACCGCAACGGCGACCCGGAGCAGCTGAACCACTTTCTGGACGAGATGCACAAATCGTCCTCGAAAGTATTGCAGGTCATGGCCGACCAGGTACCGCCACCGCCGGATATGAGGGTTGTGTTTGGTGATGTCCCTGCGCCATCGGAGACTGACGATACGATTGAGCAGAAAAAGTAATAGCATACATAAATAACATAAACCCGCCCCTGTCCTGGCCTACCAAAGCCAAACGGGGCGGGTTTATGTTATTGTTGGATCGTAGAGAGATCGTGCGGTTCAAAGTTTTATTTGGGCAGCTGGATCTCCGGCATCAGCTCGTCGGAGACGACTTGCAGCATTTCTTCCAGTTTAGCCAAGTCATCGGGGCTGAAGCGCTGTTTAGCGCGCTCCATGACCAGGTGCAGGTAGGAATAGCTGATGTTGTAGTAATCAATGTACTTTTGGGTTGGGCGCAGGCGGTATTCGCGTTTGTCGGTAGTAGACCGAATGCGCTCGACATAGCCTTTTTTAACCAGCGAGTTGATCTTATAGGCAGCGTTGGGGGTGGAAAGATTCATCATGTGGCTGAACTGCGCGATCGTAGGTTCGCCTAATGCCATGATAACTTCCATGCAGAAAGATTCTACAGTCGTCAGCGTAGCTTCGCGGTCCTCGAATCGGCTGAAGATCTGCTTATAGAAATGCAGCTTGAATTTGGTATATACCTGTCCGAATGTCTGGTCCAGCATGGCGAGAATCCCCCTGTAGGTTAATGGCTTTATTATAGCACAATCCGCCATGCAAAACCAGCCCTCAGGCATCCGCGAGAACAAACGTTAGTTCGGCGTTGGCCGCGCGCACGCCGTCCACCCAGGCGGTAGCCTTACCGATGCCTACCGGACCATGCTGTTCTACCAGTTCACATTCCAAAGTCAGTACATCGCCGGGCACGACCTGACGGCGGAAGCGGGCGTTTTTCACACCGCCGAACAAGGCGAGCTTTCCACGGTTTTCCGACAGGCTTAATGCGGCCACCGCGCCGGTTTGGGCAAGCGCCTCTAGAATCAGCACGCCAGGCATGACCGGGTGGCCGGGAAAATGCCCCTGAAAAAACGGTTCTGTGCGGGTCACGCATTTGACGCCCCGCGCCCATTGGCCGGGGGTGTAGTCCAGGATCTTATCCACCAAAGCAAACGGGTAACGGTGCGGCAGAATTTTTTCGATCTCAGCCGCCGTCAGGGTCCGGGGCGGTTCATTGGGTGTATAGTTCATCCTCATCCCTCCCAGCGTTTGAACACCACACAGGCGTTGTGACCGCCAAAGCCCAGGCTGTCGCTCATAGCGTACTCCACCTGCGCTGCGCGGCCCTGGTTGGGGATATAATCAAGATTCAGCTCGGGGTCAGGCTCTTGTAAATTGATGGTAGCGGGCAAAAAGGCGTCGTACAGGGCCAGCGCGGTAAATACGCCCTCTACTCCGCCGGCACCGCCCAGCAGATGGCCGGTCATCGACTTGGTGGAAGACACGGCCAGTTTGTACGCGTGGCCGCCGAACACCGTTTTGATGGCTGCCGTCTCACAGCTGTCGTTCAGGTGAGTGGATGTTCCGTGGGCGTTGATGTAGCCAATCTGTTCAGGCGCCACCCCGCCATCGGCCAGCGCCAGCCGCATGCAGGCCGCACCACCTGTGCCGCCTGGTGCCGGGGCGGTAAAGTGATAGGCATCACAGTTGGCGCCATAGCCAACGACCTCGGCATAAATTTTGGCACCGCGTGCCCGGGCAGCTTCCAACTCTTCCAGCAGCAGTACACCGCTGCCCTCGCCCATCACAAAACCGCTGCGGCGAGCATCAAAAGGAATCGAGGCCCGGGCCGGGTCATCCGCCGTGCAAAGGGCTTTCATGCTGGCAAAGCCGCCCACACCCAGCAGACTGATGCAGCTTTCGCTGCCGCCGCAGAGCATGCGGTCCTCGTACCCATCGCGGATACGATGGAACGCATCGCCGATTGCATTCGTGCCGCCTGCGCAGGCGGTGGTGGGGCAGCTGCACATGCCCTGCAAGCCAAAACGGATGGCAATCTGTCCCGCCGCCATATTGCCGATGGACATGGGGACAAAATAGGGGCTGACTTTTTCAAAACCACGCTGCTGGCCGCGGGTATGTTCTTCCTCGATCGTGGGCAGGCCGCCGATGCCGCTGGAAAGAATAACCCCGAATCGTGTGCGGTCAATTTCTTCTATCGCAAGGCCGCTGTCGCCAATCGCTTCCTCGGCGGCGGCTACGGCGAACTGGGTAAAGCGCGCCATTTTGCGGGCTTCGCGCTTGTCAATGCGTTCGGCAGGATCAAAGTTCTTGACTTCTGCGGCCAGTTTCACTTTAAAATCGGCCGTGTCAAAAGCGGTAATTGGCTCAACGGCACAGCGGCCATCCTTAATAGCGGCCCAGCTTTCTGCCACCGTATTGCCGGTAGGGTTTACTGTGCCAAGGCCGGTGATAACGACCCTGCGTTTCTTTTCTGTTTTCATAGCACACCTCACATTCCCATTCCACCGTCAACGCAGAGAACCTGGCCGGTAATGTAACCGGCTTGCTCCCCCGCCAGAAAAGCCACCGCTGCCGCAACATCCTCAGCATGGCCGATTTTACCTGCCGGGATGGCTGCTGTGGCAGCCGCGCGGACAGCTTCCGGCATGGCGGCGGTCATATCCGTTGCTATAAAGCCGGGTGCTACCGCATTGGCGGTGATATTGCGGGCGGCATACTCTTTGGCAACGCTTTTCGTCAGGCCAATCAGCCCCGCCTTGCTGGCCGCGTAGTTAGCCTGGCCCGCGTTGCCGTGCAGCCCGACCACACTGCTGACGCTTACAATGCGCCCATACCGCTGGTGCATCATAAAGCGGGTGGCCGCCTTAGTGCAGAAAAATGCCCCTTTCAGGTTGGCGGCAAGCACATTGTCAAAATCAGCTTCGGTCATGCGCAGCAGCAATTTGTCGGCGGTAATGCCCGCGTTGTTGACAAGCACGTCGATCCGTCCAAAAGCAGCAACGGTATCTTCCACCAGTTTCTGGCAGGCTTCGGGGGTGCGTACATCTGCCTGCAGCGTGATGGCCTGCACACCAAGGGCGCGGCAGTTTGCGGCAGTTTCCTCGGCAGCGGCGGCACTGCCGGCGTAGTTGACGGCGATGTTCACGCCGTTTTCGGCCAGCGCCAGGCAGATGGCCCGGCCGATGCCTTTGGCCCCGCCTGTAACCAGGGCGGCACGGCGCAGGGTTTCGGTTTGCGGCATGGTCAGGCTCCTTTCATGGTGCGCAGCAACTGTTGCAGCTGCGTGGCAGTTTCCACCGGGTAGCACGAGATGGCACTTCCTACGGTCTTTTTAACAAAACCGGTCAGCACCCTGCCAGGGCCGATCTCAATGGTGGTGTCCACGCCCAATTCTGCCAGGCGGCGGATGGTCGCTTCCCAACGCACGCCGGACTGCACCTGTTTTTCCAGCAGCGCGGCAATGGTGTCGGTTTCCGCCATCTCGTGCCCCAGGCAGTTGAACAGCACAGGGAGCTGCATCGACGCAAAGCGGGTGGCGCTAAATTTCTCCCGCAGCGCGTCTCCGGCCGGGTGCATCAACGAGGTATGGAACGGGCCACTGACGTTCAGCGGCAGGCAGCGCCGTGCCCCGGCAGCAAGCGCCAGCGCGGCAGCTTTGTCCACCGCGGCTTTGTCACCGCCAATGACCAGCTGGCCTGGGCAGTTGTAGTTGCAGATCTGCACAATGCCCTCGTCGGCAGCTGTATCGCAGCACGCCTGCAAGGGAGCTTCGTCCAGCCCCAAAACGGCTGTCATTCCGCAAGTGTGCCCGGCCGCAGCCGCAGCCATCGCCTTACCGCGAAAAGCCGTTAAGGCAACCGCCGTCCGCACATCAAACACCCCCGCACAGGCCAGGGCAGAATACTCTCCCAAAGACAGCCCCGCCGCATAATCCGGTGTAACACCTGCCTCCCGCAGTACGGCAGTAAGGCCAGCGGCAAACGCCGTCATGCAGGGCTGGGTGTATTGGGTCTCGTTCAGTACACCTGTTGTGTCAGTAAAGCAGACTTCTTTCAAATCAAAATCCACTGCCGCCGCAGCTTCGTCAAAAGCGGCGCGGAACGCCGGGAAAGCCTCGTAAAGGTCCTGGCCCATACCGGCGTGCTGGCTGCCCTGCCCGGCGTATAAAAATGCTAGTTTCATAAGGTGATCTCCTTGTGCAGCCCGTCGATGCAGTTTTTGGCATCGCTTACCATAGCGGCAAAAATTTCTTCCACCGGGCGGACTTCGTGCAGCAACCCTGCTGCCTGCCCTGCCATCAGGCTGCCATTCTCGGTATCGCCATCAAATACAGCCTTGCGCAGACTGCCTAAAGTAAAGCGCTCCAGCTCCATTTTGTCAGTTCCGGCCTTTTCCTGGCGGACATACTCACGGCTCATGCGGTTTTTCAGCACGCGCACGGGGGTGCCGCTGATACGGCCGGTCACGATGGTGTCACTGTCGCGGGCTTTCAACAGGGCTTCTTTGTAGTTTTCATGGATCGGGCACTCGATGCTCGCCAACAGACAGGTGCCGACCTGCACACCGCAGGCCCCCAGCGCCAGTGCTGCAGCCAACCCGCGCCCGTCCGCAATGCCGCCTGCTGCGATCACCGGCACGTGAACAGCATCCACGACCTGCGGAACCAGGGCCATCGTGGTCATCTCGCCCACGTGGCCGCCGCTCTCGGTGCCCTCGGCAATAACGGCATCAATGCCAAGCGGTTCCAGATGTTTGGCCAAAATTGCCGCTGCCACCACGGGGATGACCGTGATGCCGGCTGCTTTCCACGCGGCCATGTACTTTCCCGGATTTCCCGCCCCTGTGGTGACGATCTTTACGCCCTCTTCCACCACGATTTTGGCAAATTCATCCGCCTGCGGGTGCATCAGCATGATGTTCACGCCAAAGGGCTTGTCGGTCAGCGCGCGGCAGCGGCGGATGTTTTCCCGCAGGGCGGCGGCATCCATGCCGCCGGAGCCGATCAACCCCAGTGACCCGGCGTTGGAACAGGCAGCGGCAAACTCGCCTGTAGCGATATTAGCCATACCGCCCTGGATAATGGGATATTTTGTACCTAAAATTTCGTTGAGCAGCTTCATTTTCTACCCTCATACGTCAGCAGCATCCCGCCCCAGGTCAGCCCGCCGCCAAAGCCGATGCAGGCCAGCGTCTGGCCGGGGCGCAGCAAATCATTTTCCGCCATTTCATGCAGGGCAATCGGAATGCTGGCGGCACTGGTGTTGCCGTGACGGTCCATATTTTTGTAAAATTTCGACGGTTCTGCGTGCAAATGTTTGACACAATGGTCAATGATGCGGCTGTTGGCCTGGTGGCAGACCACCCAATCCAGGTCAGACAATGTCTTTTGGCTGCGGTCCAGCACGGTTTGCAGGCAGCGCGGCATAGTTTCCACCGCAAAGCGGAAAACTGCCTTACCGTCCATCGTGATAGGCGCGGTGTCGCAGGCCGCAGGGCCGCCCGCGCGGATGGCTTCACTGCCCCGTGCGCCCAAAGTGATGGCGAACGGTACATTTTCGGCCAGCTCAAAAACAGCCGCGCCTGCTCCATCGCCAAACAATACACAGGTCGTGCGGTCGGTCGGGTCCATCATGCGGGAGAGTGCCTCGCAACCAATGACCAGCGCATATTGCCCGCCTAGGGTGGTCAGCAGCCCGTGGGCCGTGGCGGCAGCATAAATAAAACCGGAACAGGCCGCATTTACATCAAAAGCGGGTCGGTCCTCCGGCAAGTCCAGCGCCGCCTGCACGCGGCATGCGATGCTGGGGGTAGCCGTTGGAGCCGAGAGTGTTGCCACAATGCAGCAGGCAATGTCGTTTGCCGTCAGGCCGCTGCGGGCCATGGCCTGACGGGCGGCGGTGATGGCCAGCGTGGCGGCATCTTCGTTTTCGGTGCAGTAATAGCGCTGGCGGATGCCGGTGCGGGTCGTGATCCATTCGTCACTGGTGTCCACTTGTCGGCGCAAGTCCTCGTTCGTCACCACGCGGCCGGGCAATGCCCCGCCAGTGGCCAGCAGCCGTAAACCTTTCATGCGCCCCTCATTTCTCCGATGCGACGGTATTTTTTGTATCGCTGGTCGGCTAGAGCTTTGCCGCTCATCTTGCATAAGGCAGTAAGGTGCACCGCAATGGCGGTGTCCAACCGGCTGAAAAGCAGCTGCCGCCCGCGCTGTGCGCCGCCCAGCGGTTCTGGGATGACCTCTTCCACAATGCCGTCTGCGTACAGGTCCTGTGCCGTCAGCTTCATCATGGTGCAGGCCTCGCCACTGCGGGAAGCATCTTTCCACAAAATGCTGGCAAACCCCTCGGGGCTGAGCACCGAATACACGGCGTTTTCCAGCATCAGAATGTGGTTGGCAACGCCCAGACCCAACGCGCCGCCGCTGGACCCCTCGCCGGTGACAATGGCCAGCACCGGGACAGTCAGGCCGCTCATCTCCATCAGGTTGCGGGCAATGGCTTCTCCCTGGCCGCGCTCCTCGGCATCTTTGCCGGGGTAAGCGCCAGGGGTGTCAACGAAAGTGATGATGGGACGATGAAATTTCTCCGCCTGTTTCATCACGCGCAGGGCCTTACGGTAGCCCTCGGGTCCCGGCATGCCAAAGTTGCAGTGCAGGTTTTCTTCCAGCGTGGTCCCTTTGCGGTGCCCCAAAACGGTAACGGGCATCCCGTGGAACCGTGCGATCCCGCATAAAATAGCCGCATCCTCTTTGCATTGCCGATCACCGCACTGCTCAAAAAAATCGGTAAACAGGTTGTCGATTATTTCGGTAATGTGCGGGCGGTCGGGGCGGCGGGCCAGAAAGACTCGGTCCTCCGGCGTCAGCGAGGTGCAGCGCTGCAAAAGCATGTTTTCCTGTGCAGAAAGCTCGGCCAGCTCAGCCGCATGGGTGGTTGTGTCCGTCATCTCGGCATCGTCGGCACTGCTGCACAGCGCGTCGATCTGCGCGTCCAGCGGTTCCAATTGCTGCAAAACTTCCTTGATCATCTGCGTTTCCTCCCCCGCGTGTGGAGCTGCAAGATCCGCGTTAAGACCTCTTTTAACTCGGTGCGCGGTACGACCTGGTCCACAAAGCCGTGTTCCAGTTGGAACTCACTGCGCTGAAACCCATCAGGCAGTTTTTCCCCGATGGTCTGTTCAATGACACGTGGCCCGGCAAAGCCGATGAGCGCACCCGGTTCGGCCAGTGTAATGTCGCCCAGGCTGGCAAAGCTGGCCGTGACTCCGCCGGTAGTGGGGTGGGTCAGTACGCTGACGTACAGCCCGCCGTTGCAGTTAAAACGTTCCAGTGCGGCGCTGGTTTTGGCCATCTGCATCAGGCTGAAAATACCCTCCTGCATCCGCGCACCGCCGCTGGCGGAAAAAATGATGAGCGGCAGACGCTTATCGGCAGCATACTCGATCGCGCGGGTGATTTTTTCACCAACAGCGGTACTCATGCTGCCCATAAAAAAGCGGCTGTCCAGCACAGCGACCACCGCCTGCACGCCGCCGATCATGCCGGTTGCGGTAACGGCGGCTTCTTTCAGACCAGTCTTGACCGAAGCAGCGGCCAGTTTTTCCTGATAATCGGGGAAATGCAGCACATCATTGGGGGCAATGTCCGGGTTCAGCTCTTTAAAAGTCCCGTGGTCCAAAACCGTACTAAGCCGGTAATAAGCCCCGATAGGCAGATGCACCCCACAGTTGGGGCACACATACAGGCTTTTGGTCCAGACCTGGCGGGTGGCGCGGCGGCCGCACTTTTTGCAGGCAACAAATTGCGGCGGCACCCAGTTTGGCGCGGCCGTACCGGCATCGCGACGGGCTTTCAGCTGAAAGCTGCGCTCCTGCGGGCTGGCCGGAAACAGCTTTTCAATGGCACTCATTCTGCAATACCTTTTAGGCTGCCCGTGCGGCCAGATAGTTGAAGATGTCGCCCACGGTTTTAAGCGTCCCCAGATTCTCATCCGCAATCGTAACCCCAAACTTTTCCTCAAACGCCATGTTCAGCTCTACGGCATCCAGACTGTCCGCCTGCAAGTCCTCGGTCAGGCTGGCGGCCATCGTGACCTTGTCAGCATCGCAGTTCAGGGTGTCAACAAATACTTCTTTCAGTTCTTCAAAGCTCATAATGCGTACCTCACATAATTTAACTAAATAAATTGACATATTTGTCAATGAGGACATTATAACACGTTTATCTCGCATGTCAATATTGTTAGGTAAATTTATTTATCTAATTTTATTTTTCGCCTGTTTCCATTGCTGCGTAGCGGCACGGCAAAAAACGGCGGGTTACTCCAGCACAAAGGCTGAAATAACCCGCCGTTTTTGCGGATGATATCCTGTTACTTTCCGCTTTCGGGGAAGATGATTTTATTCACAAAGAAGAAAATGACCATCGAGATGCCGCCGTTCAAAACGGTGGTGCCGATGTTGTAGATGAAGTCCGGCACCAGCAG
>ERZ856578.5919-NODE-5919-length-14322-cov-5.123131_pt1 | contig 14322 bp, 7 predicted proteins | sample MGYA00514384_ERZ856578 | MGnify/ENA primary metagenome ERZ856578 (study PRJEB29103, sample SAMN06111958) | human gut metagenome | biome: human gut; feature: ankylosing spondylitis patient; material: healthy_person | host: Homo sapiens | place: China:Hangzhou...
TTGAGGCCCCAATTTCGATTGGGGCCTCCATTGGTATATGCACTGTTTTATAGCCGTTCAACGTTTGTCAAATGAACAAAACGAACGAGGCCCCGGCGCATAATGCAACCAATGTTGTTTCGCTTTTTCGCTCAAGGCATATCTTGCCATGTTCCGAGGCGAACCATGTATTTTAGCGAATGACCAATCGAAGAATCGAATTAGATTTCATTGTCTCGGATGAGAAGGTCCCAGCTTCACAGGGGGTATTAATGACATTCATCTCACGAGCGGCGCGCTATGTGCTCAGAAAACGAGTGCGCACCGCAGTGCTGTTCATTGTGCTGACCATCATAACGGCGAGTATGCTGTCCGCAACCGCAGTTTCTCGGGCAGCGCAACATGAGGCCGGACAGATTGAGAAACAGGCGGTCGGCGGATTCGTGCTGGCCAGTAACCTGCAAGGCAGCATGCTGACACCTCGCGGAGGCGGAATGGTTCGTCCCGCTGATGTGCAACGAATCTCGAAGCTGTCCGGTGTTGACTCGTACATGGTCAGGCAGAATGCCACCGCCGATCTCGTGGGGGCCAGCGTGGTGAAGGTCCCCGGCGGCGATGATTACGATGCGGAGAAAGAACAGCAGTTCGGCAATACGGCCAACGTCATAGGCACAAACGATTCGTCGAAACTCAATGTGTTCACGTCGCACACGCTCAGCATGGTCGACGGACGTCATCTCAAGGCATCCGATAAGCATATGTCGATGGTCCATGAGGATCTCGCCAAAACCAATGGGCTTAAAGTCGGCGATACCCTCACGCTCAAGGCCAATCCATATGATGCCGACAATGAGTCGCATTCGACGGCAACCGTCAAAACCACTATCGTTGGAATATTCAAAGGAGACAGCGATAGAAAGGTATCCAGCCGCGCGGAACTTACCTCCAACACTGTGTACACCGATTTGGACACTACAAGTACTCTGTACCAGTACAAGGCTGGCAAGGAAATATATCAGGATGCCACTTTCGTTCTGGACAAGGGTGTCGACGTGGAGAAAACCATGGAAGCGGCGAAGAAGCTTCCGGTGGATTGGAACAACTACCAGATCACACGCAATGACCAATATACGTCGAGCATGCTGAATGCCGCCCGAGGTGTGCGTTCCATGATGCTCGGCGCTTTGATCGGCGTGACCATTTCGGCCGTGATAGTTCTCAGTCTCATGCTCTTACTGTGGATGAACGACCGACGTCAGGAGATGGGCGTACTGGTGTCCCTTGGCATCGGCAAGCCATCCCTGATCGCCCAATATCTAACCGAGATGATTCTGATCGGTCTGCCGTCCCTGGTCCTCGGATGGTTGTGCGCACGAGGAGTGGCCCAATGGCTTGGCACTTCGGCCCTCCGTTCCGTGAACGCCTCCGCGGCGAAGGAGCTGAGCAGCATGGGGCAGGTTGGCGGCGATCTCGAATCCAATATGTCGGTTCGTACCTTGGATTCGCTCACGGTATCGATCGACACGACTGCCGTACTGTATGTGTCGCTCGGCCTGCTGGCGGTGATGCTGATATGCGTCGCCATATCGTGCATACCGATGCTGCGCAAGTCGCCGCGAAGCCTGTCGGAGCTCCGATGACGGGCATGAACGTGTGGAATCGTGCCACGCTGGCAATCGTGCGTAAACCGGTACGCAGCGGAATCATCGGACTGCTGATGCTGATGGTTTTCACCAGTCTTGTGGCTCAGGTTGGAGTGTCAACGGCACTTCAGAAAATGTCCGACGATATCGGCAGAAGCATGGGAATAGGTTTTACTGTCGACACAGGCGAGAATCCTGCAAGTCTAAAGGAAGCGAGCCGGTTCTCGCGCATCCCCGGCGTAGGAAAAACCGTTTACGAGCGTAAGACCTTGGCAGGGGTGGCTGGAGCGCATCCGGTTGTCCCTGAACATGGTCCTCGGCTGGATTCCGGTCTATCCACGCAGGTCAGCGTGCTGGGCACCACTGACTCCTCGTTGTCCGAAGAGTTCCAAAGCGGTCTGTACCGGTTGGAACAAGGACACCACATTTCAGGTAATGGCCGGAACGTACTGATTCACCGGGATTTCGCACGTGAGAATGGGCTATCGGTGGGATCAACACTCCGGCTCAGTCAGGAAGACCGCGATTCCACCGTTCGCGTGGCCGGAATCTTCTCTGGCAATGTGCAGGCACAGAGCCCTATGCCATCGGACGCATCGGAGAATCTTATCTATGCGGGTGCCCAAGTGGTTTCCGCGCTGACTGGAGAGGAACGGGTCGGCACGATCCGGTGTCTTTCGGATAATCCGCAGGCCCTCTCCGCCGCGGTGGCCCAAGCGAAAAAAATCGCTGGAAGCAAGTATGGTGTCACCGATGACTCGGCGCGGCTTTCTGGTGTGCTGCAGTCGGTGGAAACGGTGCGCGATCTGGTTCGTATGGTGCTGTTGTCCGTTTGCCTGGCTGATGTGTTGGTACTGGGCATGGCGCTTGTCTTCTGGATCCGCTCACGTATTCATGAGATAGGCACCCTTCTGGCTCTCGGCATCGGCAAGATGCAGATTATCGCCCAGTTCGCAATCGAAACCGGTCTCATGGCTGTGGTCGCAGCCCTGTGCTCGCTGGGCACGGGCTCCCTATTGTCTGGATACGTGTCCTCGCTTCTGCTGCACGATTCTGGAGTCGCGCCTCTTGAATCATTGCAGGTGGAGGCTCTGCCGCCAGAACAGACGCTGCTCATCCTGCTGCTCGGATGCGCGGTCATCGCGATTGCGCTTGCCGTGTCGTGCGCAGCAGTGCTGGCCAAATCCCCGAAATCCATTCTTTCCTCTATGCGTTAGGAGATATTAATCATGACTATCTGTCTGCAATTGGACCATGTCAATTACTCATATGGCGCGGCGAAGATCCGCGTTCTTTCGGACGTGAACGCTGATTTCGAATCCGGAAAGATGTATGCGATAACCGGTCCATCGGGAGCGGGAAAGAGCACACTGCTGTCCCTGTTGGCCGGTCTGGATGCCCCCTCTGATGGAGTGGTCCGTTTCGAGGGTGAGGATATAGCTACGACGGGTTATTCAAAGCACCGTCGCGAGCATGTGTCCTTGGTGTTCCAAGACCATAATCTGATCGACTATCTCACTCCCGAAGAGAATCTGCGTTTGGTCAATCCCAAGGCCGATATGAAGATCCTCGAGGATTTGGGACTGAGCCGTGAGGAATCGAAGCGCAACATCATGCACCTGTCGGGCGGACAACGTCAGCGAGTGGCGGTCGGCCGCGCCCTAGTGGCGCCCGGCCGCGCGATTCTGGCGGATGAACCGACTGGCAGCCTGGATCCGGAAATGACTGATGAGGTGATTGACCTTTTGCGGGATGCCGCTCATCAACTCGGTAAATGTGTCATTGTGGTGACGCATTCCAAGCGTGTCGCCGATTCCGCCGATGCCGTTTACACCCTCAGACGTAAGAAGTTGACCAAGGCGTAGTTCGTTCGTACAGGCCGTGTCTTCCGTCTGAACAGCGATCCACCATCAATGGCCTCTCGGACTCCCGTTACGGCAGGGGCCCTCTTGACGCGTGGCCGCTGCGCCACGCAATGAACGCGTTGGGCCGCGGCATCGCCGCCGCTGCCTACGTGTCCATGGGTGGGGCGGTACGGGGCTTTTACTCACTGTTCGCGAACAACGTGGGCTGGGGGCGACGTGCACGGCATCGTGGATGGTTCGTTATTACAACGGCAGTTCTCGATAAACCAGATCGTCACGGACTGCAAAGCCCTGCCGTTCCCAGAAATCGTTGCCGGCATCGTTGTCTGCGGGCACTCCGACAGCGACTTTCGGCAGACCGATCGCACGAAGCGTTTCAACCACACGGCCCACCAACATCGAGCCAATGCCCCTACCACGTGCGTCGGGGTCGACCGCCGTGTGGTAGATGCGCGACCGTCTTCCGTCGTTGCCGGCAAGAATCGCGCCAATGATTCTTCCGTCATCGTCCTCGGCTACGAAGCAGGTGTCGGGATTGCGTTTGAGAAACGTCTTTATTGCATCCTCGCAATCGTCTATATCCCTCATGGTGAAACCTGTGCATCGTGTCCACAGTCCGTATACCAGCGGATAATCCTCGATTTTCATATGGCGTATGGTCATTGCTATCGGTTCGGTCATATTTCCTTCTTTCCTTCTTGAACGCCAATTCCGATTCTCGCATCGTTCGCGGTACTTCCCGTGCGGGTATGCCATATTTGCGTTGCGCGGCCGTCTGCAGCGCGCGTGTCGGGGAAGCCCCCTGAAGGATAATCCTCGATTTTCGGGGATACCCCGGATGTGAACATACGGCAACGGTATGGTGAACTGTGCTTAACTGAAATCATGCATATGAAGAACGGAAGCATCGCGAGAGCGGCGGCTGTGGTAATCGCAACCGCCATATTGTGCGGCATTGTGCCTATGATTGGCGTCGCACTGCGCAATTCGGCAATCGCGACAATGCGTGAAACCAATATTTTGCAGGCTTTAGCGGCGCTACCAGAAGGGTTGCGCGACTGCTCTACGGTACTTGCGTATTTGTTTTCAACGGTAGGCTGCATCGCAATCGTCGCCGCGCTTGCCGCTGTCGATTTGCGTATTACCGGCAGCAGGCGCGTCGTCATCCGCGATGTCGTCGTGTCGGCGGCGCCGATACTGTACGTGACCGGTGTCAAATGGCTGGTCGAACGCCCCCGTCCGATTACTTCCGTCGGCAGTGATCTATTGCCAGGCGATCCAAGTTTTCCGAGTGGTCACACGGCAGCCGCGGTGATCGTATCGGTCATGATGATTCTTACCGTACGTAATTTCGCGCGCAAATGCTTCCCCGACGGAGAAGATGACGGGCGTGCAAACGGAAGACGAGTGTTCCTCCGCAGGGCGGTCATCGGCGCTGTCGCGCTTGTCGCGACGGTCGCCTGTTCGCGATTGCTGCTCGGCTTGCACTATCCGACCGACGTGATTATTTCCGCCACCATCTGTCCGCTCATTTCCTACGCCGTATGGTGTGTATGGAACGCATACGAAAGCGCGGCGGAGCGGTAAAAACGTATCTGCTATGTGAGTTCCTTTGATTCCGAAATCAGTTAAGGAATGTCCGATTGTGCGGGCAAAACGACAGGTTGTGTAATGGAGCGCAGGTTGGCGGCGAAAGGCTGGTTCAATCAAACTAGCGGCGGATGCTCACATGCGATGCAGCCAAGAACATCCGCAACAAGAACAGCGCAGGCTCAGGGAGGGCCAAGCGGGTTCGAGGAGTTAGTGCAAGGGAGAACCAATGGAACTCGAAGAACTTTCGGTCGTTGAAAAGGCCGCAATGCTTTCCGGTGGATCCGAATGGGATTCGCGAGGCAACGACCGCGCAGACATCCCCAGCTTCGTGATGAGCGACGGCCCCCACGGCGTGCGCCGCCAGCTCGGCGAAGGCGATCATCTCGGCATCGGCGCATCCAAGCCGGCCACCTGCTTCCCGACCGCAGGAACCGTGGCCAATTCTTGGGATCCGGCGCTCGCCGAAGAAATGGGCGAGGCCCTCGGCAGCGAAGCGCACGATCTTGACGTGAACGTGCTGCTCGGCCCGGGTCTGAACATCAAGCGCAACCCGCTGTGCGGACGTAACTTCGAATACTATTCCGAAGATCCGATCGTCGCCGGACGTATGGCGGCAGGCCTGATCCGCGGCATCCAGAGCAACGGCATCTCCGCATGCCCGAAGCATTTCGCGGTCAACAGCCAGGAACTGCGCCGCCAGGCCAGCAACTCCGTGGTCGATGAGCGTACCATGCGCGAATTGTATCTGACCGGTTTCGAAATCGCAGTGCGTGAAGCCAAGCCGCTGACCATCATGACCTCCTACAACGAGATCAACGGCGTCTACGCGCACGAAAACAAGCATTTGCTCCAGGAGATTCTGCGCGACGAATGGGGCTTCGACGGCATGGTCGTCTCCGACTGGGGCGGATCCAACTCCGCGGTCGCAGCAGTCAAGGCAGGCGGATCGCTGGAAATGCCGTCTCCGGGCTTCACTTCCGTGCGTGAGCTGGAAGGCGCGGTCAAGGCGGGAACCCTGTCTGAAGCCGATATCAACGCGCGTGCCGCAGAAGTCGCAAAAATCGCGGCAGCGACCAAGCTGGTCGGTGTTGGACGTAACGATCTGCTCAAAGACGATATCGCAGCAGCGCATCACGACGTGGCACGCAAGGTGGCCGAAGGCTCCAGTGTGCTGTTGAAGAACGATAACGCGACCCTGCCATTCAAGGCCGGCACCCGCGTGGCGGTGATCGGCGATATGGCCGCAACCGCACGTTATCAGGGTTCCGGCTCCTCCAAGGTGAACGCCACCAAGGAAGAGAACATTCTTGAAGAGGTCAAGAACGCCGAAGGCCTCGTGCTTGCCGGCTATGAGCAGGGCTATGACCGCCAGGGCAAGGCTGACCGCGTGCTCGTGGAAGACGCAGTCGCGCTGGCTGGCAAGGAAAGCGTTGATGTGGTGCTTGCAGTCGTCGGTCTTGACGAACGCAGCGAATCCGAAGGCCTTGACCGTTCCACCATGGCGATTCCGCAGGTGCAGAACGATCTGGTCGAAGCGCTGAAGGGCGCGGGCAAGCCGATCGTGGTCGTGCTTGTCGCCGGCTCTCCGGTGGAACTGCCGTGGATTGACGACGTTGCCGCAGTGCTTTACGTGGGTCTGTCGGGTCAGGCCGGCGCTTCCGCGACCGTGCGCGCGCTGACCGGTGAGATCAATCCGTCCGGCCACTTGGCTGAAACCTGGCCGATGCATTACGAGGATTGCCCGAGCTCCGGTTGGTATCCGGCGATTGGTCGCGATGCGATCTATCGCGAAGGCCCGTTCGTTGGCTACCGTTATTACGAGACCGCCGGTGTGCCCGTGCGCTTCCCGTTCGGTTACGGCTTGAGCTACTCCACGTTCACCTACAGTGCCGCCACTGCTGGTGAGAACGGCATTGACGTGATGGTCAGCAACGATTCCGATGTTGCCGGTTCGACCGTTGTACAGCTGTACGTGCGCGGTCCGCAGGGTGGCGTGTTGCGTCCGGATCGCGAGCTCAAGGGCTTCGCCAAGGTTTCGCTTGCCGCACACGAAAGCAAGAGCGTGCACATCGATTTCGACCGTTACACCTTCCGTCACTTCGACGTTGCCAGCAACGAATGGAAGACGGAAACCGGCGAGTGGACGCTGATGGTGGGCGACAACGCCGAACACCTGCCGCTTACGATTCCGCACACCGTCGCAGGCGATGTCAATCCGGTTGCCGCGGATACTGCGCTCGGCCATTATCTCAGCGGCCACGTCAAGGAAGTGACCGACGCCGAAATGGCAGTGCTGTTCGGCCATGAGGTTGTGGCACCGGGCAAGCCGGTGACGTTCGGCGTGAACGATCCGATCATGTCGTGGGTGGATTCCAAGGGCTTCGTGGCACGTACCGTCGCCAAGACGCTCACCAAGCAGGAAGCCAAGATTCGTCAGAAGACCGGCGCTCCGGACCTCAACACCCTGTTCATCCTGAACATGCCTCCGCGAGCCATGAGCAAGATGACCCAAGGCATGGTCGATTCCGCGATGGTCGACGCCATCGTCAAAATCGCCAACGGACACACCTTCCGCGGATTGGGCGGCGTCATCGCCGGCTTCTTCCGCAACCAATCCGCAAACAAGCGTACTGCAAAGGAGCTGAACAATGACTGATAACAACGCAACGCAGCCGGCTGAGAAGGTCGGTCCGATCCGCCAGTGGATCAAGGGCCACCCGAACATCTGGGAGTTCATCCTGTTCAACGTGCTGTCGAACATCTCCACCATCACCCGTTTCGTGGTGACGTGGATCGGCACCGCCATCTTCATCAGCGGCATGGGCCTGACGCAGCCGTTCCACTTCCTGATCTTCAACTACGACACTCAGGGCAACGGTCTGGGCGGCTTCCTCACCTTCCTGCTTGCCGAGGCGCTCGCCCAGGTGGTGAACTTCTTCGTGCAGATGAAGTGGGTGTTCAAGTCTGACTCCAGCTTCAAGGATGCCGCTTGGAAGTACGTGATCCTCGCTGTGATCATCGTGGTTGTGAACCTTGTGCTGCCGGGCTATGTGACCGGTCTGTGCCAGGGTTGGGGCATGGGCGCTGGCATTGCTGGCACCATTGCTTCCGTGGTCAACACCCTGCTCGCCGTGATCGTGAGCTACCCGCTGCTCAAGTTCTGGGTTATGCCAAAGAACAAGGACTCCAAGGAGGCCGCCAAGTAATCCATAACTGACCTCCTTTTCTTCCCTTCCTCAACCCGCCCAGTCTTCCCTCTTTCCCGGGCGGGTCTTCTTATGACCTTTTGCTGCTTTCTTGTGATTTCTCAATATCGAAAGTGTAATCGTCAGCAGTGCTGTCGGCGTAAAATCGAAAGCGAGATTGGCGTAAACTTGAAAGTGAGATTGGCGTAAACTTGAAAGTGCGGAATGATGAGTGATTTGGCGAGGTCCTAAAGCTTCGTCAACCATTAAACGGGGTCGTTCTCTTCCTCTCTCATGACCTCGTTGGAAAAGCCCTGCATAGCTGCGGGGCTTTTTCTTTTTGCTCAGAAAGACATACACTAACCGGCCCCAGCAAATGAACGTTTTTTGTTCTTTTGTCAACCTCTTCCGTATAGTTGTATGCAGTAACCTCCCGAAAGGGGGTTGCGAATCTATGAGAGGAAACAATGAGCTCGGAATCGAAGTTCGTCCGTTGCGGGTTTAACGGAGGAACAGAACAGGAATCTGGACGGCAGTGCCTGTCTTTGAAGCGTTGCCTTGCTTCGGTTATTGCTGTTTCCTTGTCCATCGTGTGCATGGTGCCTGCAGCATATGCTCAGAATATAGACGATGTGAGTAGCTCTCCTAACGCCGTAATTTCTGAGGGGGGGGGACTGTCGTAGCTGCTCCTTCTGCCCGCAATGTCAACGTTGACGATAAGACGTCAGAAGAGGCCAATACATCAAACGGTGCGCCAACACCTTCCGAAACGAATCAAGACGCACAGCAGGATTCATCTCCTTCATCTTCTACTACTGGTGATTCTTCCGAATCCTCAAATGGTGAGGCAGGCAATAAGGCGGACGACTCAGCAGAAGCTACCGCTGGCAATTCCACTAATGATGGAGCCCAAACGCAGGCTCCAAACGATGCTTCTTCTCAAGATGCCAAGAACGATTCCTCAAATGCGACGGATCAATCGCCGGCGAAGGCCGATGTGCAGGTCGCCGCGACGGCGCTTGGCGGCCGTGACTTTGAGGGTCAGGTCACCAAGGAGATCAACGGCAAGACCTACATCCTGATTGGTAACGAGCAGCAGCTGCGTGCGATTGGTTCTGGCAAGAAGGTTATTGGCCGCATCAACAAGGTCACGCAGACTTGCATGCAGCAAGGAGCCCTCAATTATCAGTGGGTGGACGGCACGCCGTCTTCCGAATACGCCGGTGACGCCGATCTCTCCGATTCAGATATTTTGCGCGATACTGATGCCTCCGACCACGACAGTCCACTGCTGGCATGCACGGCGTTAAGCGTCAACAGGACCCGCACCAAGTATTACGGCGTGGGGGCTGATGGCACGCAAACGGACTACTCCGCTGCCAACACCGGCCTGACCTATTCGGCCGATGCGAATTATCTGATCTTCCGTGACATCGACCTGTCCAAGAACGCGGCCGATACCAACAACACCGAGTGGACTCCACTCATGTTCTCCGGCACCATGCTCGGCGCGGTCTCCAACAGCGCAGACGCTGTGGCTAGCCTGTGGAAGGCTGTCGGCACCGATGGCGCAAGCGTGGAGCATACCACAGCAGCTCGGCCGGTCATCAGCCATGTGGTCGTCAATCAACCGGGCAAGCAGCTGGACGTCAGCAAGCAGCAGGGCATCGGCTTCTTCGCCTCGATCACGAACAAGACCGTGATGAACAACAAAAGTCTGGGCAGCGTCGGTACGGCCGTGGTGTCGAACCTCAAGCTGCAGGATGTGTCGGTGACGAATCATACGAGTGAATCGTATATTCCGGAGACCTTGATCAGTACGCTCACTTCGGCAGTGGGAGGCCTGCTCGACCTACTGTTAAAAGCATTGACACTCGGACAAGTAAATCTTAAACTTCAAAAGCTGCTCACCCTGCACAACGACAATCCTTCCAACCTCGCCACGGGTGCATTTGCCGGCCGTATCTACGGGGACACCAAGGTTACGGACTGCGAGGTAGCAGATGTTTCGGTATCTAGCGTAAGCCGTATGACCGGTGGTTTCGTGGGATATGTTGAGGGCGCAACCCGATACGATGCAGTCTCCGGCATCGTAGGAGAGCTCACCAATGTACTCTCGAAGATCTTGGGTGTCATCCCGTTCCTCGGGCTGGGCGATTTGGTGGACTGGTTGCTGTCCGGCACGCTCGGGCTGAATGCCTTGGTTCCGGTTGGCTACTACAACCCGGTTATCTCGAATAGTTCGGTGAACGGGTTCAAAGAGAACGTGGTGATCGGCAACAAGGACAACCCGCAGGCCGGCGGCTTTGTCGGTGCGCAGATTGGTGCAATCATTGAGAACTCTTCGGTGACGAGCACGAACGGTTTCACCGTGTGGGCAACGCAATATGCCGGTGGTTTTGCCGGAGTAAGCCGCAACGGCAACGTGGGTGGTCTGCTCAATTCGCTTGGTATTGATTTGCTGTCTGCGCTGCGTCCGCAGAGCCTCATCGAGAACAGTGGCCTGACCGTCGACGGCGATGGCAAGGTCACTGTATCTGCCACGGACTATGCCGGTGGATTTAGCGGCGCGATGGCCAATGCCTACGCGGTCAATAATACGATTTCAGCCACGGCTGCCGTGTCTACTGATAAATCCCATGCCGGCGGATTCACCGGATTTGCCTCCGTGGGATGGGGACTGGAACTCGGCACGGACAATGCCGCGGACGCATCGCTGCTGAAACAGCTCACCAAGGCTGTGGCCAAATTGCTGAGCGGCAGCGGTAGTGGTGCGGGAGAACTGCTGTCCATCGTCGGTGTGAATCCCTCCGTGATTCTCGGTACACAAATGAAGGGTTCCCTCACAGTTGCTGCCGGCGGTGATTACGCGGGCGGCCTTGTGGGCGAAGGTTCGGGTACGGTGATCGGTGATTCCTCGCAGAACCGCCTTCAAAATCTCACATTCTGGAAGTACAACAATCCTCGTGACTTCCCACAGCAGCGCTCCACCACCATAGAAGGCCTTGAATCGGTCACGGCCACGGGCTCCTACGCGGGTGGCATCGCCGGCAATCTGCAACCGACAACGGTAGCTGGGTTGCTCAACAGTGTGGTGAAAATTGGCGATATCGCCACGCTCAAGAAGTTCGACCAGTTTGCCGCGTTCACCGTGGAGAACATGTCTGTCACCGCTCCGGCATCCGGCCTGACAGTGACGGCCGGTTCATACTATGCGGGCGGTGCCATCGGATGCGCCACCGGTGGTGACGTGACCAACACGAACCTTACCAATCTGGCCACGGTCACGGCCAAGGGAGAAGCCGGCGGTTTCATCGGCTTCTCCGGACCAGGCGACGCCGTTGGTGCCGGCGGGCTCAATGTGCTTGGGCTTATCAAGCTATCCGGTCTGCTATCGGTTGCCCAATATTCTTCGGTTGCAGTCACTGCGTCGAACGTGAACGGCATCTCTGGCGGATTCACGGTTGCGGCAACCGGCAAGAACGAGAACAACGAGACCACCGATTACGCTGCGGGCGGTTTCTACGGTCAGGCCAACAGCACCAAGACCCGCGAAAGCCATGTGACGAACCTCAAATCGGTCACAGCCGATACCAGCACGTCCGATGGTGTGGCAGGCGGTTTCGTGGGCTTCTCCACCACCGGCGGCCTCGCCGACGCACTTAGCAACGCAAAAGATTCCAGCGTATTGGACAACCTCATCAAGGGCGGACTGCTGTCCGTGAACTACCTGCTCGGTGCCATGCCGTATCTGATTCCAAGCTATACGGATACCACCGTGACGTACGTCAACGGCGGTTACGTCGAAGGTGATATCGCGGGCGGCTATGCGGGAAACTTCCAAAGCGGCAAGGTCAACCAGTTCTCCGAAACCGATCTCAAGAACGACTCAACGCTGGCCGGTGTACAGTCCCGCGTGCAAACCAACCCCGTGGCCGTTGTCAACCTTGACCATGTGACCGGCGGCGCATACGCAGGTGGTTTCGGCGGCAAGGTCGTTTCCGGTGCGCTCGCTTCGGCTGGCAACGGCGGCCTGAGTTTGCTCGGCAAATTCGGTACGGTGGATCTCGCCAACCTGTTGCAGGTGATGCAGGGCTATGTGCCATTCATCTCCTACGCGGGCGTGCATTCCGATGCCACCACCGTGGAGACCACCAGCGGCAACAAGATTTCCGACCCGGACGATCCCGGCTTCACCGTCTCCGCCACCCGATTTGATCAGTCCGATACGCAATCCGGTTCCGCCGGCGGCTACATCGGATACGGTTCCGGCGTGCAGGTATCCCATTCCAGCGTGACCCAACTGCGCCACACCGACGTCAAGGCACCGAAGAATCTGGAAACCACCGGATCCATCGACGACACCTATCTGAGCAAAGACAGCTCGTATGCAGTCACCGCCGCTCGGTATGCCGGCGGCTACATCGGCAAAATGGACATCGGCTCGGCGGCGGCCGTGGGCGGCGGCCTGAGCCTGCTCGGCCAGAACGTCAATCTCAACGATGTACTCAGTGTGCTGGATGTCGTCGTCTCGACGATTGAACACTCCGATGTGACCGGCGGCATCGGCGGATACTCCGTTCTGGCCAGCACGGCAGACCATAGGAACGCCAACAACAAGCCCGATCCACTGGGTATGGCCGGCGGCTTCGCCGGAGACATCGAAGGCGGCCATATCCAGGACTCGAGCTCTCATGAGTTCGTATACATCATCGGCCAGGTTTCGGCCGGCGGCTACGTGGGCACCATGCAGCCGGGAGCCGTGGCAAACGTACTCGGCGACGGCAGCGTGCTCAAGAAGCTCGTCAACCTCGACAACCTGCTCTCGCTCGTGCAGGACTTCGTGCCGACGATTCGCAACAGCTCAACCGATGCCGCAGTGTGCGGCGGCGCGGTGCGCGCACAGGCGGCATCGGATACAACCACACGCCGCGGCATGGCCGGCGGCTATGCAGGTCGTAACCGCGGCGGCCATATCTGGGGCAACAACACCGCAGCATGGAAGCAGGAGAACACCGACGGCAAATACAACGGGCCGCAACGCGTAGCCTATGCCGCGCGCATCCGCAGCGTATACGGTGCCGAAATCGCCGGCGGCTACACCGGCTTCATGGACGCGGCCGATACCGCTGAAGGCGGTTCGCTCTCCTTGCTCGGCGGTCTCATCAAGGCCGGCAACCTCGCCGGCGTGCTGTCCGTGGTCTACCCGACCGAGGAGCACTCGAAGGTCACTGGTCCGCTGCGCAATATGAGCTACGGCCAATGGAAGACGTGGGTCGACAACATCGGCAAGTACGGTGCGTATGGCAAGGAATTCACCGATGTGACCACGGCTGATGGTGCGGGCTCTGTTACCGACCAGGATTCCCTGGACAAGTTCCTCGAATCCTACATCTTCGGATTCAACGTCGTCGCAGGACGTGCGGAGTATCGGACTGGCGCGAACTTGCATGATTCCGGCGTCGCCGGCGGACACGTCGGTCTGATGCGCACCGGCACGATCACCGATGGCCAGTCGATGGATGTCAAGACCGTCTCTGCCATGCGTGCGGCAGGCGGTTATGCGGGCACGATGGAATCCGGTTCGGCATCCTCGTTCGGCTCTATCCAACTATTCGGCGACAAAGGCATCAAACTTGATTTGGGACAGATGCTCGACGTGGCACAGGTATTCGTGCCAGTCATCAAATCCTCGAGCGTGGCCGGCTACCGCAAGGGTATGAAGGTCGTGGCCACCGGTGAAGACATCACGCACGGTACCGGTAATGCCGGAGGCTATGCCGGTCTCGCGGTCGGTGGCCAGATCTGGGGCGATCTCGACCAGAACGGCCAGAAGCTTGTCGAGGGTGTCACCGCTGCCGGCGCCAACGTTTCCAACCTGCGCAAGGTGGAAGGGCGCAACAATGTCGGCGGATTTATCGGCGTGGCCACTGCCGGTGCGGTTGCGGATGTGGACACCAATGCGTCCGAGGGATTCCTGCAAGGAATCCTCGACTCGCTGGTATCGAACCCGGCAAGTCTGGTCAGCGTATTGCAGGCCACGGTTACGACGATTCG
>ERZ856578.5929-NODE-5929-length-14309-cov-3.769323_pt1 | contig 14309 bp, 12 predicted proteins | sample MGYA00514384_ERZ856578 | MGnify/ENA primary metagenome ERZ856578 (study PRJEB29103, sample SAMN06111958) | human gut metagenome | biome: human gut; feature: ankylosing spondylitis patient; material: healthy_person | host: Homo sapiens | place: China:Hangzhou...
CCTGGATGTCCCACCCCACGCTCGTCATCTCTTCTCTTCTTCTCTCTCTATTCAGTTCTCAGGGCTCTTTCCCTGAACTTGCAGATTGATATGACACGTCCGGAGCCTTGGCCTCCGGACGTGTTTTTTGCCTGTATAGTAATATTTTAGCCGTCATCAGGTGGCAAGTGGTCTAATTTTCGCCCCGCCAAAATCCAGGAAATCCGTTTGCGGGAGGCGCCCTCATCAGCCAGCAAAGGGAGTCTTTACGCGACTTTACAAACGTCTCGCAGGTGGTACGACTAAAATTAATCAAGTGGTATGAAATCTACCCGATAAACGAGGAGTTGACAGATACGAATTACGCTCAATTGGCAAATAATTGGTCTATTTTTGCTTTATCGTACTGAAGAATCCACTCGTTGTATTTCTGGTATAAAGGCAACAAAGAATACTTATCATTCGCAACAATATCAACACCTCTATCATCATACAAATGATAGAGTATAGCACATTTGGCATTCAGAAAATACACATTGGAGCATAAACAGGAAAAACCGCCAATATCGCCTTTTATAATTTCTAAAAGCAATTTGTCAATTTGACAATTATTTTTTGCCAAATCCCAGTATAAATGTTCTTGAAAAAAGCAGGCCCCTTCATCAATACGTTTTTCCTTGATTGTTTCATCTGGAGCAGGTAACCCTACCTGTGAAAGTGTTTGTAGAGTGATCCTATCTGCTTCTTCCGGATAGTTGTCTATCCTAAGAAGGACGGGGCGGCATGGCAAACCATCAAATAATGTTTTTGCACGATAAAAGGCATTTTTCACATAAATTAGGTTCAATCCCTTATCATCAGGCAAATATACGTTTTCTTTACCTCCGATTTCAAACCGTATACCAATGGGAGCACTATTAAAAAATGCTCCCGGAAGCTCTGCATGTGTAAAACCAATCTTAGTAATCGTGTTTTCAAAGCACTCGTGAAGTTTTCCCATCCTATACCGCCCCCTACTATGAAGCCATCTTACCGAAGGCGAACAAATACTATCTTCAGACATCAATGGTGCTCTCTCTTTATTCCACCCGGAGCATTCGGTATCCCACGCCGATATGGGTCTGGATATATTGGGGCGAGTTGGGATCGCGTTCGATCTTTTTGCGCAGTGTTGCCATGAACACCCGCAGAGACGCCACGTCGTTGTCCACATGGTTTCCCCAGATGGAATCGGTGATATAGGAATGGGTCAGCACCTTGCCGACATGTTTGGCAAGCAGGCAAAGCAGCTTGTATTCAATAGGGGTCAGATGCAGTTCCTGGTCGTTCAGATAGACACAGCCGGCCGCATAATCGATTTTCAGCTGCCCATTGACAAATACCGACGTTTCGTGGGCCGCGCCCTGCTGCGCGGCCAGCCGCCTCTGAGTGACCCGCAGACGGGCCAGCAGCTCTTCCACGGAAAAAGGCTTGGTCAGGTAATCGTCCGCGCCGGCGTCCAGAGCTTTAATTTTATCCGTGTCCTCGCTGCGAGCGCTGATGACAATGATCGGCACACCCGACCACTGCCGGATGGCCTGGATGATGTCCACGCCGTCCATATCCGGCAATCCCAGATCCAACAGGATGATGTCCGGGTTGTGAGAGGACGCCTCCAGCAAGGCACTCCGGCCGTCCCGTGCGGTCAAATAGTTGTAATCGTGGGTTTTCAGGGTGGTGGAGATCAGCGAACGTATAGCGGCGTCGTCCTCCACAGCCAAAATCGTCGGCTTATTCATGCAAATCAACCTCCTCGGCCTGTAAAGTAAAGGTGAAAACAGCTCCGTGGGGCTTGTTGTCCGAAACCGAAAGGGTGCCGCCGTGGGCGTCAATGATGGACTTGCACAGCGCCAGCCCCAATCCCAGGCTGCGCCGGCTGTCAGCGATTTTGCCTGCTCCGGTGTAAAACATATCAAAAATCCGTGGCTTAGCCTCATCGGGGACACCTGGACCGTCGTCCGCAATTTTGACAACGACTTTATCTTGTCTTTTTTCTGTGGAAATGGTGATGGTAGAACCGGGCGGTGTGTATTTGATGGCATTATCCACGATATTGATCACTACCTGTACCATGAGCTTGGCGTCTATTTTCGCCAGGATGAGATCATCCGAGCTTATCACACGGATGGTATGCTCCGCGCTTTGTCGGCCAACGTGCCGCAGAGCTTCCGCAACCACTTCATCCATCAGCTCCGCCGTCAGATGCAGCTGGATTTCCCCTTTGGTAATACGGGTGACGGACAGGAGGTTTTCCACCAGATTGATCAGCCACAGGGAATCGTTGTAGATATCCCTGTAGATTTGATGCCGGGTGGCCTTATCGAAGCTCTCTTCATTAGCCAGCAGGTTGCTGGCGTTGCCGGAAATCGAGGTCAAGGGCGTCCGCAGGTCATGGGAAATCGCCCGAAGCAGGTTGGCGCGCAGTTGTTCGTTTTTGGCCAGCACCGCCGCTTCTTCCTTTTCGACCGCCATTTGTTCGCTTTCCAGAGCCAGTGCGCATTCGCCGAGAATGGAGAGGACAATATTATTCTCAAAAGCGTCCAGCGGCGTTTCACCCACCACGATGCCCGCCACGCCATACACTGTGCCGGCCACCCGGACGGCCAGATAATAGCATTTGGCGTCTCCCAAGGTGGCGGTGGTGGCGCCGGCCCGCTTATTGTTTTTCAAAACCCATGCCGCCACAGCCTTTTCGTTTTCCGATATATAGGCCGGATCAGGAGCGCCCGCGCCGTCCATGAAGACGTCGGGCTCGCCCAGTCTGTCCCGTTCCGCCAGATAAAAGACGATGTCCCGATGCAGCAGCTTCATCAGCTGTCCGGCTGTGACCTGGACGATATCCGCTTTTCCCCCGGCTTTTTGCAGCATCTGGTTGGTGTCCAGCAGGATTTTTGTGCGGTAGGCGGCAACCGCCGACTGCCGGGCATTTTTCTGAATCCTTACCGCCAGGGAACTGGAGATGAAAGCGGACAAAAACATGATGACGAAGGTCGCCGGATACCCGCTGTCATAGGCCATCAGGGAATAGTGAGGGGCTGTGAAAAAGAAATTGAAGATCAGTACGCCGACAAGGGAAGATGCCAGGCTGTAAATCCTCCGGCTGGTAATCACCGACGTGATGAGGACGCTCAGAATATAGACCGTGATGATATTGCTTTCGCTGAATCCCAGCATTTGAAAACCGAAGCCGATGAAGGTCGCGGCGGCCAGGACGAACAGCGTTTTCAGAATATCCGCCGGCAGCAGCTTCTGACGCTCCCGGTGCCGGCGCTCCCTCTCCCGGTAAATCCGCGCCGTACTGTCCGGAATGACATAGACATCCAGATTCGGCGAATAGGCGATCAGCTTTTCGGTCAGGGTGGGCTTGCTGAAAAGGAAGCGTTTTTGGGCGTTGTTACGGCCGATGACGATTTTGGATACCCCGGACAGCCGGGCGAATTCCGCAATCTGCAGCGCCACATCGTCGCCGTAGGTGGTTTCGATGGTGGCACCCAGCTGTTCGGCCAGGTGGATATTGTTCCGCAGCCGGTTCTTATCCTCGTCGGACATAGTGGGAAACGCCGGAGTTTCGACAAACAGGGCGGTGAAGCTGCCGTTGAAAGCCCGGGCCATGCGGGCCGCCGTGCGGATGAGCTTGGCGTTGGAGGGAGAGGGGGAGAGGCAGACCAAAATATGCTCGTCGGTGTAATAGTCGCCCTTGCTCTTGATCCGGGCGTTCTCCGACAGCTGGTTTACCCGGTCGGCACACCGGCGCAAGGCGATCTCCCGCAGTGCCGTCAAGTTCTCGATGCTGAAAAAGTTGGTGGCCGCCCGCTGGGCCTGCGCCTCCCGGTAGATCTTGCCTTCGCTGAGCCTGTCCAGCAGCTCTTGGGGCTCGATATCCACTAGCTTGACTTGATCGGCACTGTCGAACACCTTGTCGGGGATACGTTCCTGTACAATGACGCCGGTGATCGACGCCACCATGTTGTTGAGACTCTCGATATGCTGGACGTTTACTGTAGTGTAGACGTCGATGCCGGCGGCCAGCAGCTCTTCCACGTCCTGGTATCGCTTTTTATGCCGGCAGCCGTCTGCGTTGGTATGGGCCAGTTCATCCACCAGGATAAGCCCGGGTTTCCGCTTGAGCGCCGCGTCCAGGTCGAATTCCCGCAGCGTGATGTTGTGATGAGGGCAGTCCTTTACCGGCAGGGCCTCCAGCCCTTCCAGCAGCGCCGTGGTCTGAGGACGCATGTGGGGCTCGACATAGCCCACCACCACGTCGATTCCCTGCCGTTTGGCCGCGTGAGCGGCCGTCAGCATGGCATAGGTTTTCCCTACCCCGGCCGCATACCCGAAAAAAATGCAGAGATGCCCCCGGCCTTTGCGTCTCTCCTCATGATGGATGACCCGGAGCAGCTCGTCGGGATCGAGACGTGTTTCGTCCATAGGATTCCCGCCTTCTGAATTTGTATCTAATCTCATTGTAAAACAAACGGGATAAAGATGGCGTTTGCATATCCGCCGCCGCATTAAGATTGCATAAAGAAATCCGTTATTCGTCTGTCAGACGGTATCCTACACCGATTTCAGTCAGGATATACCGCGGCTTGGCCGGATTTTTTTCCAGCTTGCGGCGCAGCCCCGCCATCAGCGCCCGGAGCGCCTGAGTATCGTTTCCGTATCCGGGGCCCCAGATTTCCCGGATAATCACGGCGGTGGTCAGCACCTTTCCCTGGTTTTTGAACAGAAGGGTCAGCAGGGAGTACTCCATCGGTGTGACATGGATCTCCGCCCCCCGGAGAAACACCCGGCGCTTTTCCGCGTCCAGCTGAAGCTCACCCACCTGAAACAGGGTTTGGGTTTTGCCGCCGCCCTGCTTGTACATATGCCGCAGCGCCACACGGATGCGGGCCAGCAGCTCGGTCGAGGAGAAGGGCTTTGTCAGATAGTCGTCGGCCCCCATATCCAGCGCCAGCGCCTTCTCTTTATCCTGGTCCCGGGCCGACACCACGATAATAGGGATCTCCGACCATTCCCGTACTTTTTTTATGATATCCATGCCGTCGACATCCGGCAGCCCTAAATCCAGCAGCATCAGGTCAATGGGCCGAGAGACCAGCATCTGCATAGCGGTCTTTCCATTGGGAGCCGTTTCATAGGCATAATCTTCGCTGTGCAGGGTAAAGCTGATAAAATTCCGGATCTGCGCGTCGTCCTCGACAATCAGGATGGTTTCTCGAAGGTTACGCATTTTCGGCCACCTCCATGGGTAAGGTGAAACGGAACAGCGCGCCGCCGTCCGTCCGGTTTTCCGCCCGGATGGTCCCTCCGTGCGCCTTGACGATGGCGTCGCAGATGGCCAGGCCCAGGCCGATCCCCCGTTTGGCGTCGGCCCGGTTGTGCCGTGACGTATAGAAGGTCCGGAAAATATACGGCAAATCCTCCGGGGAGATCCCATCGCCCCGGTCGGCCACACAGAAAACGGCGTCGGTCCCGTCCCGCTGTACTGCAATGCGGATCTCCCGCTCCGGTGCCGTATGCTTGATCGCATTGTCCAGCAGGTTCACCAGCACCTGCACGATCAGCCTGGCGTCCATGGGAACGAGCAGCAGGTCTTCCGGGATATCCACGCCGATTTCCCGCTCCGGCGCCCGTTTGGCGATATGCTCCAGCGCGTTTGCGATGATTTCCTCCACGGCCTCCGGCTGTTTTTGCAGCACTAGCCGCCCATCCTCCAGACGGGTGAGATTCAGGATGTTCTCCACCAGAGAACGCAGCCAGTCGGCGTCGTCCCAGATCCCCTGGGCCAACGCGTGACGGGGATCGTCCTCCCGTGACATGTCCCGGATCATCTCGCTGGTTCCCATAATGCCGGACAGAGGGGTGCGCAGGTCATGGGAAATCGCCCGCAGCAGGTTGCCCCGGTACCGTTCGTGTTCCGACTCCTCCCGATACCGCAGCCGTTCCTGCGCCGCCCGGAACTGATCGACGGCGAGGGCCGCGCATTCCAGCATGGACCACAGGAGCTTTTTTTGATTTTTTCCAAGCTGCTGTCCCGCCTCCGCCGGAATCCGCAAAAGACCGAGCCGGCTTTCACGGCCGTTGATCGGCCATATACAGTTTTCGCCGTCAGTGAGGCAGTCGCCGTCGGTGTCCTCCAGCCGCTGCGTCAGGGCTGTTTCCGAAATGCCGGAATCGTCAAACCAGATCAGCTCCGCGCGCGTCTGGAACACGTCGCGGATGCTCTCGACGGTCACCCGGGCGATTTCCTCCGTGCTTTCTGTTTCCGACAGGCGGTTGGTCAGAACATACAACGCCTGGGTTTCCTTTTCCCGCAGGGCGATCTCCAGCACGCTTTTCTTCACACGGGAGGTCAGGGCACTGGTGAGGAGGGAGACGGTGGTCATGACGGCAAACGTCACCAGATAATCCGGATCGTACACCTGAAGGGAATGATATGGCGCGGTAAAGAAGAAATTGAAAGCCGCCGTGGCTATCACCGAAACCGCCAGGCCGTAGACAAAGCCGGTGGTAAACCGCGCGCACAGCAGTACCGCGAGCATGTAAATGATGACGATATTGGTTTCCGGGAATCCTGCCGCCCGGAACAAGGTTCCCACCGCCGTAGCCGCCGCAATCAAGACGATGCTGAGCAGCGCGCTGTACAGATGGCGGATCATCCGCTGTTTTCGATCTTTGCGCATATCATCCCCTCCTTTATACGGCGGCGTCCATCTGGCGGTTTGTCTGCGGTGCCCGGGACCATCCACATAAACCCGAATTTGCACGTTCCCGGAATACGGCCCTCATCGCAAAGCTTCTGCACCCGGCGGACGGTTATCTTCCACTTTTCAGCGGCTGTTTTTGCTTCGATAAAGGCATTCATTATTCGTACCTCCGAATGATGCATCTATAGTATACTCGAAAGCGCCGATAAAAACAATTCTTTCCCATTAAAAAGGCAGGGGCGGCAATCTGCCGCCCCGCTGGGGTTTCCTGTGTCTTATGCCACTGTCCCTGCATGCCATTTCGCCGTTTCGGTGTGGTGCTCGTCTTCCACCGTACAGTCGCTTTCGTCATACGCGTCCACGCGCTCGACAGCGGAAAAGCGGCCGTATTGCTCCATATTGAACCGGGCGGGGAGATAGGTCGGATCCAAGGCCCAGGCGGCGCGAAAATGCTTCATGGCGCCGATATGGTCGTTTTCATTTTCCAATATAATCCCCATCAGGTTGTGGGGTTCGGGCGCATGAGGGGCTTCGCTCATGGCTCTGGCGGCCTCCCGCTCGGCTTTATCAAACGCACCGTTTTCCACCAGGCGACGGATGACATCGCAAAGCGGAACGGTTTTGCCGGTCTCGGCAATCTGTCTGATCATATAGATGACCTCCTTGAAACGCTTGTTTCTTTTGACATCTATATCATAGCAGCTATCCTGTGAGAGGAGTGTGAGGATCCCGGCTCCGGTGTGAGAATTCCGTGAGAATGCGCTTGCCTGCGCCCAAAGCAGAGCGTCCTCTGCGGCCGTACCCTTGGTACCGCAGCGCAGAGGGCGCTAAACCAGGATTATTTCAGGATGCCGTCCAGCCGGAGGTTGAACTCCAGCACATTGACGGTTTCCTCACCGAAGACGCCAAGGAATTTGCCGTCGGTGCATGTCTTGATGATATCACGGATTTCGTCCTCCGTCCTGTCGTTGGCCTTGGCCAACCGCGCTACCTGGTATTCAGCGGCGGCAGGGGAAATGTGCGGGTCAAGTCCGCTGCCGGAACAGGTGACCAGATCCACCGGAATGGCGGTGTCTCCCATATCCGGATTGGCCGCGCGGAGCTTTTCCACACGTTCGGCCACCAGGGCTTCCAGCTCCTCGCCGGCCGGGGTCTTGTTGGAAGGCCCGGCGTACAGCACGGGATTTCCATCCTTATCGGTATAGGTGCCGACGTCGATGTTCATGATACGGCCCCACATATGGGCGTCGTCGGTGTATTGCTGGCCCAGCAGGGCGCTGCCATATTTCTTGCCGTCGATTTCAATGATGCTGCCGCCGGCCTGATTCGGGAAAAACAGTTGGGCGATTCCGGTGACGACACCGGTATAGACGAGGCCGGTAAGGATGGCGAAAATCACAAATATGATGGCTGCCCGCGGCAAGACCTCTTTCAATGTTTTCATATAAAAACCTCCTTAAAGTCGGATCATATGGCGGATCCCGCAAAGGACGGGCGATATGACAGCCGTTCAGAAGCTGTGTATGCATACGCCGCCGCTGTCATACCGCCTCCTTCTTACGCCAGCCCCAGCGCCACGAGCAGCATGTCGATCAGTTTGATGAAGATAAACGGAGCGACCAGGCCGCCGAGGCCGTAGATCAGCAGGTTGCGGGAAAGCAGCTTGCCGGAGGATACCTCCCGATACTTGACGCCCTTGAGGGCCAGCGGAATCAGGGCCACGATAATCAGCGCGTTGTAAATGATGGCGGAGAGCACCGCGCTTTGAGGGGAATGCAGGCTCATGATGTTCAGTGCCGACAGCCCGGGATACAGCCCCATGAACAGCGCCGGAATGATGGCAAAGTATTTCGCTACGTCGTTGGCGATGGAGAAGGTGGTCAGGCTGCCCCGGGTCATGAGGAGCTGCTTGCCGATGCGCACGATGTCGATCAGCTTGGTGGGGGAGGAGTCCAGATCCACCATGTTGCCGGCCTCTTTGGCCGCCTGGGTGCCGGTATTCATGGCCACAGCCACGTCCGCCTGAGCCAGGGCCGGGGCGTCGTTGGTGCCGTCGCCGGTCATGGCGACCATATGGCCCTTGGCCTGCAGGTCCCGGATCATTTGGAGTTTCCCTTCCGGCGTCGCTTCGGCCAGGAAATCGTCCACTCCGGCTTCCGCCGCGATGGCGGCCGCGGTGAGCGGATTGTCGCCGGTGATCATGACGGTTTTGATCCCCATTTTGCGCAGGTCGGCGAACTTTTCCTTGACGCCGTCCTTGATGATGTCCTTCAGGTGGATGACGCCCAGAATTTTATGGTTTTTCGCCACCACCAGGGGTGTGCCGCCCTGGTTGGAGATGGCCTTGACCACATCGTCGCATTCGGCGCTGTAGGAGCCGCCGTACTGGGTTACATACTTCTGCATAGCGTCCGCGGCGCCCTTGCGGATCTCGTTGCCGTCAAAGTCCACGCCGCTCATGCGGGTGGCGGCTGTGAAGGGAATGAAGGTCATCCCCTTGTCCTGCAGCGTCCGTTCGCGGATGCCGAACGTCTCTTTGGCCAGCACCACAACGCTGCGGCCTTCCGGCGTCTCGTCGGAGAGAGAAGCAAGCTGGGCGGCGTCGGCCAGTTCCTGGGCGGAAGCCCCGTCCACCGGAATAAAATCGCAGGCCTGCCGGTTGCCCAGGGTGATGGTGCCGGTTTTGTCCAGCATCAGGATGTCCACGTCGCGGGCCGCCTCGATGGCGCGGCCGCTCATGGCCAGGACGTTGGCCTGATTCAGCCGGCTCATGCCGGCGATGCCGATGGCGGAGAGCAGAGCTCCGATGGTGGTGGGCGCCAGGCAGACCAGCAGCGCCACCAGGGTGGTGATGGAGGTCGGATTGGGCATATCCGCCTGCTCCGCCGAGAAGATGGAGTAGGTGTACAGGGACACCGTCACCAGGATGAAGATGATGGACAGGGCCACCAGGAAAATCTGCAGGGCGATTTCATTGGGGGTCTTTTTCCGGGCCGCGCCCTCGACCATCGCGATCATCTTGTCGAGGAAGCTTTCGCCCGGCTCGCTGGTGATCCTCACCACGATCCAGTCGGACAGCACGGTGGTGCCGCCGGTAACCGCGCTGCGGTCACCGCCCGCTTCCCGGATGACCGGGGCGGATTCCCCGGTGATGGCGCTTTCGTCCACCGAGGCGGCCCCTTCGATGACATCGCCGTCGCCGGGGATTTGCTCTCCGGTGCGGACGATCACAATGTCGCCCTTGCGAAGCTGTGCCGAGGGAATAGCGGTGATGGTCTCTTTTTCCGCAGCCGAGGGGATCTTGTGGGCTTCCACATCTTTACGGGAAGCCCGCAGGGAGTCCGCCTGGGCTTTGCCGCGGCCTTCGGAGATGGCCTCGGCAAAGTTGGCGAACAGGCAGGTCAGCCACAGAATGACGGCGATTGCCAGGATATAACCGGAGGACGCATCCGCGTCCTTGATGCCGAACAGGGACGCCATCCACAGCAGGGTGGTCAGGATAGCGGATACAAATACCAGAAACATGACCGGGTTCCCGATCTGTGTTTTCGGATGGAGTTTGATAAAGGAATCCTTGACGGCTCTGCCGAGCATCTTTTTGTCGGCAAACGCACTTTTTGTTTTCGATGCCATAACAGAAACCTCCTTTACACGACAAAGCTGAAGAACTCAGCGATCGGGCCCAGGGCAAGAGCCGGGAAGAAGCTCAGCGCGCCGACGAGCAGCACGATGACGATGAGCAGGAACACAAACATGGCATTCGTTGTGGACAAAGTCCCCGCTGTAGTGGCGATCTTCTTCTTAGCCGCCAGGCTGCCGGCGATGGCCATGGTGCCGATGATAGGCAGGAACCGTACAAACAGCATCACAAAGCCAAGGGTTAGGTTGAGGAATACCGTATTGGCGTTAAAGCCCGCGAACGCCGACCCGTTGTTGCCGCCGGCTGAGGAATACGCGTATAGGATCTCGGACAGGCCGTGAGCACCGGGGTTGTTCAAGCTGTCGGTCACACCGGGCCAGACCACCGCGAGCCCGCTGCCCACCAGAATGGCGATCGGGGTGGCCAGACAGACCAGCACCGCCCACTTCATCTCATAGGGTTCGATCTTCTTGCCGAGGAATTCCGGGGTGCGTCCGACCATTAATCCGGCGATGAACACCGTCAGAATGGCGAAGGCCAGCATGCCATAGAGTCCGCAGCCCGTGCCGCCGAAGATGACCTCGCCGAGCTGCATCAGCAGCATCGGGATCATACCGCCGAGCGGCGTATAGCTGTCGTGCATCGAGTTGACCGAGCCGTTGGAGGCAGCAGTCGTAAAGGTTGCCCAGGTCGCGGATGTCGCAATACCGAACCGGGTTTCCTTGCCCTCCATATTGCCGCCGGCTTGGTCCACCATGGAGAGGTCCACCGCGCCGTTCTGCGCCAGCTGAGGCGTAGCGATCTGCTCAGTGTAAGCCACGATCCCCAAAGCCAGGACCAGGACAATGAACATGGACATGAAGATGGCAATTCCCTGTTTCTTGTTCTTTACCGCTTTACCAAAGGTGAAGCAGAGGGCCACCGGAATGAGCAACAGGGAAATCATTTCCAGGATATTGGTGAAGGGATTGGCATTCTCGAGCGGGTGCGCCGAGTTGACCCCCATGTAACCGCCGCCGTTGGTGCCCGTCTGTTTGATCGCCACCTGGCTGGCCGCCGGACCCATGGGGACAAACTGCTCGGTGACGAGACTTACCGCCATGGTCTGGCCCGCAAAGGTAATCGTAGCCTTATGCTCATCCAGGGAAACATCGCCAATTTCGGCGCCGGGCAGTACATCGCTGTTCAGAACCGTGCTGTCCTGCTTGAAGCTGCCCAGGACATCACCAGCCAGGACGACGGTGGCGTTTTCCACCGTTTTGCCGTCAACGGTAACCGTCCCGGTTCCCTCGTCGATGACGGCGTTTTCGATCCTCTGCTGATTTTCGTCTACCGCGAAGGTTTCGGTGCTCACCGCGACGGGCTCCAACAGGGAAACCGTCTCAGCCGGTTTCAGATTCTGAATGACACCGCCTCCCACCAGGGCGACGGCGATGACCAGATTGAGCGGGATGAGGATGTGGATGACGATTCTCGTCATATCCACCCAGAAGCTGCCCAGCCCGTCGGTCTTGACCTTGATAAAGCCCCGGATCAAAGCGAATAATACCGCGATGCCGGTGGCGGCGGAGACGAAATTCTGCACCGTCAGGCCCAGCGCCTGGGTCAGATAGCTCAGGGTATTCTCACCGCTGTACGCCTGCCAGTTGGTGTTGGTGACGAAGCTGACCGCCGTGTTGAAGGATAGATCCCATTTGACGCCGGGCAGCCCCTGCGGGTTGCCCGGCAGGACGCCCTGGAGCAACTGCAGCAGGAAGAGAAATATCAGCCCGATACCATTGAACAGCAGCACGCTGAGCAGGTATTTCTTCCAGTTCATCTGCTCGTCTTTTTTGACGCGCATCGCTTTGTACACGAGATTTTCACACGGCGTCAGAACCCTTGAAAGGAAGGTCTTTTCGCCATCCATGACTTTTTTTATGTATGCACCCAGCGGAATGCCTAATAGGACCAGAACCGCCAGATACAGGCCATACTGCAATACCGCTCCCATATTACTGCGCATCCCCCTTCATTAAGATATAAAAATAGTAGACCAGTAAAGCCGCGGCGCATACGCCGACGATTCCGATTATGATGCCCATAATCGCAAGCACCTCCTTACCCTGTCAAGGGTATCACTTGGCCAATAAAAATGGTGTTAGGATTCCGGAGCTGATGTTAAGATTCCATTAGGATGCAGGATTTCAGTGGTTCTTCCGCCACAAAAGGGTGTCCGGTGCCCGTTTGACCGTCACCGTACCAATCCGTTTGCCCGGCTGTGCCAAGCCATACCGCGCCATACAGGCGAGAAGCTGTTCCGCCGCTGCCGCGTCCATATCGCACAAGGGCAGCCGGCACTTGCCCACCTCAAAGCCCATGTTGTTCATCGCCTGTTTGACCGGGATGGGGTTGACATCGCGGAACAGGTTTTCAATCAGCTCCAGATATGTAAGCTGCAGGGTATCGCTCCTGGCGGAATCTCCGTCGAAATAGCTCTGGCAGATGTCGTGGGTAGCCTCCGGCACAATATTGGCCAGTACCGAAATGACCCCTTTGGCGCCGATGGCCAGCGCCGAAGTGATTTGGTCGTCGTTGCCGGAATAGAGCGTCAGGTCATCCCCGCAGAGGGCGGAGATTTTGGCCATCTGGGAAAAGTTACCGCTGGCTTCCTTAGCCGCCACGATGTTACTGATCCGCGACAGCTTGAGATAGGTCTCCGGCAGGATGTTCATACCCGTCCGGGTGGGAACATTATAGAGAATGACCGGCAGCCGGGTTGCTTCCGCGCAGGCCTTGAAATGTAAATACAACCCGGTCTGAGACGTTTTGTTGTAATAGGGGGTTACATGCAGCAGCGCGTCCGCGCCCGCTTCGGCCGCCGCCTTGGATAGTTCGACAGCGTGAGCGGTATTGTTGCTTCCCGCGCCGGCGATCAACGGCAGCCGCCCGTGCAGCTTTTTCGCGCAAAAGGCGATGACCTCAATATGTTCCTTGTCGGTCAGGGTGGCGGATTCCCCCGTTGTGCCTACCGCGACGACGGCATCCGTCTTATTCTCCAGATGGAAATCCAGCAGACGGTCCAACTCGTCATAATTGACGGAAAAGTCGTCCTTCATGGGCGTGACCAACGCCACGGCGGATCCCTCAAATATCAGCGGCTTCATACATGTTGCATCCTTTCCCTGATTGAGAATCGTTTGGTGCCTTTCTCTGCACCGGTTTCAGCATAACATGAAGAAGATAAAGTTGGTGTTAGCATTCGCCGTTTCCCATTAAGGCTCCATAAAGATTGGAAACGTCGGGTTTCCGGCAGAGGCAGCGCGATAGGGAGAGTCTCTCCCCGCGAGAAAAATCCCGCGGGACAAGTTATATAACAAAAACATATTATAAAATATAGAAATAAATATTGTAGTATTTGGGAGAATTATGGTATCTTATAAGAAAGAGTACAACGTCCAGAGGAGAAAAATGCCAAAAGTGGCCTGTATTTGCCGTTGCTGAAAGCCAGGCGGCCCGGAGGAGGATGGACGTATGGATATAGCGCCCCCAGCCCATGCTTACGCGCATGTCAGCGAGGATGGTACACGTACCCAGACCGTATACGAGCATCTGCATAACACGGCGGTGCTGGCGGCAGGTTTTGGGAAAGCTTTTGGCGCGGCGGAGCAGGCATATCTGGCCGGAATGCTGCATGACATCGGGAAATACAGTGCGGCTTTCCAACGGCGGTTGGCCGGCAGCACGGAGAGGGTGGACCACTCCACCGCCGGAGCGAAAGAGGCTTTTGCAAGACGGCAGCCGGAGGTGGCCTTTGCCGTTGCGGGGCATCATGCCGGCCTGCCCGACGGCGGCAGTCCGCGCGATACCGCCGACCGGACCACTCTGACCGGCCGGGTACATCTTCCGGTAGATCCCTGCGACCGCTGGCGTACCGAGATGTCATTGCCCACGGCTTCTCC
>ERZ856578.5934-NODE-5934-length-14299-cov-20.548868_pt1 | contig 14299 bp, 10 predicted proteins | sample MGYA00514384_ERZ856578 | MGnify/ENA primary metagenome ERZ856578 (study PRJEB29103, sample SAMN06111958) | human gut metagenome | biome: human gut; feature: ankylosing spondylitis patient; material: healthy_person | host: Homo sapiens | place: China:Hangzhou...
AGCACGTTATTTTGAAATACCGGGTCGGTGTAGGGCTTAATATCTTCGGCAGTCCCCCAACGGGCAGAGCCGTATTCCACACCTTTGCGATATTTCTTTGCGTTCTTGCCTTTGACATAGACAATCAGCCGGATAAGTACCGCGCCTAAAATTCCTATCAGTAAATCCATAGGGGCAAGGCTCGGAAGCGGGTTTGCAAAGGCAGCGGAAAAGCCCTCCCCAAGCGACAGCACCTTGCCGGACAGGTCAGCCCCCGGCGCAAGGTGTACCGCCTGCCCGACTTTATCAAAGAGATACACAAAGAGCAGATAGGGAATGTTGGGAAGCAGCAGCTTTTTCCAGTTGATAGCGTTCATCTTGCAATCCCCCTGTCTTTGTTTTTTACTTTGTCCCGCTGTGCGTTCAGAGCCGCCGCCTTTTCTTTGAGGGAAACAATCAGTTTGCGGATAGAGGGATTTTGTTCCTGCGTCAGCTTCTTTGCGGAAAACTCCTTGAAAGCTGCGGTCAGTGCGTCCGCGTCCCGTCCCTTGAAAAACACCAAATAGCGGGGCGGGGTTTCGGTGCTGTCTTTCTTTAAGGCAAAGTCAATCCCGTATTTTTTCGCCGTACTCTCAAAGGCTTTGATATTGTCCTTTGTGATTTCAATGTTGGAAACGCCCGCGTTCTGCTTCATAAGCTGCTTTAGAGTCTGCTTTCCATGCGGGATTTTCTGTTTGTCATGCTGCTTTTTCATCTGTGCAAGCAGGGCTTTCATAGCCTTTTGGAGCTGCTGCGCCGTCAGCTTTCCGGTCTTGATGTAAAGGGCTATGGTCTTTTCGTTGGTTTCCTCCTGCAATGGGTTTCCTCCTTTCGTGTTCTATGGTGGTATGCCCGCCGCCGGGAAGTGGGGCGGGCATGAAAAAAAGAGCGTCCGTTTTCACGACGCCCTGTTAAATCCGTACCCGCAGCCCGGAAAGGTCTGCCGCCCGAATACCCACAAGATACCAGTTGTCCCCATACTCCATACGGGTAGGCTTCCATTTGCCCCGCACAAAGACCTCCATGCAGTCGCCGCAATGCAAGCCCCCGTAATAGTCGTTTACGTCAAAGCGAATGTCGTAGCGGTCAGCGGTTTCATCAAAAATCAAAGCTCCTGTTTTCTGTGTCATTATAAAATCCTCCTTTGGGTTGGTTTACAGGCTTTCGCCCTCGTCGCAGGTGTAATCGGGTATGCCGGATTTTTTCGGTTTCCCATAAAATGTGCCGTCTGCCATATCGTGAGATACAAGGGACGTGTAATAGCTGCCAATCGTAGACGGGGCATTGAAAAGGGCAGCTTTCATGTACTGCTTGATGTTGCGGATTTTGGTGGTGTTTTCCTGCATACAGTCCAGTACAAAGCGGATATGTTCGCTGTTCAGTTTCATAAATTTTGCTTTTACAAGCTCTGCCGGGTGGTCGTCCCCGGCGATACGGATTGTTCTTCGTTTGGTGCAGACGGTTTCAAGAATAAGGGCAAGGATTTCCTCTATCCTGTCCCTGTCAAGGTATCTGTCCTGTATCAGATAGTCGTACTCGATATTGTCCTTGATGATTTCCTCATACACGCTATATGCGTCTGTCGTTTCCTTTCGCTTCCGTTCCGGCGGCTGTGCCGCGTCCTCTAAGGGAGAGGGATTTAGGGAATGGAAAGGAATGGAATGGGTACTTGATATATCTGTATTTAATTTTTCTTTGTTTGGTAAGTTAGTCTTTAATAGTTCTTTATTTAATTGCGTTGGATTTTCCGACGTCGGGTTATCCGGTGTCGGATTTTCCAATATCGGCTTATCCGCTGTTGGATTTTCCAATATCGGACAATCCAATGCCGGGGGCTGTGGCTGTTCGTAAATGGTGTACTCGATAGCGGTCATTTTGCCTTTCTCGTCGCGTCCCTGCCGCCTTGTGATATATCCGGCTTTTTCAAGCTCCCATACAGCGGTGCGGATAGCGTCGATACTTTCCCGGTTGATAAGGGACAGCCCTGCAAGGGTGTAGTCCCAATCTTCGGGAAGTGAGAGCATTTGCGATAACAAGCCCTTTGCCTTTAGGGAAAGTTCCTTGTTGCGTAAATGGTGGTTGCTCATAACCGTATAACCTTTGTTCTTTTCCACGCGAAAAACTGCCATAGCTTCGTCACTCCTTTTCGTTGGATTTGTTACGCAGTAGAAACGCGGTTTGGAGGGAAAAGGTATCAACCCTTGTCTTTCTTATCTCCGCGCTCTAAGAGCCACATAAATCAAGACTTCTTTTGCCCTTACTGCGTAACATGAGGGCATAAAAAAAGCAGCGTTCCTGTTCTCCTGTGTAGGAGTAAGAAACGCCGCCTTATAGGTGGTGCTTATTTTATTTTTTCTTATCGACGTGCCGCGCAAGGTGGTGTAGCGGTCTATCCGGCAGCTTCGCAGGTGCTTTTGCATATCAAGGCGCAATCCGTTAAAAGTAGTAAATGAGTAGTAAAATCAATCTGCAAACCTGCGAATATGCCCGTAAATCAAGCATTTTTCAAGACAATCAACTAATTTACAATAAAAACATAGCTGAAATAATTAGCATCCTCATATCCGACATGCTCTGCAATTTCATAGCTCTTTTCATTGGTTTCCAGAATCAGCCGGACTGCCTGCTGCATCCTGTAATCTGTCAGATACGTGATAAATGAAATACCGGCTTCCTTCTTAAAAATAGATGAAAAATAGGAATTCGACACACCAAGACCCGAACACACCGTATCCAGGGACAGACCGGCATCCGAGTAACGATCACGGACAATATTTTTGGCTTCTGAAATCAGATAACGGAGCGAGGAGTTTCTGGCATTTTTCAGTTCATCACTGATCGATAATGCCACACTGATCAGCCAGGCCGATAATGCATTCTTATCCATCTTCGGAATCTCCTCATAGGCATTCCGGACTTCTCCGGTATGATCTTCAAATTTTATATAGTTATTTCCACAGAAGCGGTACAAATGCCCGACAATTTCCATAACCGTAAAATTATGCTGCATAATTGTTTTTGCATTATCCTTAAGCTCATTTACAAGAGAAAGCACTGCATGCTCAATGTCTTCACGCACACCGATATGAATCGCCTTAAACACTCCATTCATGTCTATATCCTCCGGCTGCATGGAAAGCTCCTGGCCCTTCGGTGCAATATCCGCAATATTGATTGATCGTCCGGCTCCATATATCACACGATAGGAAAGCGCTTCCCTTGCCCCCTCGTAGGAATAACGCAGAGCTGCCAAGTCCTCACACACCTTGCCGAGTCCTACGGTTACAACTGCACCGAAAAAGCGGTCTGCCCACTTGCAGAATCGGTCACATTCATCCGTCAGTCTCGTAATTTCGCTCTCTCCCTCAAGATTCACCAGCATAACGATATTTCCAAGATAAGTAAAATATCTGCAATCCCACTTTTCCTTAAACCGTTCCTTCGCTTCCCTCTGCACCGATACGGAAAGAAGGAGCGGTGTCATATTATCCGGTACATGATTTTCCGAGATGTGCAGAACGGCACAGCAAAAGTATGGCCCCGGCAGGGAAATCCGGTAATCACCCAGAAATTTACAGATTTCACCTTCCGTAATCCGTCCCTCGATCAGTGAATAGAAAAAGTTCGTCTGCAATACCGGAAGGGAATCGGTATAGTACTGCTCCAGCTTCCTGACATTTAATTTTTCTTCCCGTTCCTTATCAAGGACATCCTTTAAGCGCTTCAGACAGTCCGATAGCTCGTTGGCATTCACCGGCTTCAGAATGTATTCCTCGATTTCAAGGTGAACCGCCTCCCTGGCATATTCAAACTCATCAAATCCGGTAAGAATTAAAATCCTCATATCCGGATTATCCTGCTTCAGATTACGTGCCAGCTCCAAACCGTCCATATAGGGCATTTTAATATCCGTAATCACAACATCCGGCTGCATTTTCTCTGATATCTCCAGTGCCTTTACCCCGTTCCTTGCCTTTCCGATTACTTCAAACCCCATCTCATTCCAGCTGATCCTGTGTTCAATTGTGTCCATAACCTCTTCTTCGTCATCTACAAGAAGCACCTTGTATGTCAGCATCTGTACCCCTCCATGTTGTTGCAAAATGGCACGAATTCACTGAATCATAAATTCGTGCCATCTTTTTTACTGCTATTCTTTATTTCCTCAGTCATCTCGCAAATCCGCACTTCGTGCTCCCCATCCTGCTTCGCAGGATATTTGCTCGTTAATGAGCCCTGAAAACCAAATGTCTGCTTCGCAGCCGCTTGGTTTTCCTTGGGCTCATTATATTATACTCTTTTTTTCAGGAAATTCCCACTGTAAATCCTGTGAATTTTGCCGAAACCGTATTCCTTATTTCTTCTTTACATACTTCAGGCAGTCAAGCGTAACAGCTGCCAGAATAATAATACCTTCAAATATAAACTGAAGGTTTGTATCTATACCAAGAATCGTGAGGGAATAGGTCAGTGCGGTAAAGATTAACACACCGGTTACAACACCGGAAATCTTACCGATACCACCTGTGAAGGATACACCGCCGACAACGCAGGCTGCAATAGCATCCATATCCCATCCTTGTCCGTAGGCTGCACTACCTGATCCGATCATACGGTTACATTCCAGCCATGAACCAAATCCGTAAAGAATACCTGCAAGAACAAACGCTCCCATGGTTACTGCAAATACGGAGATACCGGATACAGCTGCTGCTTCCGGGTTTCCACCGACTGCATACAGATTCTTACCAAAGGTTGTCTTATTCCAGATAAACCACACAACCACAACTGCAACAACTGCCCAGAGAATAATGGTCGGGAATTTCCCGATTCTCGGGATAAACATCGCCGGGATGGAGGAATCAATAGCACCGAAGGAAACACCCTTCGTAGCATACGTTACCAGTCCGAAAATAATCAGCATGTTTGCCATGGTTGAAATAAACGGATGCATCTTGAACTTTGCCATAAAAAATCCTGCAATGGATGCAAAGCCTGTTGTCAGGATCACACAGACAATCAGCGCAAGCAGTGCACGTGCCGGTACCGGAATTCCGGTAAAATCAAAGATATGACCGAACACTCCACCGGTATTGATTCCGTTGTGCATAATAATGGTTGCCGTTACCATACCCATACCAACCATTCGTCCTACGGAAAGATCCGTACCCGTTAACAGAATCAGTCCGGCTACTCCAAGTGCCAGAAATACACGGGGTGACGCCTGCTGAAGGATATTCAGAATATTGGCCGTTGTCAGAAGCTGTGTATTTTTTACCAGCGGCGTAATGATACAAAGAGCAATAAAAATCATGATAATGACAATATACAGTCCGTTCTTATACAGAAACTGTGAGGTATTGAAGGTATATCTGTAGTTTTCAAAGCTCTGCGCCTTTTTCTGTGTAAAGGTGAATTTCGACATACGAAGCAGATCAATCAGATGATACTTATGCACAAATGCTTCATGTTTTCTGTCCTTGATTTCCTGAAGTCTGGATTCATGCATCATCTGGGCATCATACAGACGGTTTTTATATACATACTTTTCGTCCTTGATTTCCTGTTTGTCCGTCAATCCGGAAAGCGTACGCTCATGCTCTGCCTTAAGCTGTCCGCGAACCTTCGCATATTCCGCATTTTCCTCTTCCTTTTGGGCTTTACAGCTTTCTGCAACCTTTTCGTAATAATCCTTATTAAAATGGGCAGCAAGATAAGCCTCCGCATCTTTAATCAGCTGGGAAACCTCCTCCTTGTTTGCAGCCTCCACCGCTTTTGCCTTTACAAGCTCTTCCTGATCCTGCCGGATAATTTCGGCCTGCTCCTCTTTCGTATAGTTTTTGTCTTCCTTCGTCAAGGCAATGTGCGTTTTTAATGCCTGCACCTTATCCGAACCATCCACACGCAGGGCATCAATCTTTTTCTGTATCTTACCAATATATTCATCAATCGGCTTTAAAAGCTTTGCTTCTTCCTCTGCCGAAAGATATTTCCTATCATTTGCCATAGCTTCTGTACTCCTTTCTACAAATACTTTGCACTAAGTCTAAGCAGTTCTTCCTGATTGGTTTCTCTGGTATTTACGATTCCTGCCAGATGTCCGTTGGACATTACTCCGATCCGGTTCGTAATTCCCAGAATTTCCGGCATTTCCGAGGAAACCACAATAATGGTTTTTCCCTGCTTTGCCATGTCAATAATCAGTTCATATATCTCATACTTGGCACCAACATCGATGCCTCTTGTAGGATCATCCATCATAAAAATATTGGGTGAGCGTTCCAGCCATCTGCCAAAGATTGCTTTCTGCTGATTTCCGCCGGAAAGGTTCGCAATCATATCATCCGGTCCCATACATTTCGTATGCATAACACGGATTTCCTCTGCGGTTGCCCTCACCATTTCATCATGTGACAGGGCTATCCCTGTCTTATACTGGTTCATATTGGCAATGGTGGTATTAAACGTAATATCCGCCTTTATGAACAGTCCGTCTGCCTTACGTTCCTCCGTAATCAGTGCAAATCCATGATCCATCGCATCCTTGGAGGAACTGAAATTCATCAGCTTGTCCTTATAATAAACACGTCCCGCTGCTCTTGTACGAATACCGAATATGGTTTCGAGAAGCTCCGTACGCCCTGCACCGACCAGACCATACAGACCAAATATTTCTCCCTTTTTCACATCAAAGCTTATATCCTGAAGCTTAGGTGCATATTTCGTAGATAAATGCTCTACCTTTAAAACCACCTCACCCGGAGTGTTGTCTACCGGAGGGAAACGGTTATCCAGTGACCGGCCGACCATAGCGGATATCAGTTCATTCATATCGGTATCCTTACAGTTCTTGGTCATCACCAGCGCACCATCACGAAGAACGGAAATCTGATCACAAATCTCAAACACCTCATCCATCTTATGAGAAATGTAAATCAGTGAAATTCCCTGTTCCCGAAGCTGCCGCATCATCTTAAACAGCTTTTCAACCTCAGGTGCGGTAAGGGATGAGGTTGGCTCATCCAGAACAATTACCTTGGAATTATAGGAAATTGCCTTTGCAATTTCACACATCTGTCTCTTTGAAACAGACATTTTCTTCATTGGCTGCGAAAGATTTACCGTAATTCCAAGCTTACGGAATAAATCGGAAGCCTCTTTTTTCATTCTTCCTTCATCTACCACTCCTAAGGAATTCTTAGGGTAGCGTCCAAGGAACAGATTATCAATTACATTTCTTTCCAGACACTGGTTCAATTCCTGATGAACCATTGCCACACCGTTTTCCAAAGCATCCTTCGGCCCGGTGAAGTTTATTTCTTTTCCATCCAGAATTATTGTGCCCTCGTCTTTCTGATACGTACCAAAAAGACATTTCATCATTGTCGACTTACCGGCACCATTCTCACCCATAAGACCCATAATTGAGCCCTTCTTCACATCCAGATCAATATGCTTTAAAACCTTATTTCTTCCGAATGATTTGCTCATGCCGCGGATCGACAAGATGATATCCTTCTTATCTTCTGCCATATCCTTACTCCTTTTAGAAAAAGAGGGTGTCAGGAGGTCCCGACACCCTCAGACCTTTTGCTAACAAGAAATCTCTATCATCTTACTGCTGAAGGAGAGATGTATAAGATGTTGCATTGTCTGTTTTAACCATATTGATTGCGAACGCATCATATTCTCCGGGATTACCAAGGCGGTTGGTAATATTGGATTCTGTCTGGCCATCACCACCAATGTAATCAACAGTCAGGTTCATCAGATCATCGTAGTTCTGAAGCAGCGGCTGGTAGGTTGAGCTTAAGAAGTTATCAGAAGCATTGTAAATATTTAACCATATCTTTTTCGCCGGGCTTGTAGAAGCATCCAACTGATTGGCAACCTTATCATATACCTTGGTAGAATCTGTGAAATCCTGGTAATTATCAGCTGTTACCGCAATATTTAATGCATAGTAGGATCTTTCTTCTGCACTGTATCTGTAATCCACACCTTCCTCAAGCACGTTGCCTGCTGCATCTGCTGTACCGATACCGGTATTCACATCTACTCCGTCCAAAGCGTTTCTCAGAACTCTTAATGTCAGATAAGCCTGTACGTCTGCATGCTGGGAAATAGTTCCGCCGTAGCCTTCTGCGATTGCAGCAACTGCATCGCTGTTTGCATCATAACCGAAGGTCGGTACCTTATTGTCCTTTGCCCAGGCATTGAACATGGACATTCCCATACCATCGTTATTGGATACTACAACATCAATCTCATCACCAAAGGATGCGGACCAGGTTCCGATTGCATTACCTGCCGTAGCAGCATCCCATGTAGCACCTGCGGAGTTCTTCATTTCCTGTGATGCAAGCTCACGGATGGTATATGTCTTTCCATCAATGTCAAGTGTTGCATCCTGAACAACGCTTGCTGAACCGTCTGTATTGGTTCCTGCGGGAGAAGCATCGATCACTCCGGAAGCATCAACGCCGGTTCCAAGTGCGGAACGGACACCACGGGTACGTGCAATGGAATCGTTATGTCCGATATCACCGATTGCAAGGATATAACCGATCACGCCGTCACCGTTACGGTCGATGGTAGCAGCATTGGCCTTGATGTAATCAAGTACCATCTGTCCCTGAAGCTCTGCTCCCTGATTTGCATCGAATCCGACATAGTACGTATTCTCATTAAAATTCAAAGCTGCCATATCCAGCTCTCCTGTTGAGCTGTTAGAAGGCTGGCGGTTAAACCACACCAGGGGCTTCTTGCTGTTTTCGCCACCGGCACTGCTTGATGCCTCACTTGATGTACTGGTTGATGTGTCACCTGATGCACTATTGGATGTGCTGTTCGATGCAGAACCGCATGCAACCAGTGTGGTGGAGAGTGCTCCTACTAAAAGCAGGGATAATAATTTACTTCTTTTCATAATTTTCTTCCTCCTTTGAAGTCTGTTCGTTATTAACTGTCTTTATTATATTTTTGAACGAGGAAGATTTACATAGAAAATTTTTATATGAATCATTAAAATTTTGTGCAGTTTGATATTTTCATGCCTTTACAGGAACCATTCCGGTCATGTCCGCGAACAATTTGTCCAATCCACAAAAGATGCGTCTTTGCATTTCTGTGCAGATTTTCTCTCTGCAGCCATTCTTCAGTTAATAAAATAATAAAAGGTATGCTTTAAATTATTATGTCCTGACAAATATTAGTCCGGACAACTTTTCAGAGAATATGGATTTCTCTACCTTAGCATGATACACTTAAGGAAGTAAAAAACGGGAGTAAGATACATGGAACAATTACTGATTATTGAAGATGATATCGGATTGAATCAAGGCTTATGCAAAGCGCTGAAAGCAGACACCCGGCAGATTATTTCCTGCCAGGATCTGAAAACGGCGAAGGAGCAGCTGCTTTGCGGCAGCGTATCCCTGATCCTTCTGGATATCAATCTGCCGGATGGCAGTGGGCTTGAGCTGCTCCGGGAGGTCAAGGAAAACATGCCCGAAGTTCCTGTTATTCTGTTGACTGCCAATGACACCGATCTGGACATCGTAGACGGACTGGAAAGAGGCGCTGATGATTACATTACCAAGCCCTTTTCTCTTTCGGTTTTGCGGGCAAGGGTGAATACCCAACTGCGAAAGCAAGCGTCAAACCATAAAAATGCGCCGATCCATATGGATCTATTTCACTTTGACTTTGAGGCGATGACCTTTTATGCAGGAGATTCAAAAGTGGAATTGAGTAAAACAGAACAAAAATTACTGCGCCTGCTTGTTGAAAACCGAGGCCGAACCATGACCCGTGGAGACCTTGTAGACCGGATCTGGACAGATGGCGCAGAATATGTGGATGAAAATGCTTTGTCTGTTACGATCAAGCGGCTGAGGGATAAGCTTGGTGCACAGAAATACATTAAAACCGTCTATGGAATCGGTTATAGCTGGGTGATAAAAGATGAATAAAACCGGCATTGTGATCATACTGCTGTGTTTTCTGGCGGCGGCAGCTGTTGTATTATGGGAGCGGAGAAAGGCCAGAAAAACGATGGAAGAAATCGAAAGGATGCTGGACGCTGCTATGACCGGCTCCTTTTCTGAAACCAATTTTGATGAAAGCCAGCTGTCTGCTTTGGAAACAAAGTTTGCACACTATCTTTCTGCCACAGAAGCATCTTCTCGAAATGTAGCGCAGGAAAAAGACAAAATCAAAGCCTTGATTGCAGACATCTCCCACCAGACAAAAACGCCAATCGCAAACCTGCTGTTATACAGCGAGCTTTTGATGGAGGAAACTCTGCCTGCATCGGCGAAGGCAAATGTGGAGGCACTGTATAAGCAATCGGAAAAGCTGCGATTTCTGATCGATTCTCTCGTAAAGCTTTCCAGACTGGAAAACGGGATCATTTCACTCGCCCCTCAGCAAGCAGCGCTGCAGCCGCTGCTTGAAAGTGTAGTAGAACAATATGCCGCCAAGGTTTCTGAAAAAGGATTGTCTTTGCAACTGCAAGATACCGATGCTTTTGCTGTATTCGACTTCAAATGGACAGCGGAAGCGCTGGCTAATATCGTAGACAATGCCATCAAATATACGGAGCATGGCACAATCAGGATTTCTGCTGTAAGCTATGAAATGTTTGCAAGGATTGATCTATCGGATACCGGTTCAGGCATCCCGGAAAGTGAGCAAGCGAAGATATTTGCTCGCTTTTACCGCTCAAATAGTGTGCAGAAACAAGAAGGTGTGGGCATCGGCTTATACCTTGCCCGACAGATCATATCCGGCGAGGGCGGTTATATCAAGGTTGCTTCCGTTCCGGGAAAAGGAAGTACGTTTTCCATATTTCTGCCGAAATAACAACAATTCTATCAAAACTGTTAGATTTCATTTTCCGCCGGAAAGAATGTGGAAAGAATCCTATGCGATAATCTGTATGTATCAAAGGATCATTTCCTTTCATACATACAGATTTTTTCATGGAGGTACTCATTTATGGATGTTTTACAGGCAAAAGACCTGAAAAAGATTTATGGCTCCGGCAATAACGCAGTTCATGCGTTGGATGGAGTTGATTTAAGTGTAAAAAAGGGCGAATTTGTTGCAATTGTCGGCACATCCGGATCCGGCAAATCCACGCTGCTGCACATGCTGGGCGGGCTGGATCGCCCTACAAGCGGCACGGTCATGGTGGATGGACAGGATATTTTCTCCCTGAAGGAGGAAGCGCTGACCATCTTCCGCCGCAGAAAAATTGGCTTTGTGTTCCAAGCATATAATCTTGTTCCGGTGCTGAATGTGTATGAAAATATCGTTCTACCCATTGAGCTGGACGGTGGCAAGGTCAATAAGGATTTTGTTGAGCAGATCGTACAGACCCTCGGACTGGAGAAAAAGCTGGATGCTCTGCCTAATCAGCTTTCCGGTGGTCAGCAGCAGCGTGTGGCAATCGCCCGTGCATTGGCGGCAGCTCCGGCTATCATCCTTGCTGACGAACCGACAGGCAATCTGGATTCCAAGACCAGCCAGGATGTATTGAGTCTTTTGAAAGTCACCAGTCAAAAGTTCGCCCAGACAATCGTAATGATTACACACAACGAAGAAATTGCACAGATGGCAGACCGCATTATCCGTATCGAAGATGGACGGATCGTCACCAAGAACTAACAGGAGGTGGCGAAGATGAATGTCAAGAACAGAAAATGTATCAGAAAATTAAGCTGGCGTTCTCTATGGGCATCCCGTAAGCGTAACATCATTGCAATTATTGCCATTGCCTTGACTGCGCTGCTATTTACCTCGCTGTTTACCATCGTAATGTCCATAAATTCCAGCTATGAAATGTACACGTTCCGTCAAGTCGGTGGTTACTGCCATGGAACCTTTAAGGAAGTAACAGAAGAACAGATTGAGAATATATCAGCTCACTCAAACGTAAAAGCCGCTGGCAAACGCATAACCATTGGCTATATGAACAGTGGGATTTTCGCAAAAACTCCAGCCGAAGTCAGCTTTATGGATGCCAACTGCACCAAATGGAGCTTTGCCGAACCTACCACCGGACACATGCCTCAGAGCGGCAAAGAAATCGCCATGGACGCAAATGCCTTGAAACTTCTGGGTATTGATCCGGAGTTAGGAGCAGAAATTGAACTGACCTATACGGTTGGTGCTTTATCCCAAATGCCTTATGAGAAAACAGATACATTTACTCTGACGGGATGGTGGGAATATGATGATATAAGTCCTGTTCACTATATCAATATCAGCGAAGAATACGCAAAAGAAATAGAATCGGAAGCTGTGTCCAAGGGACTGGAACCATTCCGTATTGATTTGAATGTGATGCTGGCGTCCAGCATGAACATCCGTGGTCAGATGGAGCAGGTGGATCTGGACTTAGGGTATGCTTGGGATGAAACAGGTGAAGGGGAACTTGTACGCATCGGCGTAAACTGGGGCTACACTTCTTCACAGCTTGGCGAAAGCATAGATGCATCCACACTGATTGCGATTGTCGCTTTCCTTACGTTGGTAATCTTCACAGGTTATCTGATTATCTACAACATATTTCAGATTTCCGTTACCGGAGATATTCGATTCTATGGCTTGCTGAAAACCATTGGTGTTACGCCCCGGCAACTGAAACGTATTATCCGCCAGCAGGCACTGTTTTTGTGCATTGTCGGCATTCCCGCCGGATTATTATTGGGATATGGTGTCGGTGCAACTCTGACGCCAGTCGTAATGGCACGAACCACTTTTGGTGCCGGCGTTTCCACCGTCAGCACTTCACCGTTGATTTTCTTTGCGTCTGCTCTGTTTGCGCTAATTACAGTTTTGCTGTCCTGCTCCCGTCCGGGTAAGATTGCTTCAAAAGTTTCTCCGGTAGAAGCAACAAAGTATACGGAAACTGTTAAAAGCAAAAAGAAAAAACGCACCACCCGTGGAGCAAAAATACATCAAATGGCTTTTGCTAACTTGGGGCGCAATAAAAGGAAAACTGTTCTTGTAGTGATCTCTCTTTCGCTTTCTGTGGTGCTTCTCAATATCCTGGTCACTTTTACAGGGGGCTTTGATATGGAAAAGTATCTGGCAAAGCAGACTTGTGCAGATTTCGTGGTTAGCACTACAGACTATTTTCGTTATAGTCACTCTGGCAGCTTTATCGCCCGGGAACAAATTGCGCAAATCGAGGCAAATATTTCTCCGTCCCTTTCTGGTTGTGGTTACAAGCTGACGGGCTATGTGCCGTATTGCTGGATGAGCGAGAAACACTGGCTGCAGGACATGATGCATTATACTTCCGAAGAAAATGCAAAAACTTTATTGGAACAGAAAAACCGCCGTGGTGATCTGGTGAGCCAAAGTGCATTGATTGAAGGTTTGGATGATTCCTTGTTTGATAAACTGACTGTGGCAGAGGGTGATATATCTCCGCTGTTCCAAGATGGCACAAATGCAATCGCTGTAGTAGTCAGTACAGATGATTACGGTAATGTGAGTAATCTTGATTATTATCCTCCTATAGGCTCTGTCCAAACCATAACCTATATTGATGAAGGTTATTATATCGACAGCCGCAACGGAAATCTTTGTGATGAAAATACGCCTACAGAATATATGCAGTTTCAGCTTTCTGAAAGCCACGATGTAGATTATACAGTATGTGCCTATGTCACAGTGCCACACTCTATGAGCTTCCGCTATTATACAACAGGCTACAGTTTTGTGCTTCCTATCGAAAAGCTCAATCATGACAGCCGGCAGGAAAGTATTCCGATGTTTTACCTGTTTGATACGCCCGATGATATCAGCGAAGCATCTGCGGAGAATTACCTTGCTGATTTGACTGCGAATGACTTGTCCGAATTGATGTATGAAAGCAAAGCAACACTCCGAGCTGAATTTGAAGACTTTCAGAATATGTTTCTGCTGTTGGGCGGATTGCTCTGTGCCATCATTGGACTTGTGGGTGTTCTGAATTTCTTCAACGCCATGATGACCGGTATCCTTTCCCGCCACCGTGAATTTGCTGTGCTTCAGGCTGTAGGAATGACGAACCGGCAGCTCAAAACCATGCTGATCTATGAGGGATTGTTTTACGCAATGTCTTCCGTAGCGGCGGCCTTTGTGCTGTCGCTGGTGGCGGAGCCTCTTGCGGGAAAAATGCTGGGCAGTATGTTCTGGTTCTTTGCGTATCGGTTCACCATTCTGCCTGTCCTGCTGACAATTCCGGTATTTCTTCTGCTGGGGTGGCTGATCCCCTGCATGA
>ERZ856578.5939-NODE-5939-length-14291-cov-2.834037_pt1 | contig 14291 bp, 10 predicted proteins | sample MGYA00514384_ERZ856578 | MGnify/ENA primary metagenome ERZ856578 (study PRJEB29103, sample SAMN06111958) | human gut metagenome | biome: human gut; feature: ankylosing spondylitis patient; material: healthy_person | host: Homo sapiens | place: China:Hangzhou...
CAAAAGAAACAGCCTTGCGCATACAATCATACAGGTTCGTAGCAGAACCGGCAATCGTACCGTCCTTCAAAGTTGCCTTACAGTCCTTCATCGTTACTTCCTGTCCACCCAGCTGGTAGGTTCCGTTCTCCATTCCAGTAGCCATCATAGAGTCACTGATCAGTACAATCCTCTCTGGTCCAAACATCTTAAATGTAGCGCGGATCACAGCGGGATGAATGTGAATGCCATCACAGATCATCTCTGCCATACACTGCCCATCATCACAGGCAGCTCCGATCAGTCCTGGTTCTCTGTGCGCCAGTGGCTGCATGGCATTATAAAGATGTGTCACATGGTGTGCACCTCTTCTCATGGCCTCCGCTGCTGTATCGTAATCAGCTGCTGTATGACCAAGGGAAATGCACACCTCATTATGTACCTCATCAATGAATTCCATAGCACCATCCACATTCGGTGCCAGAGTTACCAGCTTCACCATATTTCCGGAATATTCATTCAGTTCACGGAAAAATCCGGCATCTGGTTTGCGGATATAGCCCTCCACATGAGCGCCTTTTTTCTTCGCATCCAGAAATGGGCCTTCCATATTGATTCCCCGGACAGCAGCTCCGTCTTTCATTTCTCCCACAGTCTTAATAGTAGCAAAAATTTCCTTCAGTTCTTCTGCCGGCAATGTCATGGAAGTAGGACAATAGGAAGTAATTCCGTGACTCTTTTCGTATTTCAGAATAATCTTAAGTCCTTCCGGATCAGCATCAGAAAAATCATGTCCAAATGCACCGTGACTGTGAATATCCACCAGCCCCGGAAGCACCCTGAGCCCAGCCGCGTCTACAATCGTCTTGTCCGTAACCTCATCCTCTGAAGCCACGATTCTATGATTCTCCACATACAGATCCTGTAATCTGAAGCTTCCATCCTCCTGAAAAACTTCTCCATTTTTAATAATCATAACTCCATTCCCTCCTGAGATTCATTGGCTGCTGTTTCTGTTATAAGCGGCAACCGTCAATTCTCCGTACTGTCATCCTGTGTATCTGTTGAAGCATCCGCTGCTGTGCCTGTATCTGCGGTTGCACCAGCTTCCTGCTCTTCTGCTGTATCCCCGCCATCAGTGCTCTGTCCGTCAGTCGTACTGCCATCTGCATGATCTGCTGCTTCTGTTCCCTCAGCAGCCTGTGCATCCTCACCTTCAGCAGATGTATCCGCTGCTGTCTGATCATAATTAGCATTTGCAATAATGAAATCCTGAACTCTCATAAGTCCGATACTCTCATCCACTGCAACCTGACCGTAAGTATCGATAAGAACTGCAAGATCGCCAGAAGCATACTGCTCTACCAGCTGATTCTGGATTGCAAGACTTTCCTCATCCTCCAAAGTCATTCCCTCTGCGTCCATGATTCCCTGAATAAGCAGATTCTGTTTTACCTTGGCCTGGGCATACTGCTGGCACTGGGCTTCGAAATCATCCATGGAAACGCCCTGAGACTCTACGAAGTCTTCAAGCTCCATATTTCCCTGCTTCGCGTATGCTTCTGCCTGTTTCTTAAATGTCTTCACTGCCTCTTCTACGTCTTTCTCTGGATATTCCACAACCTCAGAATTGGTGTAAACAGTATTCCATGCAGTGCTGCGCAGACTGCTGTCGGCCTGATCCTGTGCCTCCTGCTCCAGCTGTGCGCGAACAGAAGCCTTATATTCATCAATTGTCTTGTAATCGGTATTCGCTGCAACCCAGTCATCGGTCAGTTCCGGTGGTCTCTTAAAGCTCTGCACGGTAATCTGGAATACTGCATCCTGTCCAGCCAGTTCACTGTTGCGGTAGCTCTCCGGGAAGGTTACCGATACGTCTTTAGTCTCACCCTTCTTCATTCCCACGATTCCTTCTTCAAATCCGGGAATCATTGTGCCGCTTCCGATCACAAGGTCATAATTATTACCAGTTCCACCTTCAAAAGCTTCCCCGTCTTTTGTACCTACGAAATTAATAGTAGCGGTATCACCATTCTGGATGACAGCGTTCTCATCTGTCACTTCCACTGAATTATCTTTCAAATTCTCTGCGATACGATTCTCAATATCCTCATCTGTCACTTCTGGTACAGAATTATCAAGAGTTATCCCCTTATAGTCTGCAATTGTAACATATTTCTCCACATTATCCACTGAAACCAGGCGTGTCGCACCGGTAGAATCTGTATAAGGTTCCTGTACCTCTTCTTCCTCTGCCGAATCCTCTGCCTGCTGCTCTGTGGCAGTGCTCTCACTCTCTGTACTGGTAGTTTCTTTATCACTTCCGCAGCCGTTTACAGCAAATGCCATGCACATTACTAACGCTGCCAAATATACTTTTCTTTTCATTTCATACTCCCTTCAGTTACTCTTTTATAAAATTATCACATTTTCTATTAAAAAGAAAGCCCACTGAGGCAATCATTTTTATTTTATCTCTCCACCGTTACTGTTCACTGGAAACGTTCCGCGAGATGTTTTTTGTGAACAAGGTTCACAGAACCCCCGGGAATCTCAGCGCGAAATCATGCGAATGCATGATTTCTGTGTAGCTGGTCTTATCAGCCACCATTCATAGGCGGTACAGGAGTGGGTCTGGATGGGTCAAATACCTGGCTTACGTCAAACAGATCTGCCAGCATGTCCGGATTGTAATACATTCGATATCCATCCACATTTCTTCTTCCCATCCGGAAATATTCATCCGTCATCTGTACAAAATATTTGTTAGAGTCCACATTGCAATAATAATCATAGCCCTCGGATTTCAGATATTCAAATTTCTCATTTCCAGTGTACTCCCCGCCATTATTAATATCTGCTCCGAAAGCAAAGATAATAATATCTGTTCCGCCAATAAGCGGGTCAATGTTCTCTTTGAAGTTCTGTGTATCTGTTTCAAGGCGTTCCATGGAAACTGTAGACATGTTTTTATGTCCCCATGTATGGCTGGCAAAAGTCCAGCCCTCCGCCTTCATAGCATCTGCAACCTTTTTCGCTTCTGCCCGCTCTATATCCAGATCAAAATCAGGATGCGCGTCAAGCCACGCTTTTTTATCATCATTCAGATCATCTGGTCTTGTCTGATAGCTGATATCTGTGCGGTAACCCAGGATTCCATTATAGCCTGTAAGCGCTACAATTCCCTTATGTCCATGATATGCAAAATCAGGATGTTCCTCCACAAACCGGTCGATCAGCGGTACAACATCATAGTCACCTACAACTGTGCTTCCATCATCCTGTACATATTCGTTGCGGATCTTCCCCTCTTCGTCTATAACAAGCTTAGTGGCAATTCCATCTCCATCCTGGGAATGGTAATAACATACATCGTCCTGCGAAAGGACAAACGGTGTTTTTCCCTTAGGAAGATAAACCTGCTTTGCCTGCATTTTCCCATTTTCATCAACGTCTGCCAGATCATAAAGGTTTACCATTACATATCCCTCGTCATACATGATCTGGGTTATCTTATTAAACTCATCCATAGTGGTCATAACCTGATTATAACCATCTGTCTTGTAATCTCCATCAAACGCCTTGGAAGTATCCACGATCAGGGAATGGTAAAAAATGTGAGTTACCTGTTCTGGAGACCAGGCTACACATTTATCCTTTTTCTTCTGGAATTTCTCTGCAGCATTCTGAAAATGGACATTTCTCACATATGCATTGTCCTTCTGCAAAAGGCTGATTGCACCGTCATAATCATACTGGGCTGCTTTCTCCTTAGCTGTGGTCAGTACTTTCTTCTCGTGACGGATCTGCCTCCTGATGATACCTGTGCCGGCAGCTGCTGCCTGTGGCATAACCCCATTTAAATCTATGGCTGCTGTCTGGGCTGCTTCCTGCTCTGGCTGATTTGCAGAATCTGAAGAATTATCTTCTGTTTTCTCTTTATCGGACATATTCCCGGATTTATCCTGTGCAGTATCCTCTGAATTGTCATCTGTATTTCCAGTTGTCTCATCACTGTCATCTGCCGTGCCTTCACCAGATTCCGGTTGTATATCTGTACTGTCTGAGCTGTCAGCAGCTTCCTCTGTATTAATATCGGGGTTTTCGGTGCTTTCGGGGTTTTCGATGCTTTCGGTGCTTTGGTCAGCCTTTGCCAGTTCTTCTGCTGCCTTGCTCTCTTTTCCGGAATTCTTATCGGGGACCACATCCCTTACCTTGGCTACCAGCGTTTCCATGCCGTCTTTTAACCCTGTCTGCTCTCTATAAAAGTATCCCACACCGCCCAACACTGCCAGAGCAGTAATAATAAGAGCCAGATTACGATTCCGTATCTGCCTCTTCTTTCTCTTCAGATTGCGCTCATGTCTCTCGCGCCGTCGTTCTTCGTAATATATCTCTTCCTGGTGTTCCTTCTCTGCCAGTTCCTGTAATTCTCTGTCAAGCTCCCGCTTGGACTGGCTGTCGGGAACTTTATTCTCTTCCAGACCAGGCTGTTCCTGTTCTGTATCCGATTTCTTCATAATGTATAACTCCTAACTATACTGTAAGCCCCCCTCAAAACACCTTCTTCCCGCAAGACCAGTTAATAAAGAAAACCTACAAAGCTTCCTATTAATCCTGAACGGAATCTGTAATCTGGCATTTATTATAACCATACCAGATAAATCTATCCATTCTGTAACCAGTAGATTTCTATTATACATGATATTCAAAATAATTACCACCTCTTCTCAGTAAATATCCTTGCATTCTATTGCCATATATTGTTAAAATAAAAAACACATGATAAAATATGTTTTAACCTCAAATATCAAAAATATTAAGCTCTATATCATTCACTCTAAAGGAGGAAAATATGAACAGATCAGATATTATGCGCATCAGCGCACTATTTGAAATAGCCCTGGGTTCTGCTTCTTTGATCGCAGCCCGCTTCTGGATCGGAACCACTAATATTGTGGGCAGACATGTAAGCCATGGTGATACTACAGAGGCTTTTGCACTTACTTATGCATTTACACTTCTTCAGATTGCAATTGGAATTATAGGCGTGATGAATGCAGAAAAAGGAAGAATGAGCACCGTTATCTTTGGAATTTTGGCCTTTATTCCCCAGATTGCCCACTTCTTTCATATTAAGGGAAGTATTATACTGGTTCTTATGAATCTTGCAGCATTTGCGGTACCGATTTTATATACTTTCACGGCGTATAAGCTTTTTAAAGGAGATAACAAAACAATTGCCTTTTCCAAAAAATGATGTTAAAATATAGTTTATGTGAAACAAGAATGTAACTGTTCAGTTTCTTCACGGTCACACGCTTTGCGGAACCGTGCAGGCTGAATAGTTATTAAGAAACTTTATAATATAGTAGGAGGATAAGTATGCATCCAGTAACAATCGTCCTTCTGGTGATTCTTGTAATCCTCATCGGATTACTGGTTGGTTTATATTTCTTTGGCAAGAAGACCCAGAAGAAGCAGGAAGAACAGCAGGCACAGATCGAGGCAAGTAAACAGACCGTTTCCATGCTCGTTATTGATAAGAAGAGAATGCCACTTAAGGAATCAGGTCTCCCACAGATGGTCATCGACCAGACACCGAAGCTTCTCCGCCGCTCCAAGATGCCGATCGTTAAGGCTAAAGTCGGACCGAAGATTTCCATTCTTATCGCAGACGAGAAGGTATTCGACCTTATCCCTGTGAAGAAAGAGATCAAAGCTGAAGTAAGTGGACTTTACATAGTAGGTGTAAAAGGCATCCGCGGTAACCTGGACGCTCCGGTTAAAAAGAAAAAAGGATTTTTCGCACGTTTTAAGAAATCTGCTGAGGAAGCTCAGGCAGCCCAGAATGAGACTAAGAAATCTAAAAAGAATAAAAAGAAATGATTATTTTAGCCCTGCCATTATGATGGCAGGGCTATTTTAATGCTCCTTTCCCCATATTGTAATGCCAGACATTATTTCCTGCGTGTTGCATTTTATCAAGAATCTTTCTCTATTTCAAAAAGGATCCTGCATTTCTGCAAGATCCTCATTCTCAATCTTATTTCTCATTATCCATATAAAATTTTCTAAGAAAATACGTCGGCGTACAGCTCCATGCGTGACAGTAGCTGTTAACCATGCTGGAGCCATAAGGGGATTCTTCCCGGTTGTATGGATTGTACAGTTCCCAGAAGGTGTCGGCGCCGTCGCGGATCATCTCGCCCCAGTAACGCTTCATTTCTTCCAGTGCAAGCTCTTTCTCATCACAGCGGATAAGCGCATCAATATAGTGATGATACATATATGGAGTTACCATGCGGATTCTTGGATTCACTTCCATTACATGATGGATCAATTTACAGTTTGTCTCTTTGTCAAAGACACGTGCCAGGATCATCCAGATCTGGGTTGCCCAGGAAGCCTGACGGTCCGGACCGCTTACGAACATTCCAAGCTCTTCATCCCAGAACTCTTTCACCGCTGCCTCTTTCAGCATGGCCTGCTTCTCTTCCAGCCAGCTGATATCCTCCTGTTTATCCAGAATCTTTGCAAGGCGGATTCCGTAACGGATACAGTAAATAAGAACTGCTGTAGCTCCGGCCTGCTTATTCAGACCATCTCCCCAGTCCAGGAAGCACCAGAATGCATCACCTAAATCCTCCACAACATTTTTCTCATTTAACTGCGTCATAGCAATGCGGATCTGATCAATTGCCACATCATAAAGATCCCTGAGTGTTTCCAGATCACCGGTTGCCTCATAATAATCCAGAAGCACAGATGAGAAAAACAATGCATAGTCCAGAAGGTAAGTATCATCTGGCTCCATCTCCGGTTCTGTGAATACACAGGCGCTTAGCTTTCCCTCATTAAAAAGCAGTCCTGCAAAAATATACATACAGCGTTTGGCAAGATCATAATTCTTAAAGGTGTAATAATTGGCTCTCGCCTGAAGTCTCAGATCTCCCAGCCACATTCTGCGGTCACGCTTCGGTCCATCCTCAAAAACATCCTGCATGCATTCTTTCAGGGTTTTTCGGCTTACCAGATCAATCTGATTCAGAAGCGGATCTCCGAAATCCACAGGCTTTACAGACTCCATATCTACAGCAGAAACCGTATCACAGGAAATACCATCGATTTTCAGCTGGAACTTGGCAGAAGTATCAATTACACGAAGCTCCATATAACGGAAAGAATATCTTCTTGGCAGCTTCACCTTCGCCGGAAGTACATCCACATGAATATACTCCTCCTGAATCCAGCCACGGCTGAGCCAGCCGTCATAATCAGCAGTTTTGTCCGTCATTTCCTCCAGACGCTCACCGAATTTCAGGTAAAAATAAACCGGTGCATCCTGATGGCTTCCTGTTTTACTAAGCTCCAAAGTCACATAACCTACAGCATGATCCCCGAAATCCACAAATACTGTATCATCTCTTTTTAAAGATTTTGCATACAGATTTTCAATCGGGTGCTCTTCTGTAATAACCGTTCTCATCTGGCGGTCTTTTCCCACCATAATTTCCTTTTCAGCCTTAATTTCTTTATGCAAAAGCTCCGGCTTCAGGGCCTCTGCAATTTCCAGAAAACGATTATTTTTATGTACTTCGAAATTCTCAATTATACTATATGATGGCATTATTTTTCCTCCTAAAAATCGTCTAATGTTTCATCGGAATCAGTATCTTCAGCTCAAACCAGTTATTCGCCTTGCCCGCCATAACTGAACCGCCATACTTCTCTACAATTTTTTTCATACTCTTCATTCCATATCCATGGAACCGTTTGTCTTTCTTGGTGGTGATCGGGATTCCATCCTGGAACTGAACGTTCTCCTCGCAGTAATTCTCTGTGCGAATACGAATAAACTGTTTATCCTGAATCACATGCAGGGAAATCAGACGTTTCTGACGGTCTTTGATCTTCACCACACTTTCAATAGCATTATCCAGCATATTTCCGAAAAGAGCACTGATATCCATATCCTCCATAAAATTCAGCAGCTGCCCCTCACCCATAAATTTCAGCTCAATACCATGTCTCTGACAATGCATGCTTTTACTGGTAAGAATGGTATCAAGGACCTTATTTCCCGTTTTATTCTGTGTCTCATAAATCTTGATCTCACGCTCCATCTGTTCCAGGTATTCCCCTGCTTTTTCAGAATCTGCGCCGCTTTTTAAAAGATTGATCTGATGCTTCAGATCATGGTATTTCTGATTTACAATGTCGATACTCTCCTTGGAAAGCTTGTAATTTTTGTACTGCATATCCATAATATTCCGAAGCGTATCCTTCTCAAAACGCATCTGGATCTCTTTTACCTGAATGTGATAAGCATAAAGCACCGCCATACCGCTGAGATCCGCCAGTGTGCGGATAATAAACACATCCATAGCTGTTCCTGCACTGAAAATACTTTTTACATCCACATAGCTTACATTGCTGATACAATACACCATAATCAGCACAAAATATACAACCAGTAATTCTCTGCGGGTGATCTGCAATTCTTCAATATCCTTTTTCAGATAACGTTCGATCAGATAAATCAGAATGTATAATACTGCATAAATAACTACCATATGCAGCACTCTCCATAACATCTGCTCTGGTGTCCCCTTCTCCTGACCGCTGAAATCACCTGTATAAAAATAATGAATCTGCCAGCACAAAGAGGCTGCAAATTCTGCGTTGATAAATGCCTTCGCACAGAAAAATCCGGTTTCACGCCATGGAAGCTCTCCTGCCATCCTGATGTACAAAAGCATCAGCAAAAACACACAAACCATAAGAGGCATGAAAAACATCTGCTTTATTCCATCTGTAAAAAACATAACGGTAAAAATACTGATAAAGCTCAACACCCCATACACATATTTCCACACATCTTTTTTCCCGCATCCATGCACAAGAATCATTACCAGTGCAGAAAGCCAGTAGGAAATGGCATAATAATATCCGGGAGTGTTGACTACTGTGCCTCTCATTTTTCCACCTCATTCATATATTCATTCAGGGCATCCAGGAAGGGCTTCCGCCTGCTTCTGCTCACCTGGATCGTATCGCCGTTTACCATAATATCACTGCCCTGATAAGTCTCTACAAATTCCAGATTTACCAGATAACAGCGGTTACACCGAAAATATTTCTTCGGATCAAACTGATTATCTGTATCCCTCATAGTGCCCTTTGTCTCAAAATCCCCATCCAGAGTGTGGTAGATCAGCACATGGTCCTGAACCTCCACGTAACAAATCCGCGCCACATCCAGCTTCTTTTTACCTCCCTTCAGAACAATGGTAATGTACTCCTTCTCCGGTGTCTTCACCTTTGCCAGAGCCCTTACCATACTCTCTGAAAATGAAAAATAGGAAATTGGCTTCAAAATATAATCCAGCGCATTTACTTTATATCCCTGAATGGCATACTGAGGCATATTTGTAATAAAAATAATAATTACATTTGTATCAAGCTCGCGGATTTTTTCTGCTGCTTTCATTCCATTGAGAAAAGCCATCTCAATATCCAGAATAATAAGGTCATAGCTGGCTGTATAATCGGTTACAATGTCCTCTCCGTCCTGAAATTCTGTTACGGAAAATTTCATCTGGTTCTCTTTTTCATAACGATTCAGGCATTTCTTCAACGCCTCCCGGTCATGCCTGTCATCCTCTACAATTGCAATTCTTATCATAATTATTTCTCACCTATCCTATTCAATCAAACGGATACTCCAATCCGCTTTGCTGCCTTCTCATAATCGAATAGCTTCTTCGCAGCTTATTCGGCTAAAACGGCTCCCTGGCACAGTGACACTGCACCAGGGAGCCGGAATCACTTGTGTTAACTAAGAATAGTATAACAGGAGACAGGTTCTGAAACAATTAATTATTAGCTGCTTTCTTCTGATTTTCTTTTATCTTTTTCTGATCCTCTTCAATGTGTTTTTCCACATCCAGACGGCTCATGAGAATGATAACAACTGCATAGGTGATCACATCTGCCGCCAGAAATGCAAATGCAAGCACCTGCTCCACGCCGCCCATCTGACGGTAAACGATCTGCCCTGTATAGTTTGCCACATTTTCAATGATTTCCAGAGTCTGCGGATTGCAGGCAATGCCGGTATTGCTGTAGCCTGCAAAGGTAAGAAGACTGTTCAGCACACCGATACAGAGTCCGCTAAGACCTACCATAATGGAGCTATAAACAGACATTGTAAATCCATCGCTTCGGAAACCATTTTTCGCTTCCAGGTGATCCAGCACATCAGAAAGAAGCGCCATCGTCACATACATTGCCGGAATACTTCCGATTCCTTTCAGTACCATACTTGCAGCAACCATTCCGAAGCTGTGTACATTCAGGAAACAGACAAGGCCGCCTACAACGGAGAAGCAAAGTCCTGTAACAACAGCTCTCTTTTTGCCCAGCTTACGGGCAATTGGCCATGCCACTACCATACCAACGGCAGTAGGAATTCCACCAACCAAACCAAGTGTTGACATTAATGCACCGGAAGTCTGCTCCGGATTTGCAGAATTAATTACACTGTCAAACATCCATCTTACATAGAAGCTCATGGAACTGTTTTTGATCAGCTGGCCAAACTGGAAAATCAGGAAATAGAGAATGATGATCCACCAGTATTTGTTGTGGATACAGCCTTCCAGCTGTTTTTTCAGAGGAAGCTTCTCTTCCTTCACATTCAGATTGATGGTTTCCTCTGTAATACGCTCTCTGGTAAAATAATATTCCAGCATACAGCCAAATGCACTTACAAGGCAAAGAACTATGGAAATAATCCTCCAGTGTGAATAGCTTGCGTCCACATCGATTCCGCCGTCCTTTGTCACAAACAGAAAGCTCTGAAGAAGAATCGGCACTACAATGCTGGCTCCAACTCCTGCGGAAGCAACCATTGCTGCATTTGACAGTGTTGCAAGAAGCCCGCGGCTCTCAGAATTTCTGGTAGAAAGAGAAACCATGGAGCTATGTGCACAGTAAAAACATGGATATGCAAGTGCATAGTACAGGTTATAGGACACTGCGATCCAGATCAACTGCACTGCATTATTGCCCTTAGTTGGTGTCATAAACATAAGAATAATGGCTATGATCAGCATTGGTGCTGCAATGATCAGGTAAGGTCTTGCTTTTCCCTGTGTACTTCTGGTGTTGTCGATCCACTGCCCGATCATCAGATTTCCGAGAACTACGAAAATCACAGATACGATTGGCAGAAGTGTGGCAAATGCTCCGAATTTCGTCCAGCCAAGTACATCCACATAATAACGATTCAGATAAGCACCGAAAATGGCATTGGCAAACATGGCGCAAAAAGGTGCCAGAAAATATCCAATGGCTATCTCCGGAAGCTTCACCTGATCGGATTTGATTCTTGTTTTAAAAACCGACTTTTCTGCAAGTTTTTTTGCAAAATTAGTAATGTTCAAATATTTCGCCTCCTGGGTTTATTTGACTCTTAAGATAAACTCTTTTTCCCTTTATTTAAGCTCTGTCTGCCATTTGCGGGCAGAATATTTCCTGCACATTTAATGGAATCTTACTTCAGATCAAAAGACATAAAATTAAATGCGCCAGTTCCCTTGTAACTGAAGTACAGTGCCTCTTTCTCACCGAGTCCGTTTACATCAGCTGCAAAACCGTGCTGTTCCTTGCAAGGTTTTACCTGAATCTTTGCCACTGGCTTGCCGCCTTCCTCTGTGGATACATAAACAACTCCAGTTGCTTTTCCCTTAATATTAATACGAACCTTAGAAGTCTCACGCAGGTCAAAATATTTGAAACCTGCAACTGCTCCGTCACACATATTGGCAATATACTGATCTGAACCCTGCTCACGATCCTTTCCATCCTGAGTCAGATATGGATGACCGGACTTTGGATGTTTGATCATACTTAAGAAACGGGTTCCTTTTTTGCCATATACGTTGCAGGCAATGTAGGAAGGATAGTTTCCTTTTCCCTTAAGCGGTCCGTCATTCAGACCACAGGAGGTCATCTCTGCCTGATAGAATTTGCCATTCTCGAAGCGGATGCGCTCTGCACAGGCCTGACGGGAAGACTGCTTACGGTTACTGTGTCTGTGATAGAAAACATAATAGCTTCCATTAATCTCGATCAGGCTTCCGTGAGTGTTTCCGGTGCAGTTTCTTGCATTTTTTACATCTGTGATTCCAGGAAGGCCGATGTCCCCGTTGCTGACCAGAACACCGCCAAACTCAAAGCCCTCTGTAGGGTTATCGCTTGTTGCATAGCAAAGCTCATGGCTGTTCAGGGAACTGTAGATGAAGTAATAGGTTCCATTGAATTTACGCATGGAGCTTGCCTCCAGGAAGGGATGTCCCTCATAAGAACTTCCCGGTGCTTCTTTCTCACTGGCAATTCCAATGTATTTCGGTCCCATTTTTACAGTAAGCATATCTGCCGGGTCCAGCTCGAAGCACATTGCACCGTGCTCAGTCGGCTTGGATCCATCAAGCAGAAGGGGATTTCCCTGAAGGGCAAAGCCTGTATAAAGATACAGCTTTCCATCATCATCCATAAAAACGCCCGGGTCAAACTGCAGCGGCTCCTCTTTCTTTCCAATAGGAGTGCCGTCTGCATATTTTACATAACCATAGAATTCATATTTGCCTGCCGGCTTGTCACAGACAGCCACAGAGATCATCTTGGTGCCGCCCATGAAATAATAAAGATAAAATCTTCCGTCCGGTCCCTGGATCATATCCGGTGCTGCCAGACCATTTGTAAGACGGATCTTCGGTGCTGCCGGATCCTGCTCTCTTTTGAAAATAACACCCTCATAACGCCAGTTGCCCAGATCGTCTACCGGCGCTGACCAGCATACATAATCTCCCAGACAGAAATTCAAGCCGTTAAAAAGATCATGAGAACCATATATGTATACACGTCCATCTACAATATGCGGCTCCGCATCCGGCACGTATTCCCAGCTTGGCAAGTACGGGTTTACAGCCTGCTTTGTTTTCATACCTTCATCCTCCATCGATTATTTTACATAATTCATAATATGGATTTATTATAACACCCTGCAATTTCTGTACCTGTTTTTTACGTAAAGTGTAAGAAATCCATCGCAAATAGCACATCTTCAAAATCCAGAAGTTGAATCTCAATGAAAAAAAGCCGTCTAGTTACAGACAGCTTTCTTCCTTTGCACCATTTCCTTACCTGATTCACTTTATTCCAAGACATCTGCCATTGGAAGCACTCCTAGGGAGATTCGAACTCTCGACACCGCGCTTCGTAGACGCGTGCTCTATCCAGCTGAGCTACAGGAGTATACTCGGCCATGAGGGAATCGAACCCACTCGTGTTATGATAACAGCGGATTTACAGTCCGCTCCGCCTCCTTAACGGGATAATGACCGATATGATTTCTTACATGTTTTATATTACCAGAAGAACTACATATTCTGCAATAAACCACTAGTTTAATATAACCAAGGAACATAAGTAAAGTTACTGTTCACTCCGTTCACAGTAACTAAGTAAAACTGCATTCTGACTTATAAAAAATTCCCATTACCATTTCTTAGTCCATCTTATATATCGATTTTCTTATTGCATTTTCCAATTTATCTGGTATAATAATCATTCGGTAAACAATTTAATAACAAATCAGCTCTGGTATAAAATTGGAAACGACACAAGTGCATGCTTGATAACGAACAACACATGTGTCTTTTTTGTACCCATTTTTAGAAAAAGGAGAACAATTTTATGCCAAAAACTAAGTTTCAAAATGTTATTTTCACTCTGATGATGGCTTTCCTTATGGTCTACGCCATGATCTGCTACAACATTTCCCTGAACATCGGTGGAATGAGCAACCAGGTATTTCTCATGGCTTTCGGCGAAATGAAGATTATGTGGCCGGTTGCATTTGTACTGGAGTTCTTTATTGTTGATAACCTTGCCCATAAGCTTGCTTTTCGTATTGTCACACCTAAAGACAGACCTTTCGCCATCACAGTTGCAATTTCTGTTATGATCATCTGCATTATGTGCCCGATCATGAGCTTAATTGCCACAATCTTGTTTAAAAATGCGGGTTCCCAGTTCGTTGCCGTATGGCTCCAGACCACTTTCATGAACTTCCCGGTAGCCTTCTTCTGGCAGCTTATGTACTGTGGACCGCTGATCCGTTTTCTCTTCGGGAAAATGTTTCCGGAGAAACAAGATGCATAAGCGCCTACGCCCGGGTCAAGATCACCTTTGATCTGACCTGTCTGATCACCACCGCTGTCATCACTTTTGTGGGCGTCGGT
>ERZ856578.5959-NODE-5959-length-14262-cov-115.696792_pt1 | contig 14262 bp, 10 predicted proteins | sample MGYA00514384_ERZ856578 | MGnify/ENA primary metagenome ERZ856578 (study PRJEB29103, sample SAMN06111958) | human gut metagenome | biome: human gut; feature: ankylosing spondylitis patient; material: healthy_person | host: Homo sapiens | place: China:Hangzhou...
ACTCCGTCTTCCTCATTCGAAGCAGTCACATAATCGGCACAGGCTTTCACCGAGTCTTGTGAATGTCCCATAGCTATACCCAGCCCCGCCAATTGAATCATTGTTACGTCACACACACCGTCGCCCACAGCAATCACTTCCTCACGCTTCATACCTAGCACCTCCAGCAAAGCACCCAAAGAATTGGCTTTGTCGATGGCGCAGGGAACTACTTCCAGAAAATAGGGCTCCGAACGGAATACGTCCAACGCCCCATTCAGTCGTCTCTTCCAGTGATCTTCCAAACCAAGCAATGCTTCTTCGTCATCGCTCACCAGCATACACTTACAAGGAGCAAAATCAACGGCAGCAGAAAATTCTTCTTCTTTGATTATTTGCAGGTCATTCAACCGGGCTTCATTTTGGATATGTTCATTTTCAGGAGAATCCGTTATGATCGTATCATCATGATAAGTGAATAAAGCAAAACCGTTTTTACGGGCTTTCTTTTCCAGATACGGCAACATTTCGGGATTAATCCGACGTTCAAACAGAATTTCTCCGTTTTGTGCATTGATAATCTGACAGCCATTATAGGAAAGGATAAAACCTCCATAGTTTCCAAGTTCGAGCATCTTGGCCAGCGGCATTAGGCCATAAGTCGGTCTGCCGGACGCCAGCACAATACGTACTCCCATTTGCTGAACCTTCAACAGGGCAGCCAATGTACGTTTACTAATTTCTTTCGCATCATTGAGGAGTGTTCCGTCTACATCAAGAACCAATAATTTATACTTCATGATTACACGATTTTGATTTAGATTACAAAGGTAGGAAATTGAGTGAACGACAGAAAGCGTAAACAGATAAAATTACTTTAATTTCACTCTCTCAAACGCATTTCCAGATAATCGCGAAGAATTCGGGCGTGATTATACACCGGTTCTTTTGAAGCATAAAGTAGTGTTATCACCGGATGTGGTTTGATAAGAGTCAGAAAATCAGCCATTGATGGAGAAGCATCCAGCTCTTTTTGATACTGCGTGACAAAATCTCCCCAATGTCCGGGAATATCTTCATGAAACCATTTACGTAATGTAGGGGATGGTGTTATGTCTTTTGCCCAATAATCGTATTTCAACCATTCTTTCTTCATTCCGCGTGGCCATAATTTATCTACCAACACCCGGTATCCATCTGTTTCTGAAAAATCTTCGTAAACCCTCTTTATCCTTACCTGTATCATTTCCATTAATATTTAGTTATCAATAGATAAACCGGGAAAAACGAAAATTGTTTAGTAGAACTATTTAATTCCTCAATGTGTCCTGCGCTTTTTTAAATTCATAAGGAGTCATTCCCGTCTTTTTCTTAAAAAGGTTATATAATATCGGGGCACTATTAAATCCGGATTCATCAGCGATGGCACGTATGGTATAGTTAGGATATTTTTTCATTAGCTTGATCGCATAATTAATGCGCAGTCCGTTGATGTACCCATTGAAATTAGTTCCGGTGCATTCTCTTATCATCCGGGCAAAGCGTGCATTATTCAGATGTACAATCTGCGCCAAATCTTCTCTTGAGAGCTCTGGAGAAAGATATAGCTGTTTTTGAACGACTGTATGATTTAATTCCTGGAATATTTTCTTGTTCTCCTCTTCTTCCCCACTTTCTTTGTCTGTTTCGTCCAAAAGTTCATCCTGTTCTTCAGGAGAAATCAATTCCGGTTCCAATTCTGATGAAACCTCCTGTTCCTCGTACACTTCCAATAACTGATTACCATCTTTTTTATTGGCAAATTTCTCGTTTATCAGTTTGGCAAGCATCCTGTTTTTATACTCGATTATATGGTTGAAACGCCACAAACGCCAAAGTATAAACAGGGTCAGCACTACAATACACGCCAAAAAGCAGAGTGAAACATTCCTTATTTTTAGCTGTGAGGCTTGCTCGGCGATGTATTCTTCTTTTTCGGAAGCACCGTACATCGCGTTCAATTCTAATGCAGCATTTTTCCTGTCGGTACTGTTAATGCTATCCGTTATTGCAATGATGGTTTCACGTATTTCTGCGGCTTCTTTATAACGATTCAGCCCCAGATATGCCTGGACTTCCTTATTAAGTATAGTTAAATATTGAGCGTTCAAGGTATCCCGCTGTGTTCTCAACAATTCTTTAAAGTCCTTACAGTTGTCTATTACTGTCTCATATTGTTTGGAAAGAATCAAATAAGGAATCGAATACATCTTGCCATCCGGAGTATGAGATTCTTTTATTGCCAGATATTTTTGATAATATCCTTCTGCTTGCGCATATTTCTTTTCTAAATAAGAAATATAGGCCAAATTTGCATATAAATAGCTATATTGACCATCAATGTAGCCTTCGGGAACCTCCGGTACTTTCTCTAATTTTTTAAGAAGTTTTTCACGTTCATAAGCAAGAGCCAAAGCTTCATCAATACGGGAATCTGTCATTAAAAATCCCATCTCTGCTCCATAATAATAGGAAAGCAGCATCATTTCTCTCATATCCTTTGACCCACGCAGTAATTCAATCGTACGACCAAAATAATTATACGCCTCATCTTTCAATGACAGCCTCCAATTATTCTCTCCTATGCAAAAAAGCAATCTAGCTTCCGCCTCTCTGTCCTTCAGTTTTTGAGCCTGCATAATTCCACTAAGAGCATAATGCATGCTCTCATTATATTTACTCATTATGGATGAAAGTTCAGCTAAATAAACCGTCATCTTCAACATGTGCTTAGGTTCTCTTTGAGAGATGGAATCAAGCAAGTACGACTTCCTTGCATACATAAAAGCTAGTTTATTCATATACATATTACGATATGACAAACTGCGCAATTCATTAATCAGACGCAGAGGGAAGGCTTTTCTGGTTTCGGCCTCATCCAACAACTGTAAAGCACGTTTGGGGTTGGAAATATAAATATCTCTGATATATTTTTCTGTATACAAAGAGTCATTATTTATAATTTTATCAGCCCTTGAAAATTGATTGTGTACAAATAGAAGCACAAAAATACATACCCAAAAACGCATAAAACTCTTAATCGTGTTTAATCATTAATTATCCAAAGGTATGTATTTTCCAAAAAATGTGCAGACACAATTTAAATTTGCAAAATAAAAATAAGAAACATTAGCTAAACATATCAGAGACGTAACATGGTTCCAAGTCAGCTATTCTCCTGAATCACAGCCCAATGCTTTGCTCAATCGCCCTTCAAGGCATACACTTAAGTCAGTCGTTACAAACTTGCCATTATAAAAAAGAGTAAATATGGTAGCCGGAGTAGGTGCATTTTGCGCCTGTTCCATACTTTCCAATTCAATTATTCTCAATGGAATGTCTTTGCTCTTAGCAGCACTGACCAAAGAACCGCGAACGTGAAACTCCGTAAACGGGCAGCGATGGGTATAATAAACGACTATTCCATCCTTATCCGGACACTCACCGCTCAACACGCAATCATTAAAAGAAGGATCAGGAGCAGCCGGGTTTAGTTTCAAACTTAAAAGGCTGAATCCGTAAGGGAGTTTTTCTATTGTTTGGAAACCTTGTCGCAACAGCCATTTCGTGTCACTCATAAAATGAAATTTAGAAGTGCCCACCACTGTGACAAGCCCATCTTTCCCCTGCAATTTTGCATCATCAATGGCAGACTGCAATAATGCCTTACCATGTCCGCAACCTTTATATTTACCTGACACCCAGAAACAGTTTATCATCAGATAATTGGGAGCATTCACCGGAACCCATGCTTTTTCAGCAGGACCGTATTCGATAAACACTTTTGCCCGTTCATCAATACGTCTGAACACATAGCCGTTATCGAACTCTTTCTTCAGCCATTCTTTTTTGAGTTCATAACTATCCTTGCATTTCTTATCTGAGAAAGCACAGCATATATGTTCGTTTGCAATATTCTCCTTTGTCAAAGTGATGTAATTGGTTTCCATAATATTCTATTTAATTAATAGGTTAAACAAATAACAGTTCGATATTCACTCATTGTTATGAGTTGGTAGCAAATCGCCAAGCTAATATCCTGCTACTTTTAGTTCCCTGCTGCATTCGAATAACTTTATATTCGGACACATTCACCGATTTTAATTTGGTATATAACTTTTCCAGATTTTTTTCTTTAGAAACCAAACTCGTAAACCATCCGCAGTTCTTCTGATATTTTTGGCTCTCGGAAATCATATTCAATAAGAAACGAACTTCTCCGCCCTCGCACCAAAGTTCATTCGCACTCCCGCCGAAATTTAGCTGCACTTTATTTATCTTCGTACCTTTCAGACTGCTTAATTTGCGTAACGTTCCGTCTTCCGCCTCTTCACGCGAACTATGAAACGGAGGATTGCATATTGTCACATCAAAATACTCATCAGGCATAATAATTCCATCGAAAATCTTCTTACTATCTTTCTGAAGTCGCAAGTCAATCTTATGAGCCAACACAGGGTTGCAAGTCACTATCTTTCGTGCATTTTCTATCGAAACCGGATCAATATCAGTACCAACGAAGGTCCATCCATATTCAGTGTGTCCTATGATCGGATAAATGCAATTTGCACCTACCCCAATATCCAGACATCTACATTTAGACTTCTGTCCATTAGCATCTCCTGCCGGTAAATCCGGTGTTGTTCCGTTCGGCTGGATAAGATCGGCAATATAATGAATGTAATCCGCCCTTCCGGGAATAGGCGGACACAAATATTGCTTCGGTATGTCCCAATACCGGATGCCATAATAAGTTACCAATAATGCTTTGTTCAAAGCCTTCACCGCTTGCGGATTAAAAAAGTTTATAGTTTGTATTCCGAGGGGATTGAGCGATACGAATCTCTTTAATGGAGGATAATTTTCCATCAACAATGGAAAATCATACTGACCATTGTGCTTATTTCTTATATGTAACTCACCTTTTTTTGCCATGCGGGCAAAGATACAGAGAATTTTCCTGCCTACAAATTCTTCTTAACTCTTATCCTAACACTCTTCTGAATATCATATATAATATTCTACCATTTCAATCAGCCCGGCGCGTAAAGTATACTTAGTTGCTTCATATACATTATTCACACCCAACTTCCGGAAAATATTCTTTTTATGGGTGATAATAGTATGAATGCTTGAGGTTCTTTCCAATGCTATTTCTTTCACAGATTTCCCATGTGCTATCAATTTAAGAATGTCAATCTCTGTAACAGTCAAAACAGAATGAATTTCCGGTTTGTCGGAACCGATTATCAATAAATTGGTTATCTGATGACAAAGAAATCGCTCCCCGTGTGCTGTACACATCAATGCAGAATGAATTTCCTCACCGGAGTTCTCTTTCAAAATCATACCAATATTCCTTTCTATACTCATCCTACGAATAAAGTCTTCGCTCAATTCATTGGAAAACAATATCCAACGAACTCTCGGAAAACGTTTTTCTATAATAAGAAACTCTTCTATACCATTGATGTCAAACAGTGTATAGTCAAGTATAACGACACTGTCATTACATTCTACCAATGCAAGCATGAGCTCTTTCTTGTCTGTCACATCTATCATGCGACATCCACTGAATATAGCGGAAATATATCCATACATTCCCATTCTGGTTATATCCTGATTATCTGCTATGATAAATGTAATGTCAGTGTTCATTGTTATTCTGTTTTTTTAAATTCAACGGATATTTTTCAAACGCATATTGCAGCCCGGAGACACGGAGGTATCATCGTTCTTTATTAGCTACATCAAACCACAAACGGGTAGTAATCTCATCTGCTCCCTGATGGGATATGGCAATCTGATACTGCTTACCATTCAGTGATTGTTCCGTTACGGGATAAAAAAAGCGACGAGGTAACTCTCCGGAACCCAAAACGGAATCGGGACCAGGGATAAGCTGGGGATAACCGAGCCTGCGCCAGTCAGTGAAAGCATCGGGTCCCTGTCCATAATAAGCGATCCACTTCTGCCAGCCGATAGATTCATACCAATGTGCGGCGTCGAACCGAATCGCCTCCTGCTGTAAATAGGAATCGATTATACGATTGTCTATAATGCCAAACTGATTCAATGAAGCAGTAATAGCTTCGCAGTAGAGCGTTTCCGCATCAGCCGTTATCCAGCCGCGTGCAGCGGATTCTGCAAAGATAAACAAGACCTCGGCATACGTATAAAATACAGCCGGAGAGCTATCTTTCAAAAAATAAGTACCGGGACGGGAAACTTTATTAAATCCCTGATTATTAGCGGCATCAGCAGATAAGGAATTGGCAGCTCCTACATAGTTTTTCACACCTTCGTCTTGAGGTAGCTGGGCTAAAATTCCAATTCTCGGATCATTCCATTCATTCAGTTTATCAATCAACGTTTTTGATACCCGCTGATCATCACGTGAATTGAAAGCAGATGCCCATGGATTCCATTGTGGTGAAGAAGTAAAAACAAAACGGGCTATAGCATCATTGCTATCTATTACACTGTTACGATTATCCCAAAGGGAAGCAATAACCCGACGCGCTGTATCCTCATCCCGGTCAGCTAATTCAAGGGCGATACGTAGCCGTAGGGAGTGGGCCAATTGTTTCCAGCGGGTAATATCATTTCCGTAAATCAAATCCCCTTCTACCGTTCCTCCTGTGGTAGAAAGCAACTGGTCAGCAGCGATCAACTCCTCCAAAAGCCCGCGCAAAACAGTCTCTTGTGAATCATAAGCGGGTGTTACACTTTGTGCATATTCACTGTATGGTATATTTCCATACAGATTGGTCAGCAACAGGTAAACCCACGAACGCCACACTGTAGCTATCCCTCGATAATTATCATTTCCGAGTTCCGAACTGATAATAGCATTCAAGTCAGTTATTAGCGTTGCATAGCCGGTGTCCCACGTAGTGGTAAAGCTGCCATTATCCACATTATAGCAATCTGGCTCTGTATATTGTATTTTAGCCCAATGTTGCACCCACAACAGAGTAGAATTATAGTTCGTACTACTTCCCCAATAAAGATTGGCGGCATGATACTGTGCAGCGGCAAGTAAATAAGCCGGCTGTGGATTTTCAGTGGCATTGGGGTTGCGGTTGATATCAGTCAATTCATCATCACACGATGATAGAGAAATGGCAACCACTTGTACCCATATTATATATAAAAAATATATTCTTCTTTTCATCTTATCCTATTATTTAAAAGTTCACATTTAGAATTTCACGGAAAGGTTCACACCAAAGGAACGTGTTGTAGGCAATGAATAGGCTTCTACTCCTTGTGCGTTTCCAGTAGTCAAAGCCGATTCCGGATCTATATTAGGGACGCTCTTATAAATAGTCCACAAGTTACGTCCCGTCAGTGTAACGGAAGCTTCTTGCAAATGCAGTTTCTGCGTCCACAAGCGAGGTAGACGGTAACTCAAAGCGACTTCTCGCAGTTTCACGTAAGAAGCATCATATACATTAGCTTCAGCAATACTGTAAATACGATGGTAGTATTTCTCGGCAGATACAACCTCTTCGTTCTTAGAACCACTTTCCGTCACTCCTTCTACCATAATGCCATCCTGATACACACGGGTGGATTGCCCATTGACCTGGGCATAGTAAAGTCCATCAGAGGATACGGAATAAGAAGGAGATTCTGGTAATCGTACATTGTTACCCATGGCGTCAGTATAATACCACAAGCCACCGTGCTCGGCATCCCGGCCCGATAATGTGTTAGCTAATACACCGGTATATTTTCCAGTTTTATTAGTGTTGGAAAAAATAGAACCACCTACACTTGCATCTATCAGAAAAGAAAGACTTAACGAACGATAACTGAAAGTGTTACTGATACCGCCTGTCCAGTCGGGCGTAAACTTCCCCAACGTTTTATTAGTGGTCGAAATCTTAGGCAGACCGTTAGCATCCACCACAACGTTTCCATTAGCATCACGCACGTATGAAGTGCCGAACAGGGTTCCATAAGCTTCGCCCACTGAAGCCAGTATCTGAATACCAGACGAGTAGAGCTGGTAACTCGTAATCAAACCTTCATCATCCAATTTGACAACCTTGCTGCTGTTGGCACCATAATTCAAATCCAGATTCCAACGAAACCCTTTCGATGTTTGTATAGGAACAGCGCCCAATTGTATTTCATAGCCACGATTACGGATATGTCCGGCATTACGCACCTGCGACGTGTACCCACTGGCAGCAGTAGTAGCTAGTTTCAATATTTGATTACGACTATCGGTCTTATAGTAAGTGAAATCCAAGTATAGGCGATTGTCCCAAAAAGCCGCCTCGAAACCAGCTTCTATAGATGACGTCTTCTCCGGTTTTAGATTCGGATTCATACCAATGGTAGAAGAACTTTGAAGTGGATTCCCATTGAAAGCTGTTTCTGAAGTAAAGACCGTTGCCAATTGATAAGGATTGGCATCTGCTCCCACTTGAGACCATCCTCCACGTATTTTTAGGTAGTTAACAGCTTTACTTCTCCATCCGAAAGCTTCAGAAAGCAACACACTAGCCGTCACCGAAGGATAGAAATAAGAATTGTTGTCCACAGGTAGTGTAGACGACCAATCGTTCCGTCCTGTTATATTCAAGAAAGCCCAACGACGGTAATCCAGTTGTATGGAACCGTAAAGGCCATATTGCCGTAAACGGTAGAAATCATTGGACGAAATGAGCGGATCACGCGAGTTAGTCAATGTATAAAGATCAGCAACCGCCAAACGGGGAGCAGCCTGATAATTATTCTCATATTGTTTGTTACGTACATTAAAACCCAGAAGAGCGTCAATTCCCCAATTTTTATTCAACTGTTTGATATAAGTCGCCAATACTTCTGTGTTATTCTCTTTCACCGTATAGGCATCTTCAGCATAACTGCCGTAAGGCGAACCGGCACCTGCACTCCCCCATTTTACTTTGGATTTCCTCCGGTCATTATACCAGTCGGTACTAGTACGGAAACGCACATTCAGCCCATCTGTCAGACGGAATTCGGCATGCAGATCACCTATCAGACGATGACGTTCCTGACTCTGTGTATTATAAGAAGCACTCCAAAAAGGATTGTCGTAATAGCTTGAATTCCAGTTGCGAGTATAGTCCGCCTTCAATGAGTTCGTATCCACTTGACGTCCGAACCACAAGAACTGAAGCATAGGACTGTTAGAACGTACGTTACTGCCCGAGGGGGTAGCTGACCCCGGTAAACTGGGAGCTGTATAAACGATGTAATTGGCCGTAGCTCCCACCACAATCCATTTTGCCAGATGGTAATCCGTATTTAGGCTGATATTCGTCTTATTAGTTCCAGCATCAGGAACGATACTGACTTGTTTTTCGTAGTTATATCCTACACGGAACTGGTATTTGTCGTCTCCACGGGCAACAGAAATACCGCTGTTTGTAGAAATACCCATGCGAAAATAATCGCGTACATTGTTGGGATGGGATACCCAGGGAGTAGCCACACGATTACCGTCAGCGTCCAATGGGCTATCGAACTGAGGAATCAACAAACCAATATCAAGACGTGGCCCCCAGCTTTCGTCTACCCCGTCATTCACACCTGCACCCTTGCCATCTACATAACTGAACCGTCCCCCTGCCCCTTGTCCAAAAAGATTTTGAAACTCCGGCAAGGTAGCAACAAAAGAGACTTGCGTGGAAGAATGTAATGTAATCCCTATCCCTTTCTGCCTTTTGTCTCCTCCCTTAGTAGTGATGACAATAGCACCGTGAGCAGCACGCGCACCATAAAGGGCAGCGGCATTCGGACCTTTCAATACAGTAAGTGTTTTTATGTCTTCCGGATTCAGGTCTGCTATTGCATTTTTAAAATCGCGTCCGCTGGAACGTGCATTAAGCTGCGAATTATCCACTGGGATTCCATCCACAATAAAAAGCGGTTGATTCTCACCTGCAATAGAAGTTTCACCACGAATAACGATGCGACTGGAACCAACATCTCCTTGTGTATTGGTAATACGCACACCAGCTATCTTACCACTCAACGAATTTAACAGATTATTATCTTTCCCTTGCACCAAAGCATTCTGTTTTACTTCCTGTGCCGTATAGCCCAATGCCTTTTTCTCGCGTGAAATACCCAAAGCCGTTACTACTACCTCATCCAGCAGATGCGTATCACTCTTCAGTGTTACCGATACCTGTGGTGCAATAGCCACCTCTTTTGCCATCAGACTAATGTAAGAGATTAGCAGCCGGGTGGCTGATGGCGGGAGTCCACTCAGTTCAAATCTCCCGTTGACATCAGTTACGGTACCCAATGAAGTTCCTTTCACTATAACTGAGGCACCGATAACCGGCTCCCCATCTTCTTCTGTGGTGACGATGCCCCGCACTGTTGTCACCTGTGCTGCCCCTTGTATCACTCCTATTGCAAGAGCAAGCAAAAATAAATGAATCCTTTTACCCATTATTGTTTACTGTTAAAATGATGGGGCAAAGGTATTAGATATATACAAGCTGATAAATCCCGTATGAATGGCATTTTATATACCATATTTGCGGTATATTTACAGTTGCGTGTATGACTTTCAGATTTTTGCTTCTAATCCTTTTTATTATTCAAAGCCTGTCTGACATCGTCAAACAGATCATCCACATCCTCCAAACCAATTGAGAAACGGATAGTCGTATCCAACACATCCATGTCCTGTCGCTGTTTATCAGTAAACGGTCCAAAAATAGTACTTGCAGGATGAATAGCAAGCGTCTTATTGTCAAACAAGTTAGTAGCGCGACGTATCAATTTCAGTCGGTTGATGAAAGCAAAGCATGCCTCTTTACTTTCCAGGTCTATCGTAATCATAGCACCGGCAGTCGGACCAAACTGTCTTTGTGCCAAAGCGTAGTATGAATTATCCTTCAGCCCCACATAATTCACACGTTTGACAGCAGATAATATGCGAAGCTTACCAGCCAACATAGCGGCATTGGCAGACTGTATCCGATATCGCGCGTCCAATGTTTCCAATCCGATAGTATGCATATAGGCCACATGAGGAGTCATATAAGCTCCCAGATTGAGTAACATCTCTGTACGCATACGTTTACCGAATCCCGGACATGTACCATAATCAATTACTAAACCACCAATGGAAGTGGCTCCCCCTGATAAATATTTGGTACTGGAAACCACTTCAATATCTACGCCTAAGCTATGTGAATCGAATTCTGTGAAAGGAATAAGCGTAGTATCAACGATGAGAGGAATTCCCCTTTCATGAACTATCCGTGAGAGCGCCTGTAAATCCGCCACTTCCATCTGCGGATTGGTGATAATCTCCACATAAATGCAGCAGGTATTACTGTCTACTACTTTCTCTACTGCTCCAATGTCTGTCAAATCACACAATCTAGGTTCCACCCCGAAGCGGGACAATGTACCAGCAATAAACGAATAAGTATTACCAAACAAATGACGCGATGTAATTATATTCTTTCCTGCAGCTGCAATTGAAAATAATGTATTACTAATAGCCGCCATACCGGAATTGAGGGCTATGACTTCTGCTGCCCCCGTAAGTTCCTTCACCTTATTCTCAAAAAAAGTCACTGTGGGATTCATCACTCTGGAGTAATCCGGAGCATCTGTCCGCCCGCAAAAAGCATCAGCCATGTCATCAGCATTGTCAAATTCATAAGCCGCTGTATGGTAAACCGGCATACTGAGAGAATTGTAAGCATCTCTTCTTTGGAACTGCGTATGAATCGCTTGGGTCTGTTTTTTCATCATTCTATTCATTAATATTATAACTATCAAATCTCGTACAATCAGAACAAAGGTAGATATAAAAACTGAAATCCGACAGTAGATAAAAACAGATATTTAACTGATAATAAGCATTTTGGAATAATATTCTTTAAACCGATAAATTCAATCTGAAAAAAGAGTGTTTATTCTAAAATAAACAGTTCAAATAGTGTTATTTTCTATTTCAACAGAAACCGCCCCTTTTTATGCTTATCTTATTCACATACACAAAATAAAAAATCCCCGTAAAGTACTACTTTACAGGGATTTATCTATTAATTGAAGCGGAGAGACAGGGTTTTGAACCTACAACTCTAACCGCTTATATTTCAGCTACTTCGCTTTCAAAATTTCAAATAGGTAACGAAACAGTAACGATTTTCAGATGTTGGGCTTGTCCAACTTTGACCGCTGTTTGTCTGCCTAACTTTCGGGTTCAAAGATACGGCTTTCTTTTGAAACTCGCAAATATCTGATAATAAATATTTTTGGGTTAGTGCAAGGTGCAAGCTATATATATAAATATATACTTGCACCTTGCACTAAAAAAAAGCACTGGGGTACAAATGGTTAAAACAAAATCCGTATCTTCGTAACCGATTAAAAACAAACGTGTATGATAATAACTAACCGTGAAGAAGTAATAGATAAAGCGTTCGGCGTATTTGTCAGGATGAACTACGAGAAAGCAAGCATCATCACGCTTGCCAAAGCCTGCGGGGTGACAAAAACGGGTATCGTTTATTATTTTCCGCACAAGTTGGATTTATTCATGGCTGTGGCGGACAAATACGTGTTGCAAATGCACGAACCGGAAAACAAGTTTGCCGCTCCTGCCGATACGTTGACGGAGTTCATCGGGCAATACGTGGCGGGAGTAGCCGCTTCCATGAAAAGGATTGTTGAACTGATTGGCGATAATAGCAGCCCGCATGATTGTAGCCCTAACTTCTACTACTTTCATTTCCTGTCACAAGTGCGTATGTACTATCCGGGCATCAGGCAGAAAATTGAGAAAATCTACCGACAAGACTATGACCTATGGGAGAAAGTCATACAAAAAGCAAAAAACAGCGGGGAAATCAGAAACGACACGGACGTGAAGAAAACGGCTACCATGTTCCGGCAAATGTTTTTAGGACTGTCATACGAACAAGCATTTCTGAACGGTCTGAACGTGGACGAACTGGCAGAAAATTTTCGCCATATCTATTCGCTGCTTAAAGCCTGATACTCTTTTGTTTTTTTAACCTCTATTATTTTTGAACAGATGTTCAAAAAGTGATATTTTTATCTTATCTTTGGAGCGAAGCAAAATTCAGCGACATGGATAAGGTTCAGAAACAGAGAGGAAGCATCGTTCTGTACAAGGAAGAAAGAAACGGTGCGGACTACATACGGATAGAGTATGTAAACAGTCAGGCTGTCGCCCTGCTGCTCGCCCAAGATACGGACGTGGAAAAGACAGGCAATAGTTCTGCCTACATACCTGCCACCGCTTTTAAACTGCCGGATTTCTATGACCGCTATTCGCCCCACGCCTATATTGATTACAGCCGGGTTTACGTGCGGCATCCCAAACCTAAAAGGGAATACATACTGCCGAGAGGCTACCTCGAACTGCTGGAACAGAAGCGGTACAGCCTTTCCACCATAAAAGCCTATAAAATCTATTTCAGCGACTTCATGGAATACCACAAGGGGCAAGACCTTGACCTGCTGACGGTCGAGGACATAAACAGCTATATGCTCCACATGGTAAAGGAAAAGCACATATCCGCCACCCAGCAGAACATGCGCATCAACGCTATCAAGTTCTATTACGAGAAAGTCCGGAAAGGCAAGCGGCAATATTATGGCGGGATAGCCCGTGCAAAAGAGTACAAGGCATTGCCCGAAGTATTAAGCCGGGAAGAAATGAAAAGCATCTTTGCACAGTTATCCAATCGGAAACACAGGTGCATGATTTCTCTTATTTACTCTGCCGGACTACGCCGAAGCGAACTTCTGAACCTGACACCCCAAGACATCATCAGCGAACGGATGCTAATCAGGATTGCCGGAAAAGGCAAGAAGTGCAGGTATTCCCTACTGTCGGAAAAGCTGCTCAACGAACTAAGGGCTTACTACCGGGAATACAGACCGCAAAAATGGCTTTTTGAGGGCGAACAGGCAGGCGAACAATACTCGCCCAGCGCATTGGTTAAGATATTGAAAGAAGCGGCAAGGAAAGCCGGAATAAAGCATCGGGTACACCTGCACATGCTCCGGCACACGTTCGCCACCCACCTGCTGGAACAAGGGACAGACCTAAGAACCATACAGGAACTTATGGGACATACCGATATAAAAACAACGGCAATTTATCTGCACGTATCGAACGCCTATAAAGCAAAAATCCCCAATCCGCTGGATTGTTTGGATGATGATTAGACAATGATTTAATAGTGAATAGGAACT
>ERZ856578.5977-NODE-5977-length-14230-cov-78.332085_pt1 | contig 14230 bp, 7 predicted proteins | sample MGYA00514384_ERZ856578 | MGnify/ENA primary metagenome ERZ856578 (study PRJEB29103, sample SAMN06111958) | human gut metagenome | biome: human gut; feature: ankylosing spondylitis patient; material: healthy_person | host: Homo sapiens | place: China:Hangzhou...
AGAAATACGTTTCCGCGCAGTTTGGATATTAACTCTTATTTATTGTTATTAAGCAGAGTAAAACAATTAATAAATTCGCAGACAAAAAAAGCGGAACGCTTTTACACGTTCCGTTTTAAATTACTATATACTTCTCTTTGTATTTATATATATTCCTTTTTCTTATTAGCTTTCCCGTTTCATGGTGACAAGGGGGGTGTGTCAAAAAAAATAAGAGTAAAACAAACTTAATTGTTTGTTTTACTCTCTGGTTGTAGATAATGGCTGCAATAATCTGCTTGCTTTTATACCAGACATGATTAATAGTCTGACTGTCAACAGTTTTCTCGTATCTACTTGTAACTTACAGTTATTTTACATCAGTATATCCGATTTAAATCATTATATTGCTTGTTTTACCCTTTGTCATAACCTTTATCAGTAAGCCAAAAATCAAACCACTTTAAATCATATAAAGTTATAAAATGTTTGAACGGTATCCTATATGAATAATCACCTCTTTTTACTTCACCATATATTTGCCATTTATAACTATTAATTGTATAAAATTTTTCGCTATTATGCTTTGATAACGAACCATAAATAAGAAACTTTGTGTAATTATTGCATATATCATATGAAAGAATACTTTTAGGATTACTACCAGTAAAATATACAGGTACACCATCCTCCCACATTCCATCCTGATTTCCAATTATAATCCATGATTCTGAATCTGTTGAACCGTCAGAAATGCATACTGCTATATAAAATTCCTCTGATTTTATTGAATCTATAGAATTATATGTGAATTTTATAGGAAGTACAGACAATATAATAGGAATCAATATAATTAAAAACAGCTTTTGTTTTTTGTGTAATTTTTTTAATAGCACTATTAACTCTCCATTAATTGGGGTAAAATGTTTTCCACTTACCGCCGTCATTTACTGTTGGATAATTTTTGCATCCCGAGATTGAGTAACCATATACGTCCCTTGCTTTTTGACGTTCTGTCTTTCCTCTATCACCTAATAAACTCATAATAGTATCTAACCCTGGGAAAGGACTCGGAAAAATTCTTGTATAATCTGTTCTACCATTAATTATGCCTTTACCAGTAGCAGCTTTAGCAGAACCACCAGTAATATTAACCCATTCTTGCGCAAATGAAACTCCATTAAATTTATTGCCAGTTCTACAAGCCCCAAAATAAGTATATGTTTTTTTAGAAAAAGATGATGAATTAATATTATTTAATTCAGATGTAAAAATATTTAAAGCGTTGTTATGCTCACCATGACCTCCATAACCAAGTGCAAGTGCATATTTACCATCATATCCAGGGTTGGAAACACCAGGCATATCAAATGCTGTTCCATGTGCAAAAAATGACATAGCATCAATGGTATCCTGATTTCTATTTTCTTTATTTATATAATCAAAAAGTTCTTGTTTGTCATTAATCACCATAAAGTTTATTCCATGTTTACTTGCGGTAATTGAAAAGTTTTTTATATCTTTTTCTGTATAATTCCAATTTGCAACAATCCAAGTAATATCATTTTCCTTATCAAAATCTCCTTGTAAAAAATCTTGTGCTTTCCAATCACCAACTTGTTTTAAAGCTGTTTCTACAAATTGATACTTAAATTTATCGCCATCTTCTGATCCACCAGACACCACAATTCTTTCATGTCCATTAAAATCAACAAAACCAATAGGGTTATTCTGGCAATAAGTATATAAGTTTAGACTCAGAGGTTCGCCAATTTTCCCAGAATTGGAATCCCTCTGCGTAAATCTGCCATTACTCGGATTATAATACCTCGCCCTGAGATAAATCGTACCCGTTTCGGTATCGTAATACTCACCGCAATAACGGAAAACATTTGTATCGCCATCATCAATATTCTTTTCAACACCAAATGCATCGTACTTATAAGTCTTAGTTACCGCACCGGTTGAATCCGTAAGATTTACAACGTCCCCATGCGCATTCTGCGTATAGTAGGTATACTCGGACTTATTGCCGTTTTACTAATGATATTATAGCATAACTTCAATATGTTGTAAAGAAAAAAGTCTCCGTTCCGCTTAATGCAGAACGGAGTAAAACGACAAAAAAATACATGAAAATCTTTAATGTTTTAACCGAATTCTTTTAACCATTTTTCAAAATCCTCATTACCATATAAATATTCACTCGGACTTACTTTTATATCTATTCCAGATAAAATCATTATCAAATCCCATGATCGTTCGTTTTTGAAAATCAAATCATCATCAACCAAAAATTGTTGCGCCCAATCAGCGACTTCTTCCCTAAATGATATATCATTTTTAACTTTGCATAATTGATTGTACACATAATTGTAATCGGGTTCATTCATATTGACTCCTTCCGTTCACCATTTACCAGTGTATTTTCCTTGTTTATTAAAACAATAATGGACTTTTTGACCACCAGTAATAGATGTATCAGGTCTAACCTGTCTTACGTTTCCAAAATGGTCCAAGGTTTCATGCCAGCCTCTTGTTTTTCCACTTAAATAATCCCACTCTCTAACATATCTTCGCCCCATCATTTCACCTGATTTGGTTGCAGGAACAGTTTTACCATAAAACCTATATTTTCCGTTTGACATATCCTTAACGCCGGCTTTGCCATATTTTTCAGAATACCTATAGTATTTTTTTAATTTTTCATATTGAGCAGCACTATGTGCAGGATTATCAATATTTTTACCTTGTGATAATGACTGAGAACTTGGGCTTGCCTTAGCTAATTTTTTATCAGCCCATTTACCAACGCCATGACTTACTGCACCTATAACAGCGCCTTCAGTCAATGATAATGCAGCATCGCCAAATGAATCTATATCTCCATTTATTGCATCAACCGCTAAATTAGAAGCAGCTCCGGTAATTGTTGCACTTGCAAGAGGTCCAACTCCCGGTATAGGTATTGCTGAAATAGCTCCGCTTACCGCGCCGGATAATACCGCTTTACCTAATCCATCATTCCAATCTTTATCATGACGAACATTATCAATAACTTTAGCAGCACCACTAATTAATGCTCCAACACCTGCACCTATTCCTATTGCTGCTAAAAAGGCTAAATTGCCTTCTGCATCAACATATACTAAAGGATTGTTATGGCAATATGTATAGCGGTTTAAACTTAATGGATCGCCTTGTTTACCACTAAAGCCATCCCTACTAATAAATCTTCCAATCTCAGGATCATAGTATCTCGCCCTGAGATAAATCGTACCCGTTTCAGTATCGTAATACTCACCACAGTAACGGAACGCATTCGTATCGGAATCATCAATATTCTTTTCAACACCAAATGCATCGTACTTATAAGTCTTAGTTACCGCACCAGTTGAATCCGTAAGATTTACAACATCACCGTGAGCATTCTGCGTATAGTAGGTATACTCGGACTTATTGCCGTTCCAGTAGTTATACTTAGCAACAAGATTTGTTCCTCTGATGTAGCAGTCAGCCTCATAGAATTGGTTGTCAATAATGTCTGCAACAATCTGCTTGTTACCGTCCCAGACATGGTTAATTCTCTGACCGTCAACCATTTTCTCATATCTAAGACCGTCCACATTGTAAGCATAGCTTGCAACAGTTTCGCCATCCGTAAATCCAATCAGCTGATTCAGACCGTCATAAGTGTTGGTTTCAGTTTTGCCGTCAGCAGTCTTTGTGATCTGATTTCCGTTAGCGTCATATGTGTAAACCGTCTGCTTTATGTTTGAAGCCGGATTTAAGTTAATAAGATTTTCGTCAGCTTCATTTTCAACAGTCTTTACTTCCTTCTGAAGCAGCGCAGTGTATTTGCCGTTGGAATCAACATAGCTGTACTCGGTTACATAATCCTCAGTACCTTCTGCCGTCATCTTGGAACGGTTGCCGTAATCGTCATATTCGTATGTGTAGGTATCTGTCGTGTTGTTTCCAACCTTAACAGCTTCCTCCGTCAGTCTTTTCAGACCGTCATACTCATATGATGTCGTTTCTATTATACCACTTTCACTGCGTACTTTGCAAGCGTCAGATCCGTCTAAATAATAGGAATATTCATATTCGGAAATTGTGGAATTTCCCTTTTTGTTGGTAATGCCTGTTACCTTGTTGTTCTTGTTGTAGGTGTAGGTGGAAACTACGCCGTTTGCAAGGGTTTCAGACTTCTTGTTGCCGTTTGCGTCATAGGTATAGGAAACAGTTTCATTTCCAGATTCCTTAACCTTGACTACGCGCATTTCACCGTCGTATTCATAGCTTGTATACGAATACATCAGAAGATTGTTGATTCCTACAATCTGCTGCCTCATATACTGCGAAACGCCCTCGTAGAAATAACCTCTGAATGATACATAGCCATTACCGTCAGACTCTGTTTCCGTATATTTTCTGCCCAGATCATCGTAAACGGTATTTGTTGTAAGTCCATTGCTTACGGTTTTTGTAATTCTTCCCATGCTGTCATAAGTATACGACTTGCTGACATTCTTGGAAGAATCATTGGAATTTACAGTATTTGAAGTAAGCACACGGTTCAGCGCATCATAGGTATTTGTTGTAATATTGCCGTTTGCGTCTGTGCTTGTGAGTACGTTGCCGTTCAGGTCATATGTGATCGTACCGGAATTGTAGCCTGTGCTGTCGGTCGTGCGTACCAGATGATTACGTGAATCATACACATACTCTGTTTTCAGGTATGAAGTATCGCTGTCAGATGACAGACCTGTGCGCATTTCTGTTTCGATACCGTCATGGTTATAGAAATACTGCGTGATATTCTTTTCATTTGAGCCTGTTCCGCTTAATGTGACCTTTGAAAGCAGTCCCAGACCGTTGTATTCATTCTGCGTAATGCTGTACTTCGGAGTATTTGAATCTTCTTTCTGAACTGTCTGTTTTGTGAGGATTACGTTTCCGTTTTTATCATACTGATTTTCTGTAACGGAGTCATTCTCAGAAGTAAACGGCGTATAAGTTTTCGTAAGCTTGTTCAGATAGCCGTACTCATATTTTGTAGTGTTATTCAGCGCGTCAGTCTGACGAGCGAGCTGCCCATTTGCATAGTAAGCGCTTGTACGCTTGGTTTCGCCGTTGGTCTTTTCATAAACCGTATTTTCTTTCCAGTCGGCAAGCGTTTCATTTACTACCTGTTTATCAGCGGTGATGTAGGTTGTCTTAATAGTTTTCAGACCGCTGCATGACTTAGATGACGAATTATCAAGACTTGTATAAACGTTAAAGCCATGATTCTTTGCAAATTCATAAGCCGTTGAAGTCAGAATCTGTTTTTCGGCGGCTGCTTTCCACTTGAAATACGTTGCTTTTTCACGCTGTAAACCATCATACTCAACAATATTTATCGTACCGTCAGGATTTGTTGTTTCAGTAACATTTCCGTATGCGTCGTATTTGTAAGAAGTAACGTTACCCTCAGCGTCTGTTTCTGTTTTCTTGTTATCGTCAGGATAATAAGAAATCAAAGCGCCGTGACTCTTATCGGCAGAGTAATTTGGAGAATATTCAGCAGTCTTGCGGCTCAGCTTGTCATACTCTGTGATAGTAACAGCGGCTTCAGAGCCTGTGCCGTAGTCTCTTGTAACCGTAACGTTATTGAACTTGTCGTATTCGTATTCCTTAACATAGCCCTCCGGACTTGTTTCCTTTGAAACCTGAAGCTGTGCGTTGTATTCATAACGAGTACCATGCTCCGGCTTTGAAATACCGTTGCCGTAAACCCATTTTTCGCTTACAAGACCTTTTCCGTTTCCTGATTTGTAGTAATCATAATCTGTTATATTTCCTTCAGGATCGGTTGTCTTTTTTATAAGTCCGATTACTCCGCTGACATAGCTGTCGGCATAATATTCGTGACTTGTAATTGCGTAGCTGCTTTCGTTGGAAGCAAGATATGTAATCGGATCAAAGTTCTTTGCAGTAACAGTATCAATGTCCGCCTGCGACAGCGGATTCAGGCTCTGCGCTTCTTTAATTAAACGTACTCCGTCTTTATCGTAAGCCTTGATGGCTGCATAGCCCATCTCGTCAACTTCTGCGGTTACGTTGTTTTTACTGTTGTAATTTGCTAAAGTATATGTACCGTCGGGATTGGTTGTTTTTGTAACGTTACCGTTATCATCACGCTCATACTTGGTAGTATTGCCCATGATGTCAACGCTTTCCTTAATTTCATCGTACTTGTTTTCATCGTCGATCATATTGTAGGTGATTTTGTCAACCTCGTATGTCTGACCGTCGGTTTCCACCTTATTTGTATTTACTGCGTACTTTTCATCGTAATCGTAAGTAAAGGTTTTTACCAGCTTGTCGCCGTCGTACTCCTTGGTGCCTGTCTGCTTCTTAGCCTTGTCATAGGTATAAACCTGTTTCAGACCGGAAGCGTTTACAAGGTAATCAACCTTGCCGTCGTCATAATAGGTAATCTGGTCTGTCGCTTCGCCATAGCAGTTTGTAATCTTATTCATATGACCGTTTGAATCGTATGAATAGGTTTCCTTGCCGCCAGCAACATTTGTTGCGGAAATCAGCTGAAAATCAGAATTATATTCGTAGGTAACTGTTCTTCCGGCAGCCGTATCTTCAATTTTTGTTACACGGGAATGCTCGGAATTACCGTTGTAAGTGATTTTGTAGGTTCTGCCTGTGGAATCGGTTACAATTCTCTGATTATTGGACATGGAGGAAATAGTAAGCTTATTGCCCTCCGCGTCCTCAACCTTGTACATTTCTCCGTCCGCATTGAAATAGTATTTTGACTGAGCCGAATTGGTTACAATATATTCGCTGCCGTTCTTTACCATTGTACTGTGAGCGTTAAGGCATTCATAACCGCCGCTTTCCTTGTCCTTGAAGGTTGTATTCGAGCCGTCGGGAAGTACTACCTGATAATAGCCCTCAGCGGGAATTACCATTTTGCTTACGTCAATATTAAAGTCCCAGCCGATACCGAAGCTGCCTTCTTCATCGCTTGTGGAGTTGTATGTTCTGACAAAATCAGACTGAACGCCGGGAGATTCCACGCTTAAATCAGTAAAGGTTTTGGTGTAATTTCCTGTTGCAATGTGAACTCCATCGCCCATTTCCCAGCCCTTACGGTAGAGGGTATAATCAGGCTCGTCATAAGGTCTCCACCACGGTCTGAACCAGTACAAATCTTCGGAATAACCATAAGGGAAATTAATACCGCCCTCAAAATTAAAGCGCCTTTCCGTATTGAACGAGCCATCCTCATTATCTATGTAGGTTTCGCAGTTATCCCACAAAATGGTCTGCTTTCCGCCTTCATAGAAAAACGTAATTACATGATCTTCAGAAGAGTAAACGGATTTTGGTCCTGATTGTTCATTAACTTCCCAGATCGGTCCCAGAAATTCAATCAAACCGGCAGTCCATTTGCCCTCCATATCAGTCAGTGTAATATAATTCCAGTTGCCCCATATTTGCAGATAATCAGCAGCATCAGTCATCCATATTGTATCATAACAGCCTATCTGACCAAAGTTAAAATCTCCGCCGATTACCACAGCGCCGCCGTTGAGATACATATTCTGTCCCGCGCCGCTGTTTTGAGAAGCTGTTCTGAAAACAAGATTGTTCCAGACATCCAAATATCCTCCGTTTATATCGAGAGTCGCTCCCTCATTTCCCGACCACAAAGACAGATTGTCAGTTGTAAAAGACATACAATCATCAATTACAAGAGTCTGTCCGTTAAGGTCAAGATTAGCGTCATGAAGATTGAAAGAGCCCGGATTATAACAGTATCCAGTCAGCTTGATATTTTTCTTGTAGCTGTTTTCCGGATTCGAGCCTGCATACTGATTTCCATAATCAGCAAACCAATTATAGTCGCTCTGATCAATAGTTCCATTTTCATTCTTGTCCATATACTCGAAATAGTTCTCGCTTCTTCCTCTTAAATTGAGCTGTGAAGAAAGCAAGGAAATATCGTTTTCATCAAGAATATTATCAGGATAAAGATCAAGGTTATACAGCGAAATATCAGTTTCGCTTATAATATCAATAAAATACTGAACATCATCATAATCAATATATCCGTCACCATTAAAGTCGAGTGAAGATAAGTCGCCTTCAGCTGATAATCCGGCAAAGGAGTTCATAAGTTCAATATCTCCGCTGTCTATAATTCCACTTCCGTCAATGTCAAGCCATGCTAATCCGCTAACATTGAGCTGATCGTTTGCTTCTATATATGCTTTTGCATTATCCAGATCAGCCTGCGTTATTGTTCCGTCGCCGTCCCAATCGCATGATAAATTGTAATTATCATCTCCGATATATGCCCCGATACAGCCTTCCACATACGCTGCGTCGTCAGAATTTATCTGCTCATCGCTCCACTGGTTTGATTGTTCCTCATTCCATGTTGTATCGCCTGGTTTGATTGTTCCTCATTCCATGTTGTATCGCCCGGTATCAGCATTTCAGGCTCGTCAGGACTGCCGATCCAGTATGAGCCCCAGCCCATGCCTTTATAGAATCTCGGCAGATAGCCGTCGCACTCTATCTTTACGTTTGTATCCGTTCCAAGATCGTATGCGGAAACTGTAAAAAATCCGCTTGCGTTAGCGGTTGTTTGATTTACTAAATCCCAGCCGTCAAATATGAGGATTTTTACTTTTGTCAAGTCTGAACACGTACCGTACTGTCCTACATATCCGGATATAGACAGACCGCATGATTCAGCAACAGACGGCTCTCCTGTATTTGCGCTGTATAGTGAAATTCCATCCGAAGTGTTAAAGTATTCCACTTCTCCTAATCCGTCTGACGCGTTTTCATACTCCTGTTTTAGTTCGTCTGCGTTTCCTGAAAGCTCAAGGGATTCCTTGATGTCCGCAATCGTTTCCGCATGAGCGATTCCCTGTGAGCTGCCATCGCCGTAAATAAGCACTTGTCCGACAAACAGCACAGACAAAACGCCTGAAAGCGCTCGTTGAAAAATTTTTTTCAAATTTTCGTCCTCCTATAATGTAAATAATTTATCATTTGAATAATAAAAAGTAAATAATACCTATTATTTAATGATATAACATTATTATATATTGTAATTTAACAAAACGCAATATATTTTTACAATTTTCTGCAATTTTGTATAAATATCTAACTGAACAGCCTTTTGTTTGTGTAATTTTACTAATATTTTACTCGTTTGAATCATTATGCCGGATTATATATATATAAACAATAAGCTGTCAGTTCAATAAAAATTGATGCTGACAGCTTGTTATGCGTATTTAATTCTTTATCATAAAATAATTTTTTATCTCGCCGCGGTAAATATCGTCATAATAATACTTGTAAGTTCCTGTAGTTTCAATATGTACGCCTTCAACCGAGCCTGATCCGTCTTTGCGGAAACACGCTAATACGGAATTTGGAGGATATGTATCAAAAGTTTGTACCAATTCTCCCTTGGTATTGTCTGCCAGACAAATTAATGAATATAGAGTATCAACCGTATCGGAATTCAAGGTTTCTACATAACGCAGACCGTCTCCGTCTGAAAGCATAAGCTTTATACTTTTATACAGCTGCTCTAAATTTTCATGAGCCGAGTCGATAGTCGGAAAGCCGTCGTCTAAACTATCCAGTGAAATGTCATAAACTTCACCGTTTGACAGTATCATAAATCCGCTGTACCGAAATTGAGAATCTGAAACGTAAAACGCCGGATGAACCAACTTAAAATATATGACTTCTCTTTCTCCCATTTCAGACGCATGACGTATTGATTCCGGTTCTAAATCCATTATATCCTGCGGCTCCGGAAGCTTTTCCATAATTGTTGCTGTCGTTGTGGTTTCTGCTGCAACTGATTCTGTCGTTGTAACTTTTTTTGTAGTTGTTTTTGCAGTCGTACCTGACGTAACAGCTTTTTTCGTATCCATCGATTGCGTCGTTTTAATGTTTTCTGACGTTGTTTCTGCTGTAGTTTCTGACGTAACGGTCTTGTCTGCTTTGTCGGCAGAACTATTCGGGGATGCCGTTTTACTGCCGCAGCCTGTCAAGGCAATTAATATTGCTGTTAAGAAAATGACCTTTTTCATATCGGCGCCACTCCTATATTTAATTTATCAGCGGATTATATTAATGGGAGATATGATCCCGTTTTCCATCTGGAATACTGTCCATTCTGTTCCGATTTCGTTATATGGAACATTGAATGAAACGATCAGTCCGTTTGATCCGTACACTTTAACGCTTGCGCCTGACAGCGACAGCATTTTTGAATTGGAGTTACGGCTGTTTGTATAATCATGCACAGAATATGTAAACGAATCGTTGTCTGACATACCTGTTACTGTTATTGTTTCAGGACCATAGCTTGACGTATCGTCAAGATCAAGTGATATCTGAGTTCCTCCGCTTGTTACTGCATTTTTTGACCCGTAATATACATGAGCGCTGTATCCCGCTTCATCGTAATACATTATGTGTGAATCAAGATCACTCGGAACAGCTCCCCATTGCAGAACTATTCTATATTCATTTTCAGAAAGCTTCGGCGTCAGAACATAATTCATTCCGGTTGAACTAATCGGATTTACAGCAATATTGACATAAGAAGTAATATATCCGTTGGATACAATCTGAGCTGTATAATACCCCGTCTGCAATTCAACGCTGTAAGTACCTGAACTGCTGATATCGCAGCTTTTAATTATTTCGCCGTTTGTTTTGTTCCATGATTCCCTGAAATGTATTTTCCCCTGAGTTACATTTCGTCCGTTCAGTGCGTTTTTGATTGATCCGGTCAGTGTAACGTTCATTCCTTTATAATCTTCTGAAATAATAAGATGCGGTTCTAAATAAACAGTTTCTTTTTCTTTAACCTCTTGGATATCGTCAAGTCCTATATACCCTTCTTTGTTGTATGAAAAGCGGTATATTCCGGCCGGCAGAACAAATTCAAATTGGTTTGTATTATGAGTATACATGGTAAATGATTTATTGTCAATATAATTCCCGTTGCTGTCAATATATGTTGCGGTTATTTCAACATTTGTTACTTCCTTGTTGTCAGAAGCGTCAAAAATATTTCCAATGACTATTCCATCTTCCTTTTCTGTTACATGTGAACCGCCCTGCATTGATTTAGCCTGTAAGACTGCACTGTATGCGTTTACCAGTCCATAAATGTGACCGTCGCTCGATTCATTATTTATCGGAACAGAGGTCGTCTTTATAATGTTTTTTACCTGTTCTCCTGTTAGATTGGGATTAATCGAATATATTAATCCTGCCGTTCCCGTTACATGCGGCGCAGCCATTAAGGTTCCGGTATATTCATCGAATTCATTACCGTTTGTTGTGTTATTTTTGCTATAAACCGTACTGTAAATATCTACCCCCGGAGCAACTACATCTATGCGGCTTCCTACATTACTAAACTCGGCCATTTCATATCCATCTTCTGATGGTTTAACCGCCCCTACTGTTATAATTCTGTTTTCCACATCTGATATTTGTATATTTGACAAAAAGTTAGCGTACATGGAATTAATATTATTCGGGGATTCGCTTTCCTGACCATTTACTATCTGCCAGCCATATTCGTTCTCAGTAGGATTATTATTTTTAACGAACAGGGCATTGTTGTTATTTGCTGCCGCAACTACTATATTAAAATCATAGCCCTTGTTTAAAAGCTTTGAAAAAAACAGTCCCATTAATTCTGAATTTGTTTTATAATAGTTATAAGCCTTTGCGGCGTCTGATTTCGGATATTTATTTATATAATCCAAATTGTTAAAATTGGGATCGGTCGAAGCTATATATGCTTCAATTTCTCCCGTATGCAAACTAACGTTGATTACCTTTACGTTGTTTCCTATAAAGTGCGCAAATGCATACTTATATTCAATGGCAGTAATAAAGCTTCCGCTTCTTAATTTATCATTCAATATTTCGCCGTACTGCTTAGCTCCTTTTCCTATACGATTGTATGCATATAATTCTGTATTAGGAGAAACACCGGATATACCGCTTCCGTTGTCAAACTTTGCGGCAATGGTTCCGGATACATGGGTGCCGTGATCTAAGTCTGTTTCTACATTATTGTTCCATATACGCTTAAAATCCAAATCCGGATGGTTATAGAATCCTGTGTCAAATACTCCTATCTTAACTTTTTTCATTTCATCCTTAAACTGCCATGCAGATGGACATTTTATAGCTTCAACTCCCCAGTTGCTGCCTGAAGGGTTGTTTTCATTCCATAAATCTTCTTCACCGTTCCAAACATCATTGGGATAATAAGCTGATGAAGTATTTAACTCAAAATAAGTATTCAACGATGAGAAACTGAACATATCAATATCTTTTATTGTTTCAATTATTTTAAGAAGTTCTTCTGTTGAAACATCATGATTTATTTCGATTTGGTATTCATCTGCCAGCTCTATGTATCCGACAATTTTTCCGTCAATGGAGCTTATATAATCTTCAACTTCATTTTTTGAAACTCCTTCATTAGCTGTAAGCAAAAGTTGATTTGCTACAAAATCTACTCCGTTATAACTCTCAATGCGGCTTTTTCCAACGGGTTTAAAATAGATTTCACCCAAATCCTCTAAATCCTCTTGATAAAATTCATCATCTGCAACGGCAGTTGAAGAGGTTCCGATTATTTCCGCTGCCGAACGACTGTAGTTTATATTAACGTTACCTGCCTCTATATTTATATTATCAGCAATTATGATACCGTTAAGCTGAAAATTACCTGTTGTAATGTTAATATCTCCTTCGGGTGCGTACAGCAGTCCGTTGATTGAAATCGAGTTGCTGCTGTTCAAATCAATATCTCCGTATTTTGAATAAACAGCTACGTTTCCGGAATTTATATTATTTCCGTCAATATCTATGTCACGGTAAGCTCCTATACTCTTATTCAGATTCACAGAACCTGAAAAATCAACGTACCCCATTGAAAACGTTGAGTTGCTAATATTGATATTATCTTCATAACCCGAAACATTCTGCTCTATATAGTCGGAGCCTTCAGGAAAATATGTCTGCAATATTCGTTCGTGTGCATATACCATTTCGGCGTCGTTAACATGAGATTCGATTTTACCGTTGTAATTGGGATATTCACAATAAACGTCAAGCTCCCCGTTTACGCATATATCTCCGTTTACACATATACTTCCGGATTTAATTGAAACTCCGTTATCTGCGAATAAAGCGTATGGATACACGCTTTCTTCAGCTGCCGCCGGAAGCGACGGAAGCATGGATAGTCCTATTGCTCCGGTAATTATAACTGAAGCTGCACGTTTGATTTTTTCCCTGATTTTCATGTATACTCCTCCGTTTTTATTTTTTTGAATATTTCTGAAAGATTTAATAGTCTAAATAAATTTATTATATTATATTACAGTATATTCATTATATAAATATATCATCTAAAAACAGAAAAATCAATATAAAATCTATAATTATTTTACTTAATAACAATGTTTGTTAATATTCTACAATTGTTAAAGAATTAATTGTTTATATTTACTAATAATTTAGTTGCTCCAATTTACACATAATCCTGCTCCTCCTTAATCCCCAGCGCCTGTTTCTTTTCAATTATCATACGCCTAAGCTTTTTGTCTGCGGACGTCCTGACCGATCTGTATCTTCTTATGTAATCATCTTCAATACATCGGCTTAGATTGATAAACAAGCTTAAAACCGTATTTGCCAGCATTGTGTTTTCAAAGCTTCCGCTTTCATTCAGAAAATTCTGAGCATAAACGTTTCCGTCGTCCGCCGACCTGTTAAGCCATTCCATTGCCTTTTCCTTATCTTTCTCAATATCATCCGTACCGAAAAGATAAAGCCTTCCCAGCAGAAACGAAGCCCAGTTATTTTCATCCGCTGCCGATGCCAGCAACTTAACCGCACGTTTCGAATTATGATATTTGTTATCTTCCAAAAGTATTTTAGCTAACGAATACGAAGCATACGCCTTAATTTCATCATAATTTACCGCCTTTTCAAGCCATTCAACAGCTTTGTCAATGTCATATTTTTCTTCTTCCTGATAAAGCTTTCCGAGGTAATAGCAAGCGTGTCCGCTGTCCTTATCTGCCATAAGCAGATATTTCTCAGCCTTGCTCAGATCCCTGTTCACAAATTCCCCCTTGAAATATATTCTGCCGAGCATAAAGCA
>ERZ856578.5978-NODE-5978-length-14225-cov-3.820964_pt1 | contig 14225 bp, 10 predicted proteins | sample MGYA00514384_ERZ856578 | MGnify/ENA primary metagenome ERZ856578 (study PRJEB29103, sample SAMN06111958) | human gut metagenome | biome: human gut; feature: ankylosing spondylitis patient; material: healthy_person | host: Homo sapiens | place: China:Hangzhou...
ATGATACGGCGACCACCGAGATCTACACTCTTTCCCTACACGACGCTCTTCCGATCTGGGGATGGATGGAGCCGGGCTTGCAGAGAACCTGGCCACGCTCCACGTTCTTCTTGTCCACGCCACGCAGCAGAGCGCCGATATTGTCGCCGGCTTCAGCGAAGTCCAGCAGCTTGTGGAACATTTCGATGTCGGTAACGACAGTGGGGGTCTTCTCTTCCTTCAGGCCAACGATTTCCACGGGCTCGTTCTTCTTGACGATACCACGCTCCACACGACCGGTAGCAACGGTGCCACGGCCGGAGATGGTGAAGACGTCCTCAACGGGCATCAGGAAGGGCTGATCCGCCTTACGATCAGGAGTGGGGATATAGGAGTCAACAGCGTCCATCAGCTCCTTGATGCATGCATACTCAGGAGCATTGGGATCGTTGGACTCAGACACCAGAGCCTGCAGTGCGCTGCCCTTGATGATCGGAATATCGTCGCCGGGGAACTCATAGCTGGACAGGGTCTCGCGGACTTCCATCTCAACCAGCTCCAGCAGTTCCTCATCGTCCACCAAGTCAGCCTTGTTCAAGAAAACGACCATAGCGGGCACGCCCACCTGACGGGCCAGCAGAATGTGCTCTTTGGTCTGAGCCATGGGGCCGTCAGTTGCAGCAATGACCAGGATAGCGCCATCCATCTGAGCAGCGCCGGTGATCATGTTCTTAATGTAGTCGGCATGGCCCGGGCAGTCCACGTGAGCATAGTGGCGCGCTTCAGTCTCATACTCGACATGAGCGGTGTTGATGGTGATACCGCGCTCGCGCTCTTCGGGAGCCTTATCGATGGAGCTGTAATCTTCAAAATCAGCCTTGCCCTGCAGTGCCAGCCACTTGGTGATGGCAGCGGTCAGAGTGGTCTTGCCATGGTCGACGTGACCGATGGTGCCGATGTTAACATGGGGTTTGCTTCTTTCAAACTTCTGTTTAGCCATTGTTGAAAATCCTCCTTAACAATTTCATGTGATCGCATAAACTACTATTATGCGGATAGTGTACAACAAATAGGGTAAAAAAGCAATTGCTTTTTTATCAATTTGCCTTGGTGCGCTCTTCGATGATCTTGGTCTGCAGGTTCTTGGGCAGCTCACAGTAACTATGAGGCTCCATCGTGTACTGGCCGCGGCCCTGCGTAGAAGAACGCAGATCGGTAGCGTAACCAAACATATTCGCCAGAGGCACCAGCGCGTCCACCTGCTGTGCGCCGGGACGGGCTTCCTGACCCAGGATCTGGCCGCGGCGGGCAGTCAGGTCACCGATCACCGTGCCCAGATAATCATCGGGCGCAATAACGGTAACTTTCATAATCGGCTCCAGCAATACCGGATCCGCTTTCCGCATGGCTTCCTTAAACGCCATGGAACCAGCGATCTTAAAGGCCATTTCCGAGGAGTCGACCTCATGGTAAGAGCCGTCGTACAGCGTAACCTTTACATCGACCACGGGATAGCCCGCCACAACGCCGGCCTGCAGGGCACCCTGAATACCAGTGTCCACCGCAGGGATGAATTCCTTCGGAATGCTGCCGCCAACGACTGCATTGACGAATTCATAGCCCTTGCCGGATTCGTTCGGCTCCAGAATGATCTTAACGTGACCATACTGACCGGAACCGCCGCTCTGACGCTTGTACTTGGTATCCTGATCCACCTTTTTGCGGACAGTCTCCTTATAAGCAACCTGGGGCGCGCCCACGTTGGCTTCCACCTTGAACTCGCGCAGCAGACGGTCCACGATGATCTCCAGATGGAGTTCGCCCATACCGGCGATAATGGTCTGTCCGGTTTCTTCATCAGTGTAGGTCTTGAATGTGGGGTCTTCCTCCGCCAGTTTCATCAGCGCAATGCCCATCTTCTCCTGACCGGCTTTGGTCTTGGGTTCGATGGCCACACGAATCACGGGCTCAGGGAAGTTCATGGACTCAAGGATGATCGGAGCTTTTTCATCACACAGCGTATCACCGGTGGTGGAGTTCTTCAGGCCAACCACAGCGGCGATATCGCCGGCATAAATCTCCTCAATGTCCTCACGGTGATTGGCGTGCATCTGAACAATACGTCCAATGCGCTCTTTCTGCCGCTTGGTGGAGTTCAGAACAGAAGATCCGGTGCTTACATGTCCGGAATACACGCGGACATAAGACAGACGGCCCACATAGGGGTCAGTCGCAATCTTGAACGCCAGTGCGGAGAAAGGAGCATTGTCATCGGGATGACGCTCGTCCTCCTCATCAGTGTCCGGATTGACGCCCTTAATAGCCGGGATATCCAGCGGGGAGGGCATATAATCCACGATTGCGTCCAGCAGCTTCTGAACGCCCTTATTCTTATAAGAAGTACCACACACAACCGGGATCATCTCCACAGCGCAGGTGGCCTTGCGGATTGCCGCACGGATCTGCTCAGCGGGAATCTCCTCGCCCTCCATGTACTTCTCCATAATATCATCGTCAAACATGGACACGGCGTCCAGCAGCTTTTCGCGGTATTCCTGAGCCAGATCCATCATATCTTCCGGAATCGGCTCGACACGCATATCCTTGCCCATTTCATCGTAATAGATGTCGGCGTCCATCTCAACCAGGTCGATGATGCCCTTGAAACTGGACTCCTTGCCGATGGGCAGCTGGATAGCCACGGCATTGCACTTCAGACGGTCCTCAATCATATCGAGCACGTTGTAGAAGTCTGCGCCCATAATATCCATCTTGTTGACGTAGATCATGCGGGGGACCTTATACTCGTCAGCCTGACGCCAAACGGTCTCCGACTGGGGTTCCACGCCACCCTTGGCGCACATAACAGTTACAGAACCATCCAGCACGCGCAGGGAGCGCTGCACCTCAACGGTGAAATCCACGTGGCCCGGAGTATCGATAATATTGATACGGGTCTGGGGAAACTGCTCCTTGGACCCCTGCCAGAAACAGGTAGTTGCTGCGGAAGTGATGGTGATGCCGCGCTCCTGCTCCTGCGCCATCCAGTCCATGGTAGCGGTACCGTCATGGGTTTCGCCAATCTTGTAGTTCACGCCGGTGTAATACAAAATACGCTCGGTCGTGGTGGTCTTACCTGCATCAATGTGCGCCATGATGCCGATATTTCTGATATTTTCGAGCTTTGTTTTTCTCGGCATATGATTACTCCCTTACCAACGATAATGTGCAAAAGCCTTGTTGGCCTCTGCCATCTTGTGGGTATCTTCACGCTTCTTCACGGCGCTGCCGAGGTTGTTGGCAGCATCCATGATCTCGCCTGCCAGGCGCTCTCTCATGGTTTTCTCGCTGCGGGCGCGGGAATAATTGGTCAGCCAGCGCAGACCCAGGGTCTGACGACGCTCGGGACGAACCTCCATGGGCACCTGATAGGTGGCGCCGCCGACACGGCGGGCCTTCACCTCCAAGCTGGGCATAATGTTTTCCATAGCCTGGGTGAACACTTCCAGAGGATCTTTCTCGGTCTTTTCCTTCACGATATCGAAGGCACCGTAAACGACCTTCTGCGCCACGCCCTTCTTACCATCCAGCATGATGGAATTGACCAGCTTGGTCACCAGCACAGAATTGTACATGGGATCGGGCAGAATTTCTCTCTTGGGGACATTACCTCTTCTGGGCACTATGCTTCCCTCCTTCATATAAATTATGATTTCATAGGTACTCGAAGGAAATACGTTTTCCTCCGTGAATGCCTGCCAAAGAGGTTTGTTCATTGTGTATCAAAAAACAGAAAACCTATTCGGCAAACTTTCATTTAATCGCGGGTCTTACTTCTTCTTGGGACGCTTTGCACCGTACTTGGAACGGGCCTGCATACGGCCGTTCACGCCCTGGGTGTCCAGCTTGCCGCGGATGATGTGATAACGCACACCGGGCAGGTCCTTGACACGGCCGCCGCGGATCATGACCACAGAGTGCTCCTGCAGATTGTGGCCGATGCCGGGGATATAGGCGGTGACTTCATAGCCGTTGGTGAGCTTCACACGGGCGATCTTACGCAGTGCGGAGTTGGGCTTCTTGGGGGTCGCGGTTCTCACAGCCGTGCACACGCCTCTCTTCTGAGGAGAAGGCAGGTTAGTGGACTTGTTCTTCAGGGTGTTCAGACCATACTGCATGGCGGGAGAATTGGACTTAAAAGTAGCCTGTTCTCTTCCCTTTCTGACCAACTGGTTAAATGTAGGCATAGGTTCTCTCCTTTCTCGCAAATTCTATTTTTAGCAGAATATTGGGTAATATTCCGATAAAAACCAAAAACACAAATAAAAAATCAATCGGCGCAGCCGTCCTTCAAAACAACGGCTACCGCAGCGCCCACGTCGATGCCGCAGGCCTGCCCAAGCAAGGCCATGCTTTCCACCCGAATCAGAGGAATTTCCTTTTCACAGCACTGATCCTCAATGGGGGCCAGCAGAGCCGGATCGGCATCCTCTGCCAAGTAAACACACCGGGCCTGATCGGCGCGCACAGCCTTAGCCGACTGTTTGACCCCGATCACCTTGCTCTTTGTCTGCAATTCCAAAAGCACAAAAAGGCTCCTTTTGCTCGTAGTTTTGACATATCCGCGCAATTTAGAATTATAGCATAGGCGCAAAACAGCGTCAATACTTTTTCTATGAATACTTTCTTGCTTTTTCGCGCATTTTCCGGTTCTTTTCCGCTGCTGGAGTGGCCATTTTGACCAAATGACAGCCGGCGCCCTCCCCCGCTGAGCAAACCGTTTTCAAATCGCGCCCAAATGTTTCCACTCAGAAAACAGGCGCGCCGTAAAAACGGCGCGCCTGCAACGTTTGGAAAATCTCAGAAATCCATCTCATCCGCAGAAATTTCCGCGGACGAATTTTGACCGCCCTCTGCCGCGTCATCCTCGGCAAAGAGGTTCGGCAGATCCATGCCTACGGCAGGTGCGAGCGGTTCCGGGGTGTTCACCTTGTCGGGCACCAGCTTTTCGGCATAGCTGCGGTATTTGCCCAGGCCGGAGCCGGCGGGGATCAGCTTGCCGATGATGACGTTTTCCTTCAGGCCCAGCAGATGATCCACCTTGCCCTTGATGGCGGCTTCTGTCAGCACCTTAGTGGTTTCCTGGAACGACGCAGCGGACAGGAACGAATCCGTGGCCAGAGAAGCCTTGGTAATACCCATCAGCAGCTGGGTATAGGTTGCCGTCTGCAGCTCCTCACCATCCTCGCGCTTTTCGCCGGCGGCGATGCGCTCAGCCACTGCCTTGTTGGCGTCTTCCACCTCAAAGATATCCGCCATGGAACCGGAGAGCAGCGTGGTATCGCCAGCTTCCTCCACACGCACCTTGCGCATCATCTGACGGACGATCACTTCGATATGCTTATCGTTGATGTCCACGCCCTGCTGGCGGTACACTTTCAAAACTTCCTGAATCAGATAGTTCTGCACCGAGGAAATACCGCGGATACGCAGAATATCATGGGGGTTCAGAGCACCCTGATTCAGCGCCGTACCCTTGGCAATCATATCGCCGTCATGAATATTGAGTCCGGTGTGGGGCAGCGCATAGGACCTGGTCTCGCCGCTCTCCTGATCGGTGATGGCGATATTGGCCAGAGAACCGCGGTGGCTCTCCTCAATACTCACCCGGCCGCCGATTTCGGCCAGCGTCGCCATTCTTTTGGGCTTACGGGCCTCGAACAGTTCTTCCACGCGGGGAAGACCCTGCGTGATATCGCCGCCGGCCAGACCGCCGGTGTGGAAGGTACGCATGGTCAGCTGCGTACCGGGTTCACCGATGGACTGAGCCGCAATGATGCCGACCGCTTCGCCGGGGCCGACGCGCTGGCCCGTGGCCAGGTTCATACCGTAGCACTTGGCACATACGCCGCTGTGGGCATGGCAGGTCAGCACCGTGCGGATCTCCACTTCGTGGATATCATGGGCTTCCAGCAGCTTGGCATCCTCGTCCATCATCATATGATCCTTGGAAATAAGCACATTGCCCTGTTCGTCCAGGATATCGCGTACCGGGTAGCGGCCACGCAGGCGGTCGGCAAATTTCTCAATAATCTGACCGCCTTCGGCAATCTCAGAAACCACAATACCCTTATCGTAACCACAATCCTCTTCACGGATGATGACATCCTGCGAGACATCCACCATGCGGCGGGTCAGATAACCGGAGTCTGCCGTACGCAGCGCCGTGTCAGCCAGACCCTTACGGGCGCCGCGGCTGGAAATAAAGTATTCCAGCACGCTCAGACCTTCGCGGTAGTTGGCTTTGATCGGGATCTCGATGGTGCGGCCGGCCGTGTTGGCAATCAGGCCGCGCATACCGGCCAGCTGACGGATCTGTTTCATGGAACCGCGGGCGCCGGAGTCCGCCATCATGAAGATGGGGTTGAAGCGATCCAGCCCCTCCTGCAGGGCATTGGATACGTCGTCGGTAGTCTTTTCCCACTCGGCCACCACAGCTTTGTAGCGCTCCTCGTTGGTCATGAAGCCCATCTTGTACTGTTCTTCAATGGCCAGGGTACGCTCTTCCGTTTCCGCCAGCAACTGCTTTTTCTGGGGCGGAACGGTCATATCTGCCACGGAAATGGTCATAGCGCATTTGGTGGAATATTTGTAGCCGGTAGCCTTCACTTTGTCCAGCACCTCGGCAGCCACAGTGAAGCCATGCTTTTGAATGGTGCGGTCGATAATGGGCCCCAACTGCTTCTTACCCACAGTAAAGGTAACCTCGTAGTCAAACATGTGGTCGGGATCCGTACGATCCACATAGCCCAAGTCCTGAGGGATATTGGCATTGAAAATGATCCGGCCTGCGGTGGCATCCACCAGTTTTTCGCGCATGACGCCGTTTACTTCACGGCGGGCGCGTACGCGAATAGGCGCATGGATCCCAATGATGCCGTTTTCGTAGGCCATCATCACCTCGTCCTCATCCAGGAACACCTTGCCTGCGCCCGGTTCGTCGTCGCGGGCATAGGTCAGGTGGTAGGAGCCGAGCACCATGTCCTGCGTGGGCACAGTGACAGGACCGCCGTCCTGGGGACGCAGCAGGTTGTTGGCCGAGAGCATCAGAATACGTGCTTCAGCCTGAGCCTCGGCACTCAAAGGCACATGAACCGCCATCTGGTCTCCGTCGAAGTCGGCGTTGAACGCGGTACATACCAGAGGATGCAGCTTGATGGCGCGGCCCTCTACCAACACCGGCTCAAAAGCCTGAATGCCCAAACGGTGCAGCGTTGGCGCACGGTTCAGGAACACAGGATGATCCTTAATGACCTCCTCAAGGGCATCCCAAACAGCATCGTCCCCTTTATCCACCTTCTTTTTAGCGGACTTAATGTTCTGAGCCGTACCGTTCTCCTGCAATTTCTTCATCACAAAGGGACGGAACAGCTCCAGCGCCATCTCCTTGGGCAGACCGCACTGATAGATCTTCATTTCCGGGCCAACCACAATAACGCTTCGGCCGGAATAGTCCACGCGTTTACCCAGCAGATTCTGGCGGAAACGGCCCTGCTTACCCTTCAGGAAATCCGACAGGGACTTGAGCGCACGGTTGTTGGCGCCGGTGACGGCACGGCCGCGGCGGCCGTTGTCGATCAGGGCGTCCACCGCCTCCTGCAGCATGCGCTTTTCATTGCGCACAATGATGTCTGGCGCATGCAGGTCCATCAGACGCTTGAGGCGGTTGTTGCGGTTGATCACACGGCGATACAGGTCGTTGAGATCCGAGGTGGCAAAGCGTCCGCCGTCCAGCTGCACCATGGGGCGCAGCTCGGCGGGCAATACCGGCAGCACGTCGATGATCATCCACTCGGGCTTGTTGCCGGAGATACGGAAGGCATCCACCACCTCCAGGCGCTTGACAATGCGCGCTTTCTTCTGGCCGGAAGCGTCTTTCAGCTCAGCGTGCAATTCCTGGGACAACTTTTCCAGATTAATGTCGGCCAAAAGCGTCTTCACCGCTTCGGCGCCCATACCAGCCTGGAAATCATCTTCATATTTCTCACGGTAATCGCGGTATTCCTTTTCGCTGAGAATCTGGTTCTTGATCAGCGGCGTCTCACCGGGATCGGTGACAATATACGCCGCAAAATAAAGCACCTTTTCGAGGATCCGTGGGCTGATATCCAACAGCAGACCCATGCGGGAAGGGATACCCTTGAAATACCAGATGTGGGAAACGGGAGTGGCCAGCTGAATGTGGCCCATGCGCTCGCGACGCACCTTGGCGCGGGTAACTTCCACGCCGCAGCGGTCGCAGATCTTGCCTTTGAAGCGGATCTTTTTGTACTTTCCGCAATGGCATTCCCAATCCTTGGTGGGGCCGAAAATGCGCTCACAGTACAATCCGTCCTTCTCGGGCTTCAGGGTTCTATAGTTAATGGTCTCAGGCTTTTTCACTTCGCCGTAAGACCAGGCGAGGATCTGTTCAGGGGATGCGATCCCAATTTTGATCGCATCAAATGCAGCATAACTCATTGTGCCATTTTTCCTCCTTCATATCGTGTGATCGTTCCTGCTGAACTGCATGGTGCAGATCAAATGTCCAGCAGATCGTCGCCTGCACCGGAATAGGCGGCGCCGCTGGCCGCTTCCTCTGCATCGGCAATAGCAAATCCGCTCTCTTCGATCTCCGCATCGTCCGCCACATACCGGTCGCGGTCGTTGTCGGCGTCCATGCGCGCCAGATTGAAGGTATCCATGGCGTCATCGTCGTCCTTTAGCTCGATCTGCTGACCGTCCTTATCCAGCACCTGAATGTCCAGACACAGGGACTGCAGCTCCTTGATGAGCACCTTGAAGGACTCGGGCACGCCCGGAGTGGGAACGTTATGGCCCTTGACGATGGCCTCATACGTTTTCACACGGCCGGTCACATCGTCGGACTTAACCGTCAGGATTTCCTGCAGGGTATAGGCTGCGCCATAAGCCTCCAAAGCCCACACTTCCATTTCGCCGAAACGCTGGCCGCCGAACTGGGCTTTACCGCCCAGGGGCTGCTGCGTCACCAGCGAGTACGGACCGGTGGAGCGGGCATGGATCTTATCGTCCACCAGATGGTGGAGCTTGAGGAAGTATACATAACCCACGGTGACACGGTTGTCAAACCGCTCGCCGGTACGGCCGTCATACAGCCAGCTCTTGCCGTCGGGGTTCAGGCCCGCCTCTTCCAGCATGGCGCTGATATCGGCCTCGCTGGCGCCGTCAAAGATGGGGGTAGCCACTTTGCAGCCCATTTCGTGGGCCGCGTAACCCAGATGGACTTCCAGCACCTGGCCGATGTTCATACGGGAAGGAACACCCAGGGGGTTCAGCACAATATCCAGCGGCGTGCCGTCGGGCAGGAAGGGCATATCCTCCTGGGGCAGCACGCGGGAAACGACGCCCTTGTTGCCGTGGCGGCCGGCCATTTTGTCGCCCACCTGGATTTTTCTTCTCTGTGCCAGATAGATCCGCACCACCATGTTGACGCCAGGAGACAGCTCGTCGCCGTTTTCACGGGTGTACACCCGCGCATCCACTACAATGCCGCTTTCGCCGTGGGGCACTTTCAGGGAAGTATCGCGGACCTCTCTTGCCTTTTCGCCGAAAATGGCGCGCAGCAGACGTTCCTCAGCGGTCAGATCGGTTTCGCCCTTGGGCGTCACCTTGCCCACCAGAATATCGCCGGCGTGAACTTCAGCGCCGATGCGGATGATACCGCGCTCGTCCAGATCCTTCAGCGCATCCTCGCCCACGTTGGGAATGTCGCGGGTAATCTCTTCCGGCCCCAGCTTGGTGTCGCGGGAGTCCAGTTCGTATTCTTCAATATGGATAGAGGTATATACGTCCTCGCGCACCAGGCGCTCGTTGAGCAGGACGGCATCCTCGTAGTTGTAGCCTTCCCAGGTCATAAAGCCGACCAGGATGTTGTGTCCCAGCGCAATCTCGCCCTGATCGGTGGCGGGTCCATCGGCCAGGGTGTCGCCCTTGACCACGCGCTCACCCACATCCACAATGGGGCGCTGGTTGATGCAGGTAGTATGGTTGGAGCGCAAAAACTTGGTCAGGGTATAAGTTTTGATCTCACCGCTGTCATATTTTACGGTGATGTTGCGGGCATCCACTTTGAGCACTTCGCCGTCACCTTCAGCCAGAATGGCAATTTCGGAATCCTGGCAGATCTTGTGCTCCATGCCGGTGGCCACAATGGGGGCTTCGGGCCGCAGCAGCGGCACAGCCTGGCGCTGCATGTTCGCGCCCATCAGAGCGCGGTTGGCGTCGTCGTTGGGCAGGAAGGGGATCATGGCCGTTGCGATGGAAACCATCATGCGGGGCGATACGTCCATATAATCCACGCGCTCACGGTCCACCTCGATGATTTCATCGCGGTGACGGCAGGTGATACGTGTGTTGAGCAGGCGGCCGTCCTCGCCGATGGGTTCGGCTGCCTGGGCCACGATGTACTGATCCTCTACATCGGCCGTCATATACTCCACTTCGTCGGTAACAATGCCGGTCTCCTTGTCAATACGGCGGTAAGGCGCTTCGGCGAAACCGTATTCATTGATCCGGGCATAGGTGGCAAGGTAGGAGATCAAACCGATGTTGGGACCTTCCGGCGTCTCGATGGGGCACATGCGGCCATAGTGGCTGTAATGCACATCGCGCACGTCCATGCTGGCGCGCTCGCGGCTCAATCCGCCGGGGCCGAGAGCCGACAGACGGCGCTTGTGGGTCAGCTCGGCCAGCGGGTTGGTCTGATCCATGAACTGGCTCAGAGGGCTGGAGCCGAAAAATTCTTTGATTGCCGCGGTCACCGGGCGGATATTGATCAGGCTCTGGGGCGTGACCACATCCATGTCCTGGATAGTCATGCGCTCACGGGTTACGCGCTCCATACGGGAGAAGCCGATACGGAACTGGTTCTGCAGCAGCTCGCCCACGCAGCGCAGGCGGCGGTTGCCCAGATGATCAATGTCGTCCTTGCCGGACAGGCCCAGGGCCAGGCCGTTCATATAGTTAACGGATGCAAAAATATCGTCAATGATGATGTGCTTGGGCACCAACTCGTCCCTGCGGGCGATGCAGGCGTCGATCAAATCCTCGCCGCCGTCCGGATACTGCTCCAGCAGTTCCTTAAGCACGGCAAAACGGACGCGCTCCTTGATGCCGCACTTCTCCAGGGGATCAAAATCCACATAAGCGCTCATATCCGCCATGTGGTTGGAAAACACTTTGACGGCAGCGCCATCCACATCGATGGTGACTTCATTGACGCCGATGCTGTCAAGCTTCTTGGCCTCATCCACACTGAGCACATGACCGGCCTCAAACAGGATTTCTCCGGTCATGGGATCGGCCACGGGGTAGATCAGTCTGCGGTCGTGGATACGGGGCCACAGAGCCAGTTTCTTGTTGAATTTATAGCGGCCGACGATGGACAGATCATAACGGCGCTGATCGAAGAACATACCGTCCACCAGCGTGCGGCAGGAATCCACCGTGGGCGGCTCACCGGGCCGGAGCTTGCGGTAAATCTCGCACATGGCTTCCTCGTAGCTCTTGCAGGCATCCTTCTCAATGGTGGTGACGATGCGGGGATCGTCGCCGAACATGGCCAAAATTTCTGCGTCGGTCTTCAGCCCCATAGCGCGCAGCAGGCAGGTAATGGGCAGCTTGCGGTTCTTATCGATGCGCACCCAGAACTCGCCGGCAGTGTCGGTTTCATACTCAAGCCAAGCGCCCCGGTAGGGAATCACAGTAGAGGTGAGCAGCGGCTCGTCGGTTTTAGGATCAATCTCTTTGCCGTAGTACACGCCGGGGGAGCGGACGATCTGGGAAACGACAACACGCTCGGCGCCGTTGATGACAAAGGTACCGGCCTGAGTCATCAGGGGGAAGTCACCCATGAAGATCTCCTGCTCCTTGATCTCCTCGGTCTCCTTGTTGCGCAGGCGGACGCTGACTTTCAGCGGCGCGGCATAGGTGGCGTCGCGCATTTTGCACTCCTCCACACTGTACTTGGGCGGTTCGTTCATGCTGTAGTCAATGAACGTCAGCTCCAGGTTGCCGGCAAAGTCAGTGATGGCACCCACATCGTCGAACACTTCGCGCAGTCCCGTGTCCAAAAACCACTGGTAAGATTTTTTTTGGATCTCCAGCAGGTTCGGCATCGGGATGATCTCTTCATGTTTCGCGAAGCACCGGCGGACGGTTCTGCCGTAATTCTTTTCGTGCCCCAGATTGCACTGCAATTTCATCACACTCCGTTTCTTTTTCACAAAAGCCTTTCAGCTTGATGGCATTTGAATCGCAGAATAGACACACGCGGTCTTGTTGTTAGAAATACAACCGATACATCTTGATTCTTTTCCGCTTCCGTGCTATACTAATTCCAGTATCAGCAGAAGGGTATTTTCGTCTTTTCTGCATACAAGCGATTGATTATACCATGCACCCTGGATTTTTGTCAAGTATTTTCAGGAAATAAATGTCTATATTGATCCTTTTCGGCGGCCTGCAGCATTGCAGGCCGCTTTTTTCGTTTTCTTCAACGGTTGCAGCCTTTGTTTCCTTTTCTTCTTCCATAACCAGAGCGCTGCTTTTTCATCCTTTTCCCCGTCATTCAGGCCGCAGAAAACTTTTTCCTTCCTCCCCCTTCTCTTTCCGGCAATTTTCACAGTTTCCCTCCTTTTTTGTTTTGCGCACACCTGCCTCAGCGCATGCGTAAAATAGAGCGAACGCAATAGTGCGTTTCCGAACGGAATTCCATGAAAAGGAGTTTTTCCATGAATCATCATCATTGCGGCTGCGGAGGCAGCGATTCGTTCTGCTTCGGCAGCAACGGCTGCGATCCCGTTGCCTATATCCCCGGTCCTCCGGGACCTCCCGGCCCCCCGGGCTGCCCCGGACCGCGCGGCCCCATGGGCCCCAGAGGCGCCACAGGCCCCACCGGACCCACAGGCCCCGTAGGCCCTGCCGGTGCAGGCATCGACACAGCCTCTCAGTTTGTCCCCGGCTATCCCTATGCCGAAGGCAACATGGTCTACTATAACGGCAGCCTGTACCAAGTGCTGCGCAACAATCCCAGCGGCGTTCCCGGCACCTCCCCTGATTTCGCTCTGGTTACCGTGGCCGGTCCGACCGGTGCAACCGGTCCCACCGGGCCCATGGGGATCCCCGGCGCGACGGGTGCAACCGGCGCCGTCGGTGCAACCGGCCCTACCGGGCCTGCTGGTGCCGCTGGCGCCGCCGGTATAACCGGTCCCACCGGCCCCGCCGGTCCTGCCGGCGCAACAGGCGCAGAAGGCCCCACTGGTCCTACCGGGCCTGCCGGCGCTGCGGGTGCCGCTGGCGCAGAGGGCCCCACCGGACCCACCGGACCTGCCGGCGCAGAGGGTCCCACTGGCCCTACCGGACCCACTGGACCTGCTGGCGCTGCCGGCACAACGGGCGCAGAAGGCCCCACCGGACCTACCGGACCTGCCGGTGCCGCCGGCACAGCGGGTGCAGAAGGTCCCACCGGACCTACCGGACCTGCCGGTGCTGCCGGCGCAGCGGGCGCAGAAGGCCCCACCGGACCTACCGGGCCTGCCGGGCCTGCCGGTACCGTTACTCCCGCTGCTGCTGTTACAGACGCCACCAATACCACTGATGTGGTCACCCAGTTTAACCAACTGCTGGCCAACATGCGTGCCGCAGGCCTCCTGAGCAGCTGACATTCAACCCCGCACTCAAGCAAAAAAGGGCGGCACATGCCGCCCTTTCTTTGCTATTTCATAGTATGGAGAACCCCATTATGAAGATCATTGTTTACGCCATCTGTAAAAATGAAAGCAAATTTGTCAACCGCTGGATGGATTCTATGACGGAAGCCGACGCCGTGGTTGTACTGGATACCGGCTCTTCAGACGATACTGTAGAAAAACTGCGCCGGCGTGGCGCGACCGTTGAGCAGGCAGAGATCCTTCCCTGGCGCTTCGACACCGCTCGTAACCGTTCACTGGCCCTGGTGCCGGACGATGCAGATATCTGCGTCTGCACCGATCTGGACGAGGTCTTTCATCCCGGCTGGCGCGCCGCTCTGGAGGCCGCCTGGACTCCAGGCACCCAACAGGCCCGTTATCGCTACTCCTGGAGCTTCCGTCCCGACGGCGCGATACGGGAGCTGTGATAGGCAGCCTTGTACGCCTGATGGTCAATGCCGATGACGTATCGCTCTC
>ERZ856578.5988-NODE-5988-length-14201-cov-3.545809_pt1 | contig 14201 bp, 11 predicted proteins | sample MGYA00514384_ERZ856578 | MGnify/ENA primary metagenome ERZ856578 (study PRJEB29103, sample SAMN06111958) | human gut metagenome | biome: human gut; feature: ankylosing spondylitis patient; material: healthy_person | host: Homo sapiens | place: China:Hangzhou...
CGCACTCGGCGCAAAGGTAGATGGTTGCTGAAGCAACCGCGCCTCGGCGCGAGAATGTGCCAAGGCACATTCTTTTTTGTATCATGGAAAACAGATGCATTGCCGATGTGCTGCTCAGTCGTGGGTTCGGAATGTTTCAACAATTGCGATCATATCTTCTTTGTTCAGCTTTTTATTGTTCATAAAGTTTCTGGTTTCCGGAATGTAATGTTCCAGGATCGGTAGCAGTATAAGCGCTGTGATACCTGCGGTGAAGCCGCCGTTGTACAGCACCAGGCCGCCGTGCAGGGCAGAGGTTGCGGTACACATGGATGCGCACATGAAGCCGGCGGCAATGCCGGCGCGTCTGCCGTAGCGCCCGGAAATCGGGCACAGGCCGGTGGCAAATGCCACACCGTTGATGTATCCCTGCGTGGTAATGGTCCAGCTGATCTCTCTGTCGTTGAGATAGCAGATCGTCAGGGTGAACAGATACAGAAGCTGATATCCCGCAAGAATCGGCCAGATATTTTTCGGATGCTGCCCCATACAGGTAAAAGTCAGAGCTGCCAGGATCACACCGATGGTGGCACCGGTAAAACCGGCACCTTCCGTGTAGACCATGATGATATCCAGGTAGAACAGGAAGAATATTCCCACTGTGCCAATGTTAATGAGGCAGAGCGGCATACCGTATTGAGAGGCAAAATCACTCTGATGTCCGGTGTCCCGGGTCAGCTCTTCATATCCAAGAAAGCTTTTTCCGTTTAAGAAAAATCCGGTCAGAATGCAGATAATAAAAACAAGCAGGAAAAAACAGTTGGCATACAGCTGAAAGGAGCGGCCAAACTGTTCGTAAACCGGATTGAAGCGGGTCAGCTTGGAAGATGGATCAATTCCCATGGTGTTGTAAAAAAGGTTAAACAGGAAAAAACCGAACACGCCGAATGCCAGTCCGCCATTATACAAGTTGTAACCTTTATGCCATGCGTGGGCACCCGGGAGAATGGCCGGTACGATAAAGCCCAGCATGATCGAGAAGGCAATGGTCAAAAGCGCGCCGCTGACGGTGAGTGTCGGATGCCCGAATACAAAGGTATCCTGAGTGTAGCGGAACAAAAGCTCACCGATAAACGGTCCGAATGAAGTCGTGAACATGCAGACGTGCAGGTTGTTTTTAAAATTCAGCTTTTTTAATCGAAGATAGAGAAACGGGGCCAGAAAGCATGGCCACATGGTCAGAAAGTTCAGTCCGTAAAAGCAGTGCGCTACTACAAGAAAATAACCGGCCAGTGTGCTGGGACGGGAATCTCCTTTTAAACCGACCATAAAAAGCCAGCAGGCCATGCCGCAGGCGCCGGCGTTTAACATGGCGCTCGGCAGACCGCCGATCTCCAGATAGTCTGTAACCAGCGGGCTTGGTGATGTCATGATAAGATACCAGCCGTGGAGTATGCTGCCAAGTTCTCCTGTGTAGATGGCTGCGACCAGCGAAGAAATCAGAAAAGAAACGGAGAAGCCGAGAGCTATCCCGTTGATGATAGTACTGTTGGATATTTTTTTACCTTCCATGCATAAATCCCCTGTAGCGATATTTTTCATTATGAGTAGTGTTCTGACTTTCAATTATAGAGCAGCGGGTATTTCATTTCAAGGCAATTTCTTAACGAAACTTGTACGGAATTCAGTGCAAAGTTACTGTGTGACTGCAGGGCAGGCATTTGTTCGGGCATCTGGTAAAAACTGCTGCATATCCGCCGGGACAGGGGCTGTAAATTCCATGGGGATCCTGGAAACCGGATGTGAAAAGGACAGCTTCCAGGAGTGCAGGCTCTGACGCTGTAAAAAACGGTAATCCGGATTATAAAGGAAATCACCGTAGAGGGGATGGCCGATATGCTTCATATGGACCCGGATCTGGTGGGTACGTCCTGTTTCCAGTCGGATTTTAAGGAGAGAGGTGTCGGTTTGCGGCTGGTAGAAGAGCAGCTCATAATGGGTCAGCGCAGCTTCTCCGTGGACCGGGTCCGGGACACGCTCGATCGTGGAGCCTGGGAGTCTCGCAATGGGAACGTCAATCGTTCCTTCCGGCTGTCCTGAGAGGTTCCCGCTGACTGCGGCCAGATAGGTGCGGTGAATCTGGCGGTTCCTCACCATATCAGAAAGGATACAGCTGCTCAGTGCATTTTTTGCGACGATCAGAAGCCCGGTGGTATCACGGTCCAGGCGGTTGACGGCACGGAAAACAAAGGGTTTTTGTTTCTGTTTAAAATACCAGGCAAGTCCGTTTGCCAGAGAGTTGGAGAAATTGCCCTGGGATGGGTGGATGGGAACATTCGCGGCTTTGTTTATGACCATCAGATCCTCATCTTCGTAAAGAATGGACAGCGGCATGCGCACAGGAACAATATTTTCCGAAGAAGTCTCTTCTGCAAATGTGACATCCAGCCGGTCACCGGTTTTCATGCGGAAGGTGGTATAAACCTTTGCCCCGCGGATCATCAGTCCGTCTTCAGTCAGTTTGATACGGTTGATCAGACTTTTGGAATATCCATGGGAGCGAAGCAGTGCTTCTACGGACTGTCCGTCTGTGGAAGCAGTGTAGGAGTGGCGGATGATATGGTCCATGTTGTCAGAATTCCTTTCCGGTGTTATGCTGCGATGCCTGATTTAAATGTTTCTTACGGCTTACGGCGTGGGGAGTCGGGCTGTTTTCCTTAAGAAAGCTGGCGCGCTGCACGCTGTCGATGCCGTAGCGGCCGCGGATATGGTCCACAGCTTTTTCCATAGCCCGCATTTTCTTCTGCCGCTCATCTTCAAACAGGCTCATCTGTTCAAACGGATCCTCCTGGATCTGTGAAGTGCGCAGTCCGATCAGCCGGACCGGCGTTTTGTCCCAGAATTCCCTCAGAAGGCGGCAGGCGGTGTCATAGAGGACAGAGGTGGAGTCAGTGGGGCTTTTTAAGACGCACTGATGAGACTGGCTGGTGAAGCGCCAGTCCTTTAATTCCACAGTAACGCTGTTGCAGCGGACACTGGCCTCCCGGAGCCTTGCTCCCACGGTTTCGCTTAAGGCAAGCAGGACCTGACTGGCGGTGTCAAAGTCAGAAACATCCTGTGCCAGGGTAATACTGTTTCCATAGCCTTTGCGTGTGGGATCCGGAGGGAGCACCGGATCCTGGTCAATGCCGTTGGCGTAGCGGTACACCTGGGTGCCATATTTATCACCGAGGTGGGCTCTTAAGATATCCGGATCACAGGATGCTGCATCACCAATGGTGTGAAGCCCGATGCGGGCCATTTTATCTGCGGCAGATTCGCCTACAAAGAGCAGGTCGCGCAGGGGAAGCGGCCACATTTTCGCTGTGATCTCAGATGGGAACAGCGTATGGGTCTTGTCCGGCTTCTCAAAATCGGAAGCCATTTTTGCAAGAAGCTTATTGGATGAAATTCCAACATTCACCGTGAAGTTCAGTTCCTCCCGGATGCGCCTGCGGATCTGATCTGCGGCTTTTCTGGGGGGCCCGAACAGGTGAATGGTCTCGGTCATGTCCAGAAAGGCTTCGTCAATACTGAATTTTTCAATATCCGGCGTATATTCAGAAAGCAGGGCGAGCATCTGCCGGGAATATCCGGAATAGATATCAAAACGGGAGGGGACAATGACCAGCTCCGGACATTTTCGCAGGGCGGAAGCAATGGTTTCTGCCGTTACCACACCGTATTTTTTCGCCGGCGTGGATTTGGCCAGGATAATGCCGTGACGGGAACGAACATCGCCTCCGACCGCGGACGGGATCAGCCTGAGATCCTGAGCCTTCGGATCCCGGGATAGGCGATATACGGACTCCCAGCTTAAAAAGGCAGAGTTTACATCAATATGAAAGATCAGCCGTTTTCTGGATTCCACAATTCTATTCCTCCTGTTGCTGCATGGTGAGCCTGATATGCTTCCTATCATAGCAGAATATCCGGATTTTTACCAGAATAGGATAGAAAGACAATGCGATAATCGTGGGGCATGTGAATTGAACAGAACAGGAAAGAACAACAGGATCATCGGACTGATGGCAGGGATCAGCATCGGGTTTGCGGTGTGGGGAAGCGTATGCCCGGAGCAGGATCTGTGGCAGGGTACGGAAAGTATAGCAATTGAGAGCAGTCGGCCGGTATCAGAGGCGAAACCGCAGCTATCCCTGCATTCCCTGAGTGCCGTGCTGATGGATGCAGACAGTGGGCGTATTTTGTATGGAAAGGACGAGCATCAGGTACGGCCTATGGCCAGCACTACAAAGATCATGACCTGCATTCTTGCACTGGAGCTTGGGAATCCGGAGGATTTTTGTGAGATTTCAGAAAAAGCGGCAGGACAGCCAAAAGTGAAGCTTGGCGCGCCGGCCGGGAGCCGTATCAGGCTTAAGGATCTTTTGTATTCCCTGATGCTTGAGTCACACAATGACTCGGCAGTGGCAATTGCGGAGCATATCAGCGGCAGCGTCGAGGTCTTCACGGAAAAAATGAATCGCAAGGCACAGGATATTGGCTGTGTGGATACCACGTTCCTGACGCCGAACGGACTGGATGCGGAGAAGCAAAACGCAGATGGAGAGGTGATCCGTCATGGTACGACAGCCGCTGAGCTGGCAAAAATCCTGCGTTATTGTACGAAAACGTCCCAAAAAGATGATGAATTTTTAACGATAACGCGCTGCCGAAGTTATTCCTTTTCAGACTCTGAGGGACATAATACCTACAGCTGTCAGAATCACAACGCTCTCCTGGATATGACACAGGAGGCTGTGACCGGAAAGACCGGCTTTACCGGAGGCGCCGGCTACTGTTATGCGGCTGAACTGTCCGACGGTGAAAGGAGCTTTATCCTCACACTTTTAGGATGCGGCTGGCCTCCGCATAAAACCTGGAAATGGGAGGATGTACAGAAACTGTACAGCTATGGCAAACAGAATTATTTCTATTGCGATTTTGCTTTTGAGGAAAACAGACTTCGGATCCCTCTGCTGGGAGGAGCGTATAAAGACTGGATTTACGCAGTTTCTGAAAGTCCGGAACAGAAGAGGAGTTTTCATCTTCTGGTATCGGAAACGGAGCGGCCTGTGGCAGAGTACGATATGAAAACGATCCTGGATGCTCCAGTGAAGGCAGGGGATGAAGTCGGAGTGGTCCGTTACCGGCTCGGGCAGGAGAAAATCGGCCAGAGCCACTACTGCTCAGAGGAAGATGCAGCGGCCTGGGGGCTGTCGTACTGTCTGCAGCGGATCCTCGATTTCTGGATATTCTGAAATTGTAAAAATATTTCGAAAAGACTTGAATTTTATCCGATGACATTATATTATTATAATCGGCAGAAATTGGATTTACTAAGCGATTTATTGTCTTTCCCTTAACAATGTGAATGGAAATGTACAGAAATCGTCAAATATTTCAAAATGGAGGATTGCAAAATGAGTAATCAAACATCAGCAAGTAACAGAATCAACGCATTACTTGATGAGAACAGTTTTGTTGAAGTTGGCGCTTATATTACAGCAAGAAGCACCGATTTTAACATGGCTGACAAGGAGACTCCGGCAGATGGCGTGATCACCGGTTACGGTACCATCGAAGGAAACCTTGTGTATGTGTACAGCCAGGACGCTTCCGTACTGGGAGGCTCCTTAGGTGAGATGCACGCAAAGAAAATTTCCAACATCTATTCCATGGCAGTAAAGATGGGCGCACCGGTCATCGGCCTGGTAGACTGCGCAGGTCTTCGTCTGCAGGAAGCAACGGACGCATTAAACGGTTTTGGTGAGATGTATTTAAGCCAGACCATGGCATCCGGCGTGGTTCCGCAGATCTCCGCTATCTTTGGTACCTGCGGCGGCGGTATGGCAGTAGCTTCCGCTATGGCTGACTTTATCTTTATGGAAGAGAAAAACGCAAAATTATTTGTAAATTCTCCGAACGCAATCGACGGAAACCGTGTTGAGAAGTGCGATACTTCCAGCGCTGCATTCCAGAGTGAGGAAACCGGACTTGTGGACTTCACCGGAAGCGAAGAGGATATCTTATCCCAGATCCGCTCCCTGGTAACCATCCTTCCGGCCAACAACGAGGATGACATGTCCTACAGCGAATGCACCGACGATTTAAACCGTGTATGCTCCGATCTTGAAAATTATGCAGGAGCAACCGATCTGGCACTGGCACAGATCTCCGATGACAACTTCTTCTTAGAGGTGAAGAAGAACTATGACAAGTCCATGGTAACCGGCTTTATCCGTCTGAACGGAACCACCGTGGGCTGCGTGGCAAACCGCACTGCTGTTTACGCGGCAGACGGTGTGAAGGAAGACGAGTTCGATGCAGTTCTCTCCGCTAACGGCGCAGAAAAGGCAGCAAAGTTTGTTTCCTTCTGTGACGCATTCAACATTCCGTTACTGACCCTGGTGAACGTAAAGGGCTACAAGGCATGCAAATGCACTGAGCGCCGCATCGCAAAGAACGCAGGCCGTCTGACCTACGCTTTTGCAAACGCAAGCGTTCCGAAGGTAACCGTCGTAGTCGGCGAGGCTTATGGTACCGCATACCTGACCATGAACTCCAAGTCCATCGGTGCAGATGTGGTATATGCATGGCCGAACGCAACCATCGGCATGATGGATGCTTCCGCTGCAGCTAAGATCATGTACGCAGACGAAATTGCAAAGGCAGATGATTCCGTTGCACTCATCAATGAGAAGGCAGCTGCTTATCGTGAAATGCAGTCCAGCGCACTTGCAGCGGCAAAGAGAGGATATGTAGACGATATCATCGAGGCATGCGACACCAGAAAACGCGTGATCGCAGCATTCGAGATGCTGTTTACCAAAAGAGAGGATCGTCCGGACAGAAAACATGGAACGGTTTAGAATGAGGTGACAAATATATGAAACAGTATATGAAACGAGTTTTGTTAGTGTTAAGCATGGTAGTCAGCCTCTTTGCTCTGTCCGCATGCTCCAACAAGAATGCTGCTGAGGCAGAAACTATGGATCCGCAGACAGCTTCCTACATTTCTCAGATCTCGGAAAACCTGCTCCAGACCATCGCCGAGATGGACGAAGCCACAGCAGAGGAGTCTGAGACCGGCCTGTTAAAGCAGGGCGAGGACGGACTTGCAAGCGGCCTGACTTCCTGGATCGGTGTCATGAAGGACACCGGCGCGTTCGTAAGCGTCCTTTCCTCCGATACCGAGCTTGGCGAGGATGATCAGTATGTATGTGTGATTCAGGCACAGTTTGAGAAACGCAACGTAGAGTTCAAAGCATTCTACACCATGGATCCGCAGAGCCAGAACTTAAATCCGGTCAGCCTGACCTTCAGCCCGGAGTACACCGTAGGCGAGAATATGGCAAAGGCAGGTATGAATACCTTACTTGGTATGGGTACCGTATTCCTGGTACTGATCTTCATCAGCATCCTGATCAGCTGCTTCAAGTTCATCAGCGTCTTCGAAAACAAGATGAAAGCAAAGAACGCAGCTCCGGCACCGGCAGCAGCTCCAGTGGCAGCACCGGCAGCAGAAGAGGAAGAGCTTGTGGATGATCTGGAACTGGTGGCTGTCATTACTGCGGCTATCGCAGCATCAACCAACTCATCAACCGACTCCCTGGTAGTACGCTCCATCAAACGTGCACCGGGCGCAAAATGGAAAAGAGCATAAGCGAATAGGAGGATTCTTATCATGAAAAATTACACAATTACTGTGAATGGCAATGTATACAATGTAACTGTTGAAGAGGGAACCACTGCTGGTGTAGTTCAGGCTCCGGCAGCAGCACCGAAGGCAGCTCCGGCAGCACCGAAGGCAGCAGCTCCGGCCGGCGCTCAGGGTTCTGTAGTTGTAACCGCTCCGATGCCGGGTAAGATCCTGGCAGTAAAGGCTAACGCCGGACAGGCTGTAAAGAAAGGCGACGTTATCATGGTTCTCGAGGCTATGAAGATGGAGAACGATATCGTAGCTCCTCAGGATGGAACCGTTGCAAGCATTAATGCAGCAGCAGGCGACGCAGTAGAAGCTGGCGCAACTCTTGCTACATTAAACTAATAGCTTGCAAAAAAGCAAGTTCCACATGGAGGGATTAAAATGGATTATATTGGATCTACTTTGGCCAATCTTCTTCAGCAGACCGCATTCTTCAATCTGACCTTCGGAAACTTTATCATGATTCTGGTAGCATTCGTATTCCTGTATCTGGCGATCAGAAAAGGATTCGAGCCGCTCTTACTGGTTCCGATTGCGTTTGGTATGCTGTTAGTTAATATCTACCCGGATATTATGGCTAACCCGGAAGATATGTCCAATGGCGTAGGCGGACTTCTTCACTACTTCTTCATTCTGGATGAGTGGAGTATCCTTCCGTCTTTGATTTTCATGGGTGTCGGCGCAATGACCGATTTCGGTCCGCTGATCGCAAACCCGAAGAGCTTCCTGCTTGGCGCAGCAGCTCAGTTTGGTATCTACAGTGCTTATTTCCTGGCAATTTTCATGGGCTTCAATGATAAGGCAGCAGCAGCTATCTCCATCATTGGTGGAGCAGACGGCCCGACTTCCATCTTCCTTGCAGGTAAGCTTGGACAGTCCGAGTTCATGGGACCGATCGCAGTAGCAGCTTACTCCTACATGGCTCTGGTTCCGATCATCCAGCCGCCGATCATGAAGGCTCTGACCACAGAAGAAGAGCGTAAGATCAAGATGGATCAGCTTCGTCCGGTTTCCAAGCTGGAGAAGATTCTGTTCCCGGTTATCGTAACCGTAGTAGTCTGCCTGATTCTGCCGACTACCGCACCGCTTGTTGGTATGTTAATGCTTGGTAACCTGTTCCGTGAGTCCGGCGTTGTAAAACAGCTGTCCGAGACCGCAAGCAATGCCCTGATGTACATCGTAGTTATCCTGCTTGGTACTTCCGTAGGCGCATCCACCAGTGCAGAGGCTTTCTTAAAGGTAACCACCTTAAAGATCGTTGCCCTGGGTCTGGTAGCATTCGCAGTAGGTACCGCAGCCGGCGTTATCTTCGGTAAGATCATGTGCAAGCTTACCGGCGGCAAGGTAAACCCGTTAATCGGTTCCGCAGGTGTATCTGCAGTGCCGATGGCAGCCCGTGTATCCCAGAAGGTTGGTTCTGAGGCAGACCCGACGAACTTCCTGCTGATGCATGCAATGGGCCCGAACGTAGCAGGTGTTATCGGTACTGCAGTTGCAGCCGGTACATTCATGGCAATTTTCGGCGTTTAAAATTCAATCATTTCTTGCTGCAGCAATATAAAGTTGCCGCAACATATAAATTTGGAGGTAAAGAATCATGGCTGAGATTCAGAAAAAACCGGTTAAGATCGTTGAGACTGTCCTGCGTGACGCTCATCAGTCCCTGATCGCAACCAGAATGAGCACCGAGCAGATGCTTCCGATCATCGATAAAATGGATAAGATTGGCTATTATGCAGTAGAGTGCTGGGGCGGCGCAACCTTTGATGCTTCTCTTCGATTCCTGAAGGAAGATCCGTGGGAGAGACTGAGAAAGTTAAGAGCCGGCTTTAAAAATACAAAATTACAGATGCTGTTCCGTGGCCAGAACATTCTGGGTTACAACCACTACGCAGATGATGTAGTAGAATACTTCGTACAGAAATCCGTTGCAAACGGTATTGATATCATCCGTATTTTTGACTGCTTAAACGATCTGCGCAACCTGCAGACCGCTGTTAAGGCAGCAAATAAAGAGAAGGCACACGCTCAGATCGCACTGTGCTATACCCTGGGTGATGCTTACACCCTGGATTACTGGAAGGACATCGCAAAGAGAATCGAAGAGATGGGTGCAGATTCCATCTGTATCAAGGATATGGCTGGTCTGTTAACCCCGTATGCAGCACAGGAGCTGGTAAGTGCATTAAAAGAGTCTACCGAGCTGCCGATCGACCTGCATACTCACTACACCTCCGGTGTAGCTTCCATGACTTACTTAAAGGCTGTAGAGGCAGGCTGCGATATCATCGATACCGCAATGTCTCCGCTGGCACTTGGTACCAGCCAGCCGGCAACCGAGGTTATGGTAGAGACCTTCAAGGGAACTCCGTACGATACCGGTTTATCCCAGGACAAGCTTGCTGAGATCACCGATTACTTCGCACCGATCCGTGAAGAGGCTTTGAAATCCGGTCTGTTAAATCCGAAGGTACTTGGCGTTAATATCAAGACCCTTCGTTATCAGGTTCCGGGCGGTATGCTCTCTAACCTGGTCAGCCAGCTGAAAGAGGCAGGTAAGGAAGATAAGTATCAGGAGGTTCTCGAGGAGATCCCGCGTGTTCGTAAGGACTTCGGTGAGCCGCCGCTTGTTACCCCGTCTTCCCAGATCGTTGGTACCCAGGCTGTTATGAACGTTATCTCCGGCGAGCGCTACAAACTGGTTCCGAAGGAGTCCAAGAAGATCATGCTCGGCGAGTTCGGCCAGACTGTAAAGCCGTTCAACGCAGAAGTGCAGAAGAAGATCATCGGCGACGAAACCCCGATCACCTGCAGACCTGCAGATCTGATCGCTCCGCAGCTGCCGCAGTTCGAGAAAGAGTGTGCTCAGTGGAAGCAGCAGGATGAGGATGTCCTTTCCTATGCTCTGTTCCCGAAGGTAGCAGAAGAGTTCTTCAAATACAGAGAGGCTCAGCAGACCAAGGTAGACGCTGCTGTGGCAGACACCGAGAGCAAGGCTTATCCGGTATAATTAATACAGAATTAACGATAGGAGCAGGAAGAAATCTGTGAAAACAGGTTTCTTCCTGTTTTTCCATGTTACAATCCATGAAATTCTTACAATTTTTTGTGATTCTGTGAAGTTTCTTTGCTTTCCGTTGACGCAGTCGGATTTTGTCATTATAATGTAACGTAGCGTAAATTTGTCGGGAGCAGGATCCTGTCCCAGACAAATGCGATACTAAGGAGATCATCAAATGAAAAAACAAACCTTGAAAAAAGGTCTGGCTGCGGTTCTGGGACTGGCTTTATGCATGCAGATCCCATCTGTGAACAGTGCACTGCAGCTTTCCGCATATGCGCAGGAACGTGCCGCTACCATCAATGCTTCCAGCTTAAATGTCCGGAGTGGTGCGGGAACCTCCTATTCTTCGGTTGCAAAACTGGGAAAAGGCGCGGCAGTTACCGTGGTAGGTGAAAAAGCCGCTTCTGACGGGAAAACCTGGTATCAGATCCGTTATACCAGCGGCGGCTCGACTCAGACAGGATATGTATTAAGCACCTATGTGAAGTTTCCGGTGTCCTACAGCCATGATTCCAGCTTTGAGTCCCAGCTTTCCGCGCAGGGATTTCCGGAATCCTATAAGACCGGGCTGCGCCAGATCCATGCCCAGTATCCGAACTGGACTTTCACTGCTGTGAAGACCGGGCTGGACTGGAATACGGTTATTCAGAACGAGGGAGTGCTTGGACGAAATCTGGTACATACCAACAGTATCTCTTCCTATAAATCGCTGGCAGACGGAGCTTACAACTGGGATTCCGGCACCTGGACAGGATTTGACGGAAACACCTGGGTGGCGGCATCCACTGAGATCATCAGCTATTATATGGATCCGCGGAATTTCCTGGATGAAGTCAACGTATTCCAGTTCCTGGATCAGAGCTATAACGCATCCCTCCATACAACAGAGGGACTTCAGTCCATGTTAAAGGGAACCTTTATGGAAGGCAATGTAAGAACGGGTGCGGTTGCTTCCGGAAGTACATCCGGCGGCAGCTCATCAGGAAGTACTTCCGGCAGCAGTTCCTCCGGTTCATCGAAGGTCATTACTGTGGGCCCCGGCGTGTCGGGAGGCAATTCCGGTGTTACCTCATCAACACCGGGGAAAAACGAAGGTTCCTCATCCGGCAGTGCCAGTCAGACGCCGTCCTCTGACGGAGATCATCAGGTGCGTCTGGAAGGACCGAGTGCCTCCATCAGCAGAAACCGCGCAGAACTTTTAACATCCAGTGTTGTGATCGGTGTTGGCCCGGGAGCTGCGTCTTCAAACAATGGAAGCACTGCCGGAAGCAGTCCGTCCGGTACGACATCTGCTGCACAGACACCGGGTGTGTCTGCTGGAAACGGGGCTTCGGTTTCTAATGTCAGCTATGCCGATGCGATCATGAATGCAGCGAAAAGTTCCGGTGTCAGTCCGTATGTGATTGCAGCCATGATCATTCAGGAGCAGGGACGCAACGGTACCGGTAATTCCATTTCCGGAAACTATGCAGGATATACCGGCTATTACAATTATTTTAATGTAGGCGCGTATGCTTCCGATGGGATGGGAGCGGTGCAGAGAGGCCTCTGGTATGCTTCCCAGAGCGGAAGTTATGGCAGACCGTGGACCACGCCGGAATCCTCCATTGCAGGCGGTGCCCAGTTTTATGGCACCAACTATGTGAAGGCCGGACAGGATACTCTCTATTTAAAAAAATACAATGTCCAGGGCTCTAACATATATAAGCACCAGTACATGACCAATGTAGACGGAGCGGCTTCTGAGGGGTCTATTTTTGCAGAAGGCTTTACTTCCCAGCAGAAGAGTACGGCACTGAATTTCAAGATTCCGGTATACAGCAATATGCCGGAAACTCCGTGCGCACAGCCGACCCTTAGCGGCAGCCCGAACAATAAGTTAAACGGCCTGGGAGTAGAGGGCTTTACCTTAACGCCGACCTTTAACCGTGATACCTACTCCTACGATCTGATCGTAGACCATTCGGTATCCAATGTAACGGTCAGCGCATCGGCAATCGATTCCAAGGCATCGGTACGTGGCAACGGCAATGTATCTCTTTCCAGCGGAATCAACGATATTTCTGTAGTTGTAAGAGCAGAGAATGGCACGGAGCGCACTTACACGATCCATGTAGTCCGCCAGGCCGGAGGTCCGACTTATAACGGAGGGATCAGCAGCGGAGGTTCAGGCAGCGGTTCTTCCAGCGTTACCGTGGGAGGTCCGGGAAGCAGCTCGGCGGGCAGCTCCTCCGGAACCACATCCTCCGGTGTGATCACGGTGGGACCGGCAGGCGGATCTACGAGCTCGTCCCCGAATTCCGGATCTTCCTCAGGAGGAAGCCAGGTGACATTTTCCAGTCCGGGCGCTAATTAAAATCAGTGAGAACGGCGGCTGAAAGAAGCCGCCGCTTCAGTAAAGAAACAGGAGATAAAATAATTATGAACAGAAATTGGAAACAGATCTGGATCCGGTTTGCCATGGTGCTGATGCTGGCCGTGGCAATCCCGTTTCAGAGCTTTGCAGGGAATGCGCGTATTGCGTTCTCAGATCCTACCGCGGAGGCGGGAAGTGAATTTACGGTAAACGTTAAATTTACCTGCACGACCGGTGAGAAAATTGGCAAGACGGTTGTGATGCTTTCTTATGATACCAGTGCCATGGAATTTATTGGCGGTGAGCCGGATGTCAGCGGCGGAAACGGAGCCATCCGTGTGATCGGCAGTGTGAGCGGAAGCAGCGAGTCTGCCTCTACCATTCGTTTCAAAGCACTGAAGGCAGGAAGCAGTAAGATTGAAGTAACCGATTATGAAGGTTATGACGCAGATGAGCAGCTGCTGGACATTACCCAGCTTGGAAGTTCTTCTGTTACTATTAACAGCACAAGCACAGCGGCAGCGGCATCTGGTGACACTTCCCTGTCCTCCCTTCAGATTTCTCCTGGTACCTTGAGCCCTGCGTTCAGCGCTGAGGTTGACAGTTACACCGCATCTGTAAGCCTGGATACCGAAAAGCTTACCGTGAGCGCAGTACCGGCCAGCGATAAGGCAACCGTTGCTTTAAGCGGAACTGACCTGCAGGAGGGTGAGAACACCGTGACCTGTACGGTAACCGCTGAGGATGGTACCAGCCATACCTATACGATCCTGGTGAACCGTGTCGAGGGCGGTGAAAGCCTTGCCGACGGACAGGAGGAAACGACAGCTCCGGCTGAGAATGTTGAGGTCCTGGCAGAGCTGGAGGCGTCCAGAACCCCACTTAAGATTGGCATTGCTGCACTGCCGGCAGATGTAACGGTTCCGTATGGCATGAAGGAAACCTCCATCACCATAGGCGAGACCAAGGTTCAGGGATGGAGAAAAAAGCGTAGGTGACTATCTGAAACAGTACTTAGTCAGGCACGGAATACAGGTGATGGGGTACTAAGCTCA
>ERZ856578.5991-NODE-5991-length-14192-cov-99.153312_pt1 | contig 14192 bp, 13 predicted proteins | sample MGYA00514384_ERZ856578 | MGnify/ENA primary metagenome ERZ856578 (study PRJEB29103, sample SAMN06111958) | human gut metagenome | biome: human gut; feature: ankylosing spondylitis patient; material: healthy_person | host: Homo sapiens | place: China:Hangzhou...
CCTATTTGAAATTTTGAAAGCAAAGTAGCTGAAATATAAGCGGTTAGAGTTATAGGTTCAAAACCCTGTCTCTCCGCAATAAACATTGAAAATCAATGTTTTATAAGAGTTACACCCAGCTTTGCACCCTAATAGGGCAAGGCTGGGTGTGTTGATGTTATTTAACATTTAAAAATGAGTTACTCTTTTTCAGAAATCAATATCTTCTTCAATTAGTATTCTCTCTGTAAGGTATTTATAGGTTTTTTCATGCAATTCTTTGCCTTGAGCTATTACCTCGGTTTTTGTTTTTGCTGGTAGAAAAAAATGCCGTTGAATTTTGTCTATAATGAATTTTCTTCTGTCCTCAAAAAAAGGAAAAGATGAACATATGGATGTGTGTTTCTCTATGTCTGAAAATTCCATTTGCCATATTGCATCTCTTGATTGAATATCTGCTCTTGATTGAAACATTAGACTTGAAAAGCCGTCCATGCCTTGGCTCAAGATGGACATGATGGTGTATTTAAAAGCGTTATGTCCAATGTTCATAACGAGCAATCTGTCTTTGTATAAGTTGAGATTGTTGGGTTGTTGTTCTATCGCCTTTGATAAACATAAATATGCTATACTGGATATTGTTTGTAATGTGTCAATGTCATCTGAGAGTTGATTACATAGCATAAGTGTAAAACTTTTGCCAACAAGAGCATAATCATTAATTGTTTGTAAGCAAGATGGGGTGTCTTGAACAGTTCTGTAGAGGTTTACTAATAAAATATTAGCATCTTTGGTATTCTTGCGTTCGATGTTTTTTATAGCTCCTTGAGCTAAAATTTCTATTTCTGTCATATTTATAAGATTTATATGCCTAAGGCTTTCATTATTTGTTCATAGATGTCATATCCCGTGGTATTACCGTAAAATTCAATTAAATAGTTTTGGTTTGAAAATTGGACTTTACTTAAATTCCCCATTTGATAAAAAAGAGAAAGAAATGCGGGAATGTTTGTTGCTGGTGAATATCCACCACTGAATAAGTCATTGCTCCATAATATTCGATCCCTATTTAAGGATATTTCAGAAAAAACAAGATTGTTCGATATATATTGATTAAAGTCAATGTTCCTTAATTCAATATGCATTTCTTGATTGGCTATTGTGCCTTTTATTACACCGTCTATCCTTTGATTAATAATACGATGTTGGTTTTCCCAAATGTTAATGGTATGTACCATAAAGCCAAATGGTTCTCTTTCAATTTTACCTCCTGTTTCCAATAGGTTAATTGGAAATTGATCATATACTTCTTCCATATTACTATATAATTAAAAAATGATTTTTTTTACAAGAAGGCTATTTATAAAAACGAAGCGTGGAACTGCAATGCCACTTTCGTTCTTGGGGGTCGTAGGAAAAACCCGTATAAGTCGAGGGATGGTAATAGCAGCCCACGCTATATGCGTGAGAAACCATTACGCTTTTCTTGACTTATACTTTGTGAATTTCCTACGTTCCCAAGTTTCAAGATAGCATAACGCTTCTGTTTTCTAAATATGTCTTGGAATGAGTTTCCTCATTCGTTTTGCAAAAATATAAAAAATAGAATAAGTCCACTAAAATACAATGATATATTTTCGTTTCTTGTGTTTTATAACCTCAATCCCCTTTTGGGGGTGCTTTCCTCTTTTTGGGTGCGGCTTACACCCAATTTTTCTTTGAGTTCCTGAAACTTCATTTTGAACCATTCGAGTATGGGCATACCGTCAATGTACAGCCGGAATTTTCCCTTCTCCTGCGGGTTCCTCTCCACGGTTGCCGTTGAGTGCTCTGTCCTGAACTTCTCCTTGTGCTCCTTTGAGTAGAGCCTTCCTTTGAACTCCACGGGTTGCAGGCTGACAATCTGCCTTGTCAGTTCTTCGGTGAACCCCACTTCCCGGCATTGTTCGGCTATGGACAGCAGTTCCTTCACGATAGGGAAATAGGTGTCTATCTGTTCCAGTCTGTTGTCGTATTCCCTGATTTTTTGTCGGTAGTTCCGGTCTATCTTGTTTATCTCGCTGTTGTGGCGGTTCTCCATTTTTGTTTGCTCCCTCTGTTCGGCTTGTACTTGTCTTTGCAGATTAGCTATATCCTGCTTCAAACCCTCATTCTCCGCTTCCAGCCTCTTGACCTTGCTGCCACCCAAAAGAGAACTTACCCCGTCCGCTATGGCTGTGGTTGCGTTCACCGCCGCACCCTTCATCTTCTGCACGTTGATTTCCCCCTTGACCTTTTTCAGTTTCTTCTGTGCCTCCTCTTCCAGCCCCAGCAGGGTTTCTATGTTCTCCTGCAGGCTGTCCTGTTGCTCTACCAGTTCCTTGTAGTATTGTATGGTGGAGATGTGTTTTGCCAGTGAACCGTCTACTCCTCTTTGCAAGCCGTATTTGCTCATGGCTTGTGCGTAGGTGTCCTGATAGTGTTTCAGCTTGTGTCTTGCCATGACGTCATCGGCACACAGCCGTACATCCTGCGTGTTCTTCTTGCGGTATTTCTTTTTCCCGTTCTGTTCTTCCTTTCTGGCTTTCCTGCGCTCCCCGGTCACTATCGGTACGATAGTGGCGTGTATGTGCGGCGTCTTCTCGTCCATGTGCAGGACTGCCGACACGAGGTTCCGCTCTCCGTATGTTTCCCGGAGCCATTTCAGGTTATCGCTGCACCAGCCGTCAAGCCTCCCGTCCGTTTCCATTTGTTTCATGTCCTTGTTGCTTCCGGTGAGCAGCACCCGGATTGCCTTCACCTGGTTGGTGCCCACTTTGCGTTTGATGCCCGCCGTCTCTATCCGGTGCGCTATCGCCTGCGTGCGGTTCCTCACCCCTTCGGGAAACTGCACCAGTTCCCGGTTCAGGTGCGTGCGCTTTCTGTCCGCGTTCTTCGGGTGGACGGTGCGCTCTATGTGTGTGGACATTGCGCCGTCCGCACCCTTTGCCTTTTCCAAATGCAAAACTGCATATCCCATAACTGTAATACATTTTTTCGGTTAATACTTCCCCTGCCTTGCTTCCTGCCGCATGGCTCCGGGGTTTCAAAAGGGGCGGCGTCCCTTTTGCTCATTGGGGCTTTTTTAGCGATGTGTGCATTGCGTGAAGAAAAAGCCCTAATGAGCTATGGCTTTTTTCGAAGCCTTCCGTTGGCTGTACGGTTACATCCTGATACCTTTGCCTTTTCTCTCCGGTCGCTCTGCCTTCTGTTGACTTTTCTCCGGTTCCGGCTTCTCCTGCCTCTGTTTGGAATGTCCGATTTGTTTACCCCGCAGGAAGTCGTTCAGGTCGTTGTAGCCTCCGTATATGTGCGATGCGTCCCGTATGCGCATCCCGTATTCCTCCCGCAGTTCTTGAACGGCTTCCATTCCCGCCTTGTCGTTGTCAAGGAAGCAATGGATGTGTTCGTAATTGCCCAGCGGGTGGATTGCTTTGGAAAGGTTGGAAGTAGAGTTCAGCACGATGTAGTCCTGCCCGTCAAGGTCGGGACAGTCAGGACACCTTTCCAGCCGCAGGGTGAGGAAGGAGAGGTAGTCCATGAAGCCCTCGAAGAGGTAGCAGGTCTCCTTCGGCTGTTCCTGCCGTATGTGGGTGATGTCCTTCGGTGCTATGCAGCCCTTGAAGAGCTTGTTGCGTATCTCGTAGCCTCCCGAACGGTTGGGAAAACCAACGGCAAAGTAGGGTTTGCCGCCAGTCAGATAGCGCACCTCCCTGCATTCTCTTTTTGCCAGTTCCGTATTTATCCCCCTCTGCCGCAGATAGGAGAATAGGGCGGGGGAAGAAAGCGGCACCACCTCCAACTGCTGGAAGCTCGGTTTTGAGAGTGGTTGCCCGCCAAAAGAGAAGGAGACCGGGCGCACGCTGGGTGCCTGCTCCGCTATCCGTTCCAAGAGGTAGGGCAGGCTGTCGGATGCGTAGAGTTCCCGCGCCAGTGCGATGATGTTCCCGCCCCTGCCCGCGCCAAAATCGTACCATAGGTTGCGTTCCATGTTCACCTTGAAGGACGGTTCTTGTTCGTCCCTGAACGGTGACTTGTACCATAGGCTGCCGCCCTGCCGTCTTATCGGGCTGTAGCCAAGACTGTGCAGATATTCCTCTATGCGTATCTGCTTTGCTTCATTCGTATTCATGTGGGTTTCTGTTTAAGTGGATATTGTTTTTTTGTTTTCGCCCACGCCTTTTGCATGTTATGGGCTGCATCCGCTTTACTTTACTCTCCTATATATATGCCCCCTGACTAAAGTAAAGCGGTTTCCGGGCTGTCATGCCCATGCAGTTTTTCTTGTCAGGTGGTGTGAATGTCTTTTTTATTTTCGCCCGTACCTTTCTATATGTTACAGGCTATATCCACTTTACTTTACTTCCGTATATATATAGTACGTGACTAAAGTAAAGTGGTTCCCATGCAATACCGCTAATAGTGGAAATCGGGTTTGAAGGTGTATTTCTTGCCGTTCTCCTGCACTATCATCCGCTTGTTTTTCAATACGGTAATGAGGTCTGTCACCCTGTTTCCGCCAAGCATGACACCGACAGAGGCGTAGGTTTCCCTCAATACCCTTTCGAGTTCCTTGTAGCCGTATTCGTCTTTCAGGGTGAATGCCGCTTCCAGTGCGGTGCGGTGCTGCTGCTCGGTGACATCCTTGTACGGGTCGAATTTTCTCCTCCCTTTGCCCGGCTCCTTCTCCTTGAACTGATAGCCGTCCAGCAGTTCGGGCAGTGCCTCCTCATTGATACGGAATGCAAACGGCTCGAAATCCACCGCTCTGATATGTGCGGTTTTAACCGTACTTATGTCGGGGTTCTTGCTGTCCTTCTCCACCTGCAGCACGGTTTCCGCCTTGTTGCTTAGCTCGGTTCCGATGTGCCCCCTTGCGTTCTCGTCCCCCTTGTTCTGGTGCAGGATAGTATGGATGTGGATATTCCTTTCCCCCGTCCATGTCATCAGATAGGAGATTACCGTTGTGGACTCACCGGGGCTGTTGATGTCATGCACCATGTCCCGTATTCCGTCAATGACTACCAGCCCGATATTCTCGGTTCGGTAGATTGCCTCCCTTACGATTGCTATACGCTCTTCGGGCGTGTATTTCCTTAGGACGAGGAATTCAAGGTCTTCATGGTTTCTGTCTGCGGGCAGTCCCGCCATGCGCAATATCCGCTTTGCCACCTTTGCGCAGTGGTAAGTACTTTGCTCGGTGTCCACATAGAGTATTTTCCGCTTGTTTTCGGGCAGTTCAGCCGTGTAGCTTAATACCGTCCCGTTTTTCAGCGCAGCCGCCACGATTGCGGAGACATTGAACGTCTTCTTGCTTTTGGCTTTTCCGATTGACGCGCTGAAATTTCCCAGCGTGCCTATGACGGAGCCCCGCACTTTCAGGATTTCGGGTGCCTTCTCGTAGTCATCCGAAAGGTCGAGCCGTGAGGCTTGCCATAGTATCACCGCCTCTTCGGGCGTGACCTCTTTTCTTTCTCTGTACTCCATAGCCTGCCTCCTTATCTGCGTCCCCCGCTTTTGTGTCCTGCCAGTTCCAGTGCCATGTCCGCATCAACGATGATTTTGCGTCCTATCTGCGTGACGGCTCTGTCTATCTTTCCGCTTTTCTTGATACGGTTTGCGGTGGGTATGCTGCACCCGAACAGCCGGGCTATGCCGCCTATCCCGTACACGTATTTCTTGTCCTTGTCGGCTGCGGGCTGCGCTGCTCTCATTTCTCTTTCCTGCAAGGCATGGCGGTTCAGGAATATGAATTCCTCGCCCGTCATCTGCCATACGGGTTTTGATAAAAGTTCTTTCACTTCCATTTTTTTGATAAGATTAAGTTTACACTGCAAGCCCTGCGCATGGGCTTTTTACCTCGTTCGAACAGTGCAAAGTTAGTCCTGGGTACGAGTGGTAAGGATGTGGATAGCGTGATTTGAATATCACGCTATCTTGTTAAATATCAGTAAGTAATAAAAAGTGGCAAGAATTATTTTGAGTGGTAAAAGTGGTGGTGTCGTGGAATGTTGGGACATATCATCGACTATCGGAATATTGACCGCATTTCCTTGGCAAATTCCTGATTGCTGTCACTGGGAAAATCGGAAACGGGCTCTTTGTATTTTGACTTGTAGTATGTATCGTCTATTTCCAGCAGGTTCATGATGTCCTCTTTCCATATTTCTCTGTCCGGCTTGGGCAGCGTTTCCCCCATAAGGAAAATGAGATAGCATACACGTGCTTTCTCCCTCGGTCTTATTTTCAGTCTGCTTTCGTACGGTTGCAGGTTCATGCTGGCGTAGAAGTCCAGTTCGGAAACGGCTTCGAACTGCTCACCGTTGCATTTTTCGTAAACGGCTGACAAGAGTTTCATGGGGAAGTAGGCGGGCGGGGGTGTCTGTGTGGTGGCAGCTTCCTTTTCTTCCCTTTCCTTTTTCTTTTGGTCGGTCAGGTATTTTTCAAGGATAGCCAATAATGAGCCGCCCAGTCTGCATATGTCCCCGCAACGGTTTTTCAGGCATTGCAGGGCTTCCCGCCTTGCCTGCTCCTTCTGCTTGTACAATTCGTTCAGCCTGGCTTTCTCCTTGTCGTATTCCTGTTTGCACCGTTCGTACCTTTTTTCCAAAAGTTCCTCTTCCTGACGGTCGTGCTCCCTAAAACCTACCGCCTCCAAAGAGCCGTTGGCTTCCATGAGTTCCCGGTAATATCCGTTTGTGACTTTTATCTGTCTGTCAATACCCCAGTCAAAACGGCTTTCATGCTGTCGGCAGACATATCCGGTATCGAGACGGTCGAAAAACTCCCTGCAGGTGTTGTAAGTCGAGATGTTGCTTTCAATCTCACGTTTCAGGCTGTTCAGCAATATGGAGAAGTGCGCGGCGTCCATTTCAAGCATGAGGCTGATAAGTGCGGTTTCAAAGGTCTGCGTGTCTCCGTACTCTCTGTAAAAATCAGAGATGAACTGTTGCTTCTCAAAAGAGAAACTGCCGCCGGACATTATCTCGGTATATATCTTGTTGAGTTTCCCGTAGCGGGGTATCATTGATGTTATTCTTTCGTCCATAGTGTGATAGTTACAGTTGGTTGAATTTGTTCATCGCATTAGCCTTGATGTCGTCGGCTATATCTATGTAGGGCTTCATCGCCTTGTAGTCGCTGTGTCCCGTCCATTTCATCACTACTTGTGCGGGAATGCCCAATGCCAAAGCGTTACAGATGAATGTCCGTCTTCCGGTATGGGTTCCCAGCAGGGCGTATTTGGGTGTGACCGTGTCTATGCGTTCGTTTCCTTTGTAGTAAGTTTCCCTTACTGGGTCGTTGATTTCTGCAAGCTCCCCCAGTTCTTTCAAATAATCGTTCATCTTCTGATTGCTGATGACCGGAAGTGCCTTATGGTCTTCAAAGTGCACGCCTTTGTATTTATCCAATATCGCCTTGCTGTGGTTGTTCAACTCTATGATAAGGCTGTCCGCAGTCTTGACGGTGGTCACTTCTATATGGTCGGGCTTGATGTCGCTCCGTTTGAGGTTGTACACGTCCGAATAGCGCAGCCCACTGAAACAGCAGAACAGAAAGACGTCCCTTACCCGTTCGAGATATTGTTTGGTCGGGGGTATCTTATAGTCTTTCAGTCTGTTCAGTTCCTCCCATGTGAGGAATATCACTTTCTTGGGTGTGTTTTTCAGCTTGGGTTTGAAGCTGTCATAAGCCATGTTCTGATTGTACCCTTTCTTGAAGCTCCACCGTAGGAACCATTTCAGGAAGGCTATCTGCTTGCCTATGGTGCTGTTACGCATGTCCTTCTTGTTACGCAGGAAGTCCACATAGTCATTCAGACCGTTCTCGGTGAACGTGTCAAATGAAAGTTCATCCCTGAACTGTTTTAGGTGGTTCTTTACCGCAGCGAATTTTTCGTAGGTTGCGTCTGTCCAGTCGTTCTGTTTCCCGCATTCCCTTACAAACTCCTCGAATGCCTCCCAAAAGCTGGTTTTAGGTTCTTCGGCTATTTCCTGCTCTGTGGCTGGTGCATCCTTCATCCTTGCATTGAAGCTGTCCTTTATCTGTGCGGGTGTGGGTAGTACGTTCTGTACTTCAAACTCCTTGAAGATGTTCTGTATCTCCGTGTACTGTCTTAGCAGGTCTGCATTGATTTCGGATGCGCTTTGCTTCAGCTTGTTTGTGCATCCGTTCTTTACCCTTTGTTTGTCCGCATCCCATTTGGCAGCGTCAATGCGGTAACCCGTTGTAAACTCTATGCGCTGGCTTGCAAATATCACACGCATACGGATAGGCACATTCTCTATGATTGGCACCCCGTTTTTCTTCCGGCTTTCCAGTGCGAAAATGATGTTTCTTTTGATATTCATAATTGGGTGTGTTTGAAAATTGACACCCAAAAATACACCCAAAAAGTGAGATATGCAAAGATGTTAAGAGATATTTTATTTTCTGTTTACTTTATAATAACTTGGTAATTAACAAGATATTACGAGTTTGTGATATTGTTTGAAATGGTAGGTGATAGAACCTGTCTCTCCGCTGGAAAGAATTGCAAAATAAAAAATCCCTGTAAATTATGTTTTACAGGGATTTTTTATTTTTGATGTATAGCATAAGCATATCAAAGCATTCTTTAAAAAATGATCTTTGAGGACTTTTTCATCAATGATACGAACTCTATAATATATTGTATTAATTTAAACATTGAGTGCGTGCTCTGAAATGTATTTTTATATTTCAAGCAATGGGTGAGTGATAAAGAACCTATTGTTGTAATAAACTGTGATCAGATATTTATTACAGTGTCTAAAAAGATGCTGGTAACATCGTTCTTTATCATCGTAATAGTTGGAATCTTTTTCCGGCTATTACGATGATTCTCTTCGGTAGTTAATGCCTTTTTTGTCAGCTGCTCAACAGTTGAGTAATCAACTTTATTGACCATCAGTTTTCTGATTTTGTATTAAATTTGCTTGGACTTACATTGTAATATTTCTTAAATACTTCTCGGAAGTATTTTGCATCCGAGAATCCAACCATGTCAGCAATCTCTGTTACTGTATGTTCGCCTTGTTTTAGCAATTGTGCGGCATGTTGCAAACGTATCATCCGGATATAATCAGCTGGAGCGTAACCGGTCAATGCCTTTAATTTGTTGAAGAAACTTGTACGGCTCATGTGATGCTGACTACTGAGCATGTCTACATTGAAGTCCGAATTTCCCATGTTATTCTCTATGCATTCTTTGACAGAGGCTATGAATTTCCAATCCAAGGTATTGGTGCAATTGACTGGAAGAGTCTGTTCTCTATCTTCAATGCTGTTATAAACCTGACGGAGCAAGGTACGATTTGCAAGTATGTTTTTGACTGTTGCCTTGAGTATCCCCACACTGAAAGGTTTGGTGATGTAGGCATCCGCTCCGATTTCCAGTCCTTCAAGCATATTTTTTTCATCTCCCAGTGCAGTCAGCAAAATGACCGGAATATGAGATATTTCAAGATCACCTTTTATAACTGAGCAGAGTTCATCTCCACCCATTTCGGGCATCATTATATCGGATATGACGAGATCCGGGTCAAACTCCCGTACTATGACAAGTGCCTCCTTTCCATTCGGACAGGACTGGACATTATAACCCGTTTTGAACATATCAATAAGATAATTGCGCAAATCATCATTGTCCTCTACTATCAAGATACGTTGTAGAGAGCCGTTTACTTGGGATATTTCCATGGATAGTAACCCTGGAGTGCCACCAGATACGATAGTCTCCGAACATTCATTCGGTATCTTGGGAGAGATGAATTTTGCTTTATGTAGGTGGCTGTTCCCTTTCGGGAAAGTTACCTGCACGCAAGTGCCTTCATGCTCAGTACTTTGAATATGAATCCTGCCTTTATGTAATTTGACCAGTTTGTATACCAGCATCAGACCGATTCCGCTACCTGTCACTTTCAAGTTAATGACATTACTACCCCGGAAACAATTCCTAAACAATTTCTTCTGTTCGCATGAGGGAATGCCGATTCCGGTATCTTTCACTTCGATGCTCCAGGAGTTTCCTTCCTCACAGGCATAAATGCGTACGCTGCCACCTTCAGGTGTATACTTTAATGCATTTGACAGAATATTCTTCAGAATAGATCCCATCTTGTCACTGTCAAACCACACATTCAGATAATCAAAATTGCTTTCGTAAACAAACCTGACATGTTTCATCTCGGCATATTTGCGGAAAGTAGCACAAACATTATCCATATAGGAATTCAATTCATATTCAGAAACATAAAGGGTGGAAGAGTAGACGTCTACCCGTTCGAAATTTATCAGGTTGGTCGCCAGCTGAAGCAATGCATTCACATTTTTTAGAGCCATATTTATATGCGGCAATGCCTGTTCCTTCACCATACGGTTTTCTATGACTTCCTCCAGCGGAGCTTTTATTAATGTAAGCGGAGTACGTATATCATGGGCCGTATTAATGAAGAATCGTGTTTTTTCATCCGAAACCTTCTTCTGTCTGTGCAGTATGATGATACGGAATATGATAACCATAACCAACACCAGTAGGATTGCATATCCAGCCATGGCCCATACACTGGCCCATGCCGGAGGCGTTATGACAATCTGAATGCTCCTTGTTTCATAGGTCTTGTACTTTTCCTCATTGGATATGGCACGAATCTGTAATGTATAACTGCCGGGAGGCAGATTCCTTACAACAATTCGATTGTCCAGGCTCGGACGGCTCCACTCTTTATGAAAACCGTCAATCTTCCATGAATAAAGAATGTTGGAAGGATAATCATAATTAATGGAAACTACATCAAGAGAAAAGGAGTTTTGTCCGTAGGCCAGTTCCAGTCGGTCGGTCTCGTCAATATCCTTTTCCAACGGAGAACCGTCATCGCCCGGATAAACGGGATGATAGGCTATCATAAAATCGCGTAGTAATAGACGTGAGTAATGTGGCTCTGGTATCTGTATGTCTATCGGAAATCTGACAGCCCCGTCATTTCCACCAAAAACAAGTGTATTATTGCTATAGGTGGTAGCAGAGCCGGTATTGAAATTGACACTCATCAATCCTTGTTCCCGCGTCCAATTGCGGAAGGAGTGTTTTCTAGGTGAATAAATAGTAATTCCGTTTTCCGTACCCATAAGGAGACTCTCGTCCTGACGTGGAAGAATTGTATGGATATTGTCGGAAATCAACGCACAATTGTCTGTACGGTACTGATGGATGAACTTCTTTTTATTAATGTTATATACAAGCAGTCCAGCTCCACGGGTACCGATATATAGGATGCCGTCATCTCTCTGGAACAGAGCGCATATATAGGGAGATTCAATGGGCAGGTCAACATACTGATAAACTCCCGATTCCTTGTCAAGCTGGTAGAGCCCCATTCTTGTACCAATCCACATCTGCCGGGTGTCCTTTTCCTGAATGGTAGTGATAGAGTTTACTCCCGGATATAGACGCACACTTTTTGTCTCAAGATTGATGCGCTTTAAATGATGATATCCGCCGGACCAGATATCACCGCCCGAATCTTTCTTAATGTCAAATATATATTGGTCAGGACGTACTCCTGCAATAGCAGCAGGAGAAAGATGGCTAATCTTAAACCCTTTCCTCTTTTCTATCTTGCAAATGCCTGACATAAAACCGCCGGCCCATATCACTCCGGGAGAGGCTTCACATAGTGCCAAAAAGATGTGATTCTCATCATCCGGTACCGGATCAAAGGAACTGAGGAACGAGTGCCATTCTTTTGTATCGGTCTGATAAAGACTGATACCGTTGCTGGTTGCAAACCAGAGGTCACCGTCACTATCTTCCAATACATCATGAACCTGATCGTTCACCAATGAAAGACTGTTGCCAAGGGAATGCCTTATCAGGTCGTAACTTCCATAGCGGTTGTTACGGATGGTAATACCGGTAGGATAATTGGCAAGCCAGATGCGTTCCTCCTCATCCACATAAATATCATTGATATTGTTTCCGTTCATCCCGTTATAACTATTATAATCAGCAGTTATATAGGGTTCACTCATGCATGTATTCATATCTAGTTTATATACACCTTTTCCACCTGTGGCTACTAGAAGTTCATGGGCATTCAAAGCAACGATCCGGTTTATCTCTACATTGTTGGGTGATTGACAAGGGATGATTTTTCCTGTTTTTCCTACGTCATATATAAGTATTCCCTCTTTATAGTTTCCCACAAACAGTTGTTTTGAAACAGCATGGTAGTAGAGTTCATGTACTGATGTGCCGATACCTTCTACCATTTTATCAGGCATTATATTTAGTTTCCCCTTTTCTATCCCGGCATGAAACAGGCCATTTCCTGTACCGATAAAGAAATGGTTGCTATCCGTCTGTTCAATGGCAGTTATTTCACCGTTGACTGGTGTAGGCATATGCAAAGTCGTTCCGGTACGGATATCATACCAGGTAATACTATCTTTATAACATAGCCATATGCGGTCGTTCTTGTCCAGATAACCGTAATTTAGAAATGCCTGTGGCTTATTTCTGATCAGTTCCGGATGTATGTAGGCCAGTTTGAATTTATCATGCTGTGAATCATATCTGAAAATACGACCTTTCTGACCGATTACCCATAATATATTCCCGCTGTCCATATAGAGCCAGTTCAAAGCAATTCGTGAGTCTAGCTTTATACTATCGTCTGAAAAATTGTAATGCTTGATATATTTTCCGTCATAGCGGTCTACCCCTTCCTGGGTTAGAAACCACATATATCCCCTTCGGTCTTTTTGGATATAATATATTTTCTGGTTGCTCAAGCCGTTTTCCAGTCCTATGTACTTATAAACTTGGCACCTGCTTACGGAACTACTGATGAAAAGAACAGTAAAAAGAAAAATTTGTCTAATGTTTAAAGATATTTTCATATTTCTCGCAGAAGATTCAAAAATACATCTGCAAAATTATAAAATATTGGTTAAATATACACCAAAATGAATGAACTTTATTTCATGAGCAGGCTAATAACATTTGCGTTTCGGAAAGTTTAATAGCAAAAAATGATGAAGGAAAAAATCATATAAATAGCTGGATGTTGAAAGATGGTTAATAGAAGGTTATTTAATATGTTTTCATTAGAGGAACTTATACTGTAGATCTTGCTCTATATTTCGTTCTAAACTATAAGTGACATAAAGGAGTGGTGCAATAACATAACAATCATATTTTGAGATAATGAGAATACTCAAAGATGTTCCAAGGATATTCTTAAATTTATTTTTGTTGTAAAGCTATGGCAGCTAATGGTATTTGTAATTAGATAAATTGCAGATTAAAGTACCATTTTTAAGGCATGAAACAAGCGATTCGTCTATTTCTATTCTTTTATCTGAATAAAAATCTTATATTTGTCATTACAAACAGGCAATATCATTACCCAAACAGGGATATAAAAACTTATTTCAAATATTTTTTTATCGAAACTGATTATGAAAACAATTCATCTTGTGGTGGGAATCGTATTGACATTGATGTGTATCTTTTTTATGGGATTCCGGGAGATAGGCCGTTATCCGGATAAAATCTGGCTGGATATAAAGAATCTGACCCTTGAGAATAGAATAACGGCACTTTCAAGTTTGAATAAGTTAATGGAATATTTTCAGATAAAGAAAGAACGGTTGATTATAGAAGGACAAAATTGGAAAGCTTTGGAAGTCTTTACTCAAAATGGTTACTATACTTCATATTATATACCTTATGATGATCCGGATAATTTAAGCAGAAAAGAACAGAAGTGCTTTATTAAGGGCTTGCAGGAAATTGTAGATAGAAAGGTTGTGAGTGCTCTGTCCTTTCCCGGATGTTGGTATACTGAGATAAAAGAAAGTCTGAACCGTTCCATAGATCTATTGACTTGGGAACATCGTAGCAGTCAGTTACAACTTTTGTTGTCTTCCGTAGGACGCGAGATGCTCTTCGATCCGCAGTTAAAGGTGATACTGGTAAAAGATAAAGGAAAATATCACCGATAATTCATATTATGCTTATGGCTTTCCCGGAAGACTAATAAACAATCGACAAAGGGAAACTGTTTATTTAGTATGATTCTAAATTAAAAACGAATATATTATGAGTAAAACAGTTGATTTGTTGGGACAACAGGCAGAATATTACCTGAACCATACGTGTAAGACAATAG
>ERZ856578.5992-NODE-5992-length-14191-cov-18.104860_pt1 | contig 14191 bp, 9 predicted proteins | sample MGYA00514384_ERZ856578 | MGnify/ENA primary metagenome ERZ856578 (study PRJEB29103, sample SAMN06111958) | human gut metagenome | biome: human gut; feature: ankylosing spondylitis patient; material: healthy_person | host: Homo sapiens | place: China:Hangzhou...
CGTATGTTGGCGGACCAAACTATAACTATTTCCAGTATGACATGGCTATGGTAGGCCGCCGTCAGGTAGGTTCTACCATTAAACCTTATGTTTATACGCTGGCAATGGAAAACGGCTTCTCTCCTTGTGACGAAGCGCGCCATGTGGAATATACTTTGATTGACGAGAATGGCAAACCGTGGACACCCCGTAATGCCAATACTAAACGTTATGGAGAGATGGTGACCGTGAAATGGGGGCTTGCTAATTCTGACAACTGGATTACAGCTTATTTGATGAGTAAACTCAATCCGTATTCCTTAAAACGCTTGATAGAAAGTTTCGGTGTGCGTAACCGTGAAATCGTACCGTCTGTTTCTCTCTGTCTTGGTCCTTGTGAGATTTCGGTAGGAGAAATGGTCAGTGCTTATACGGCATTTCCCAATAAAGGTATTCGGGTTGCTCCTCTATTCGTAACACGCATTGAAGACAATGAGGGTAATGTACTGGCTACTTTCTCTCCGGAAATGGAAGAGGTTATCGGTGTTTCCAGTGCTTATAAAATGTTGATTATGCTTCGTGCCGTAATCAACGAAGGAACAGGCGGACGTGTCCGTCGTCTTGGCGTAAAAGCCGACATGGGCGGTAAAACCGGAACGACAAATTATAATGCCGACGGTTGGTTTATGGGCTTTACTCCTTCGCTGGTGTCCGGATGTTGGGTAGGCGGTGAAGAACGCGATATTCATTTTGATACGATGCTTCATGGACAGGGTGCTTCAATGGCATTGCCTATCTGGGCAAAATATATGGTGAAAGTCTTTGCCGACAAGACATTGGGCTATGATGAAAATGAGCAGTTCCAATTACCGGATGGTTTCGATCCCTGTAAAGATAATGGGGACATAAACCTGGAACCGGCATCAGAGAACGGTTTGGATGATTGGTTTGAATAATTTTCCAATTCTCAACTCTCAATTTTTTAATTAGTCGTGGTTTATACAATCAGCATCGGCAGTAATGAGCGCCGGAAGGAAAACCTTTCATTGGCGCGGAAGCGTTTGAAAGAACTGTTTCCCGGCATTTGTTTCTCTACGGAAGAAGAAACGAAACCGCTTTATTTCCGTCGTTCCTCTTTGTTTTCTAATCAGGTGGCACGTTTCATTTCCGAGAGAGATGCAATGGAAATCACTTCGCACTTGAAAGCCATCGAACGGGAAGCCGGACGAATGCCGGAAGAGAAAAAGCAAGAGATAGTCCGGCTGGATATAGATTTATTGTCATGCGACGGCACGGTTTACAAACCTGAAGATTTGTGCCGTGACTACATCTGCCGGGGGCTGAAAGAGTTGGAAATGCGATGAAGTATGTGTCGCACAAGCAAATTAGTAAATTGTAAAATAGCAAATTAAGATATGTTGAAGTTTTTAGGAATTATCCCTGCCCGTTATGCATCCACGCGTTTTCCTGCAAAACCGCTGGCTATGCTGGGCGGAAAAACTGTAATACAGAGGGTATACGAGCAAGTGGCAGGCATTTTGGACGATGCTTATGTGGCCACCGACGATGAACGGATAGAAGCGGCAGTAAAAGCATTCGGCGGAAAAGTGGTGATGACTTCCGTAAATCATAAAAGTGGTACGGACCGTTGCTATGAAGCATATACCAAAATAGAAGGGAATTTTGATGTTGTGGTCAACATTCAGGGAGATGAGCCCTTCATACAACCTTCCCAGCTGGAAACGGTGAAAGCCTGTTTTGACGATACCACAACTCAGATAGCCACACTGGTGAAGCCCTTTACTCCTGATAACGGATTTGAGGCTTTAGAGAATATCAATTCACCTAAAGTGGTACTGAACAAAAATATGAATGCATTGTATTTCAGCCGTTCCATTATTCCTTATCAGCGTAACGCCGAAAAACAGGATTGGCTGAAAAATCACACCTATTATAAACATATCGGACTATATGCCTACCGTGCCGAAGTGCTGAAAGAGATAACCTCTCTGCCGCAATCTTCCCTTGAACTGGCAGAATCATTGGAACAGCTTCGTTGGCTCGAAAGTGGTTATACCATCAAGGCAGGTGTCACTGAAGTAGAAACAATAGGTATAGATACTCCTCAGGATCTGGAGAAAGCAGAAGAATTTTTGAAGACATGTTAGACAGAAGCATCCAACCTTTCATCCGTGAACCTGAACAATTGGAAGTGCCATCGCCCGAACGTCGGGTGATGCCGAACGGTATACCTTTATATATTCTCAATGCCGGAGACAATGAAGTAGTGCGTATTGACCTGTTGATGGAAGGCGGACGGTGGCAACAGACTCAACGTTTGCAGGCTTTGTTCACCAACCGGATGTTGCGTGAAGGAACCCGTCGCTATTCCGCGGCTGCCATTGCTGAGAAACTGGATTATTACGGTGCCTGGCTGGAACTTTCCAGTGCATCGGAATATGCTTACGTCACACTTTATTCTTTAAATAAGTATCTTCCCCAGACTTTAGATGTTTTTGAATCGATTGTAAAAGAACCTGTCTTTCCGGAGAAAGAGTTGGGAGTGATTGTCGATAATAACATCCAGCAGTTTCTTGTAAATAGTTCGAAGGTTGATTTTCTTGCCCATCGTACTTTGATAAATGCGGTGTATGGTGATAAACATCCTTGCGGACAATTGGTGCAGGAAAAGGATTATCATCTAATCAACCCTTCCGTGCTTCAATCTTTTTACGATTGTTACTACCATTCCGGGAATTGCAGCATTTATCTTTCGGGAAAAGTCGGTGAAGACACCGTCCGCCGTATAGAGACCCTCTTTGGGAATGAACCTTTCGGCAAAGGTTTCCGGAAGCCGGAAAAAACGTTCTATCTACCTGAGACTTCGCCTGAAAAGCGTTTCTTTGCCGAACGGGCTGACGCAATGCAGAGTGCCGTCCGCATGGGAATGCTCTCTTTGGACCGCCGTCATCCCGACTATCTGAAAATGCGTGTGCTGGTTACGTTACTGGGCGGATATTTTGGCAGTCGATTGATGTCTAATATCCGCGAAGAAAAGGGGTATACGTATGGCATTTCTGCAGGTATCATGCCTTATCCTGACAGTGGGTTGTTTGTGATCAACACGGAGACTGCCAATGAGTTTGTAGAACCTCTGATCAAAGAAGTTTATCATGAAATAGACCGCCTGCAAAACGACCTTGTTCCGGACGAAGAACTTGCCATGGTAAGGAACTATATGTTGGGAGATATGTGTCGTAACTATGAGTCTGCCTTTTCACTTGCTGATGCCTGGATTTTCATTCATACTTCCGGTCTTTCGCACTCGTACGTAACGGATGCCGTAGATGCGGTGAAGACTATTACTCCGGAAGAAATACGGGAACTTGCCTCACGCCATTTGTGCAAAGAGACATTAAAAGAAGTAGTGTCCGGCAAAAAAATGTCATAAAAAACGTGTGATACCTCTTCCTTTTGGGAGATTAATCGTATCTTTGTGCAAATCCCGTATAGAGTATGTAACAAATTACTGTCTTTATACGTCTTTAAAACAGGTTTCTTTATTTACATGCTCAAGGGAATCCGATGTTTTTCGTAAACATCGCCTTTATTATTAAATTGCTAATTAATAATTTTCAATGAAATATCTATATACTGCACTCATTCTGGTATTCTTGTCCCAAAACGGGGCGACGGCTCAGGAAAAGAAACAAGGTTTCTTCGATAAGGTTAAAAGCTCATTATCTTCTGAAATAAAGATAGGAACGCATACATTCAAGGACGGTTCCGTGTATACGGGTGAAATGAAAGGACGTAAACCCAATGGTAAGGGAAAGACTGTTTTTAAGAATGGTAACGTCTACGAAGGCGAATATGTGAAAGGTAAGCGTGAGGGTTATGGCACGTATACTTTCCCCGACGGTGAAAAATATGAAGGACAATGGTTCCAGGACCAGCAACATGGTAAAGGCATTTATTACTTTATGAACAACAATCGCTATGATGGTATGTGGTTCCAGGATTATCAACAGGGAAAAGGGACGATGTACTATTATACCGGTGATGTTTACGAAGGTGACTGGGTGAATGACAAGCGTGAAGGTCAGGGTACATATACATGGAAAAACGGTTCCAAATATGAAGGCTCCTGGAAGAATGATAAAAAAGATGGTGAAGGTACGTTTGTCTGGAATGATGGTTGCAAGTATGAAGGCGACTGGAAAAATGATGTCCGTGACGGAAAAGGTACTTTTGAATATGCGAACGGAGATAAATATGTAGGCGACTGGAAAGATGATATGCAACATGGCAAAGGCATTTACTTTTTCCATACGGGTGACCGATACGAAGGTTCGTATGTGCAAGGCGAACGTACAGGAGCCGGCATTTATTACTACGCCAACGGAAATAAGTACGTAGGTAACTTCAAAGATGGTATGCAACACGGCAAGGGTGTATTCACCTGGGCCAGCGGTGCAGTGTATGACGGTGAATGGAAAGACAACCAGCGTGATGGTCATGGGTTGTATAAATGGAATGTTGGCGACTCATACGAAGGTGACTGGAAAAATAATCAGTTCAATGGCCAGGGCACTTTGATTATGACAGACGGGACCAAATATAAAGGTGGTTTTGTGAACGGTATGGAAGAAGGCAACGGTGTGCAGGAGGACAAAGACGGCAACCGTTACGAAGGCTTTTTCAAACAAGGCAAGAAGCACGGTCCCTTTGTGGAAACAGATAAAAATGGAAAAGTGATAAGAAAAGGAACCTATAAAATGGGAAGATTGGACTTGAATAATTAAAAAGTAAGAATTAATAATTAATAATAAAAGGCTGCGCTATATTCGTTTGAATTGCGCAGCCTTTATTTTTATTTGTATAATTTCAATTTCTGATTTGCTTCAGCAAATCAGATAATGTATTGCGAACTGATAGACTCATTATTCACCACTCTTTTGATTGTTTCAGCAAACATATCAGCAATGCTGAGTTGTTTTACTTTCGCACATTTTTTAGAGTAGGGGATACTGTCAGTGAATACGATTTCAGTCAGAGCAGATTCCTGAACGCGGAAAGAAGCGGGGTCAGACATTACACAGTGACTGGCAATGGCACGTACCGATTTTGCTCCGGCTTCCAACATGATGTTAGCAGCTTTCGTGATAGTTCCGGCGGTGTCTACGATATCATCCACCAACACAACATTCTTGTCTGTTACATCACCGATAATTTGCATGGAAGCAACTTCGTTTGCTTTCTCACGTGATTTGTTACACAATACCAGAGGAACTCCCAGATATTTGGAGAACGTACTGGCACGCTTGGAACCACCAACGTCAGGCGTAGCAATTACAAGGTCTTTCAGTTTCAGCGATTCAATATAGGGGAGGAACACTGCAGAAGCATACAAGTGATCTACCGGAATATTGAAGAAGCCTTGGATTTGATCAGCATGGAGGTCCATCGTAATCAGACGGTCGATACCTGCTACTGAAAGTAAATCGGCTACCAATTTAGCGCCAATAGAAACACGAGGTTTGTCTTTTCTGTCCTGTCGTGCCCATCCGAAATAAGGAATAACTGCAACTACGCTTTTGGCAGACGCTCTTTTGGCCGCGTCAATCATCAGCAGAAGCTCCATCAAATTGTCGGAATTAGGGAAGGTGGATTGAACCAAGAATACATGTGCGCCACGAATTGACTCTTCATAGGAAACTGCAAACTCACCATCAGCAAAGTGTGTGATGTTCATCTTTCCCAGAGGGCAATCAAGGCTTGCGCAGATTTTTTCTGCAAGGTATCTCGAATTAGTTCCGGAGAATACCATTACGGGTGCTTTTTCGCTCATTTTGTAATAGATGTTACCTATTTGTTTAATTTGCCTGCAAAGTTATGAATTTCCCGCTACATTCTACAAGACTTATTGTAGAAAAATCTTTTTTCTTTCCCGGATTTATTTGTAGCTTTGCTAAGTGAAACGGTTTTCCCTTATACTGTCGGCAAGCTTGCTGTTCTCCTGCATGGCAATGGTTTCTTGTGTGGGCACCGCCCCCACCAAGGAAGTGCGCCTTATTGATTCACTCAATCAAGTGGCTTATTCTTACCGTTATAAGGATTTGGATTCTTCCTGTCATGCTGCTACACGAGCCTATGAAAACGTGAACCTTTATCGTCAGGGGAAAGCGGAAGCTTCCAACAATTTAGGATTTTGTGCCTTCATGCGTATGGATTTCGAGAAGGCAGAGAAGTTTCATAACGAAGTGTACAGTCTGACTAAAAATGAGCTGGAATTACTGATTGCTGACATCGGATTGATGAAAATTTATCAGCGGACTGCTATGAATAAGGAGTTTTATGACTACCGGAACAGTGCTCTCCGCCGTATGAAACGAATTGACGAAGACAATAACCTTTTCGTAGATCAGCACGAACGACTGCGGCTGAACTATGCACGTACTGAGTTTTATATCGTTTCCGCAGTCTATTATTACTATTTGCAGCAGCGTCCGGAAGCTGTGGCCTCGATCAATGAGATATATCCTCAGGAAGAATTGGTTGCAGATACCAATCAGCTATTATATTATCATTATATAAAAGGCTCGGCAGCGTTGTGTGAAGGAGAAACAGCGGACGAACGCCGCTTGCGCGAGTTTGACGAACTGTATACGACCTGGAAGTTGGCTTCCCGTGGCGGGTACTTGTATTTTGAGGGAAATGGAGTCCAAGGGCTTGCTAACCTGATGGCGTCACCGGATAATTATGAATTCTTTCAGACCCGGCGTTCCCATGCATTGAAACAGTTTGAAGCACCGGTAGATTCTTTGCTGCCTATGCGTTTAGGGCAGCTGGCTTTGAAGAAATTCAAGCAGTACAATGACTTGTATCAGATAGCAGGAGCGTATGTTTCAATCGGTAAATATCTGAATGCTCACGGCAGTTATACTGAGGCGTTGGATACACTGACACTTGCTCTGGAATGTGTAAATAACCATCACCGCCGTTTTTATGATTGCCACGATAGCCTGGACTGGCTGAAGACCTTTGATATCCGGGATACCATCTCTTCTGAAAAAGCATGGATACAGCGCAAACTACGAACCGTACCGGAATGGATTTCACGCATCCGCGAACAATTGAGTGTGACGTATGCCGGATTGGAGATGAAGCAGTATTCAGACTACAACCGTAATATTTATCTGGATATCCTGGAAGATACCCGTCAGGACAAGGAACTGGAAAGCCGTTACCTGGCTTTGGAGAGTGAAGCCAGGCAGTTGAATATTTTGCTGTTCTTTGTGATTGTCGGTTTTATTTTGGTGGTCTTGTTCTTTTGGATATTCAATAGAAGATCGAAGGAACGTAACCGTGTCCATTTGCACCGTTTGAGGCAAATGCTGGATATCTGCCAGAAAATAACCGCTTCCATCCCTGCGGACGCACAAGCGGAAGAGGAAATTGTAGATGCTATTCTTTCTGCTGTACAGACGGATATGGGAGACCTGTTCGGAATAAAGGATATCCGGATAGAGGATGGGCAACTGGTATTGCCTAAACGGCTGACGAAGGATGACCGGGCCATAGTGCATGTGATTACTCCATATATCACGTGGGCGCTTGATAATGGTATGACTTCCATTTCGCTGGGTGATGAGCGTCGCCGTTTAGAGAAGGAGCGTTATGTTTATGAACAGCATATAGCAGGAAACAAACGCCAGAATTTGATAAAGAAAGCTTGTATGGCCATCGTGAACGGCATCCATCCGTACATTGACCGCATCATCAACGAGGTACATAAACTGACGGAGAAAGGTTTTATCCATGACGAGCGTATCAAAGCGGAAAAGTATCAGTACATGGATGAACTGGTGACAACGATCAATGAATATAATGATATTCTGGCTCTGTGGATTAAAATGAAACAGGGTAGTCTGAGTCTGAATATTGAAACCTTCGGACTGAATGAGCTTTTCGACCTGATAAGGAAAGGAAGCCGTGCTTTTGAGATGAAGCAACAACAGTTGGAAGTAACCCCAACCGATGCCTATGTAAAAGCGGATAAGGCGTTGACACTGTTCATGATAAATACGCTTGCGGAAAATGCCCGTAAATATACTCCAAAAGGAGGGAACGTAAAGGTATATGCCCGCCCGACGGAAGAGTATGTGGAAATCTCGGTGGAAGATAGTGGTTATGGACTTTCGGAAGAGGACGTGGCACGTATTATAGGGGAAAAGCTGTATAACTCACAGGAAATAGGTATGCTGGATGCTGCCGACCGGGAAGAACTGCGGAAAAATAAGGGCAGTGGGTTCGGCTTGATGAACTGTAAGGGTATTATTGAGAAGTACCGAAAGACGAATGAAGTGTTCAAAGTCTGCCTGTTCAATGTGGAAAGCACATTGGGAAAAGGTAGTCGCTTCTATTTCCGTTTGCCGGTCGGGGTGCGTAAAACTTTGATATTTCTTTTATGTATATTTCTTCCTTTTGGTATGAGTTCGTGCCATAAACCTGTGGAAGAAGTAATCATACAGCCTGATGAAGTGTATGCACAAACTGCACAGGATTCCCTGTCTCAGGCTGCGGAAAATGAATATGAGATTTTATTAAACGAGGCTTCCGAATATGCCAATGAAGCCTATTACAGTAATGTGGCGGGAGATTTCGAGCTGACGCTGGAATATGCAGACTCCGCCATAGCTTGCCTGAATGCGCATTACAAGAAATATGCCCATTATCCACAGCGTTATATGACGTTGAGAGGAGAAGGAGAACCGGGAGAATTGTCGTGGTGGAATAATCTTTTCAATTCGGATTTTCATGTTATATTGGATATCCGGAATGAAGCTGCGGTCGCGTTTCTTGCATTGAAACAATGGGATGCATACAGTTATAACAATGCTGCTTATACAACTTTGTACAAGTTGCTGGGTGAAGACCAGTCTCTGGAAGAATATTGTAATCAGTTGGAACGTTCTACTAATAATAAGATGGTAGGTGTTATCTTGTTTGTCGGACTGATAGGCTTGTTATTGTTGGGCTATTACATCTTATATATACGTAAGCGTCTTGTGAACCGTTGGAATCTGGAGCAGGTTTTGGAAATTAACAGGCAGATATTTACTGCTTCCCTGACACAGGTAACCGAAACGGAAGAGGCGTTGCAGCGTGAGGAAGAGACTTTGAAAGCTATCCCCCAACGTATTGTAGACGAAGCATTTGATGCGGTAAATGAGTTGCTGGCCATTGATAGGCTGGGCGTTGCCGTTTATAATGAGGCGACACATCAGCTGGAGTATGCGTCGAATTCCATAGTAGAGAATATGTTGTCCGAAACTTTGGAAAATGGATCTCCGACAGAAGATGAAGGCTGGAAAGAAGTTGTTCAGCGCTGTTTTGATCAGAACAGACAACTGTCTGCATCCGGATTTGAAGCATTACCTTTGGTGGTGGATGCTGCGGGAGATTCACGCTGTATCGGTGTGCTGTACATTGAACGTCAGGAAAGTGTTGAACAAGAGGCAGCCCATTTATTGTTGGAGTTGATAGCCCGCTACATAGCGATTGTAGTGTTCAATGCTGTGGTAAAGTTGGCAACCAAATACCGGGATATTGAGGCAGCTCATGAAGAAGCACATCGTGCATCGTGGGAAGACAGTCTGTTGCATGTGCAGAATATGGTACTGGATAATTGCCTGTCCACCATCAAGCACGAAACAATTTATTATCCCAATAAGATTAAGCAACTCATCGGCAAACTCCGTTCAGGAACGTTGTCGGAAACAGGAGAAAAGGAAATTGTATCAGCTATCGGTGAATTGATAGAATATTATAAAGGTATATTTACGATTCTGAGTTCGTGTGCGTCCCGTCAGTTGGAAGAGGTTACATTCCGTCGTGGGACAGTTGCCGTGACGGAATTGTGTATGTTGGCTGAAAAGTATTTCCGCAAGGCAAGCAAAGGAAAGACTTTCACTGTATCTTTCCATACGGAAGCTATTGACGAGCGGGTAGTAGGGGACTTCATTCAACTACGTTTTCTGTTGGAAAACCTTATAGATGAAGCCTTGTCTGTCTCGCTGAATGGAGAAATATATTTGAAAGCAATAGTCGATGGAGAATATATCCGTTTCCTTTTCACGGATACGCGAAGAGAGAAAACCCGTGAAGAACTCAATCAGCTCTTCTATCCGAACCTGGAACGTATGACCGCAACCGGAGAGAAGGGGGAGCTACGCGGAACAGAATATCTTGTTTGCAAGCAGATTATTCGCGATCACGACGAGTTTGCAGGGAAACGGGGATGTCGTATCAATGCCGAACTGGCTGAAAAAAGTGGGTTTACAGTTTATTTCACGATACCAAGAAGAAAATAAAAGAGATATAATATGGAAGATAAAAAATTCAAAGTCATTATTGTAGAAGATGTCAAGCTGGAACTGAAAGGGACGGAAGAAATCTTCCGTCATGAAATCCCGAATGCAGAAGTAATCGGTACGGCCATGACCGAAAATGAATTCTGGGCACTGATGGAAACCGGAATACCGGATCTTGTTTTGCTGGATTTAGGTTTAGGTGGTTCCACTACGATTGGTGTAGATATCTGCCGGAATATTTTCAAACGTTATCCGGGTGTACATGTGCTGATATTCACCGGAGAGATTCTGAATGAAAAGCTTTGGGTGGATGTGCTGAATGCAGGTGCTGACGGCATCATCCTAAAAACCGGGGAATTGCTCACAAAAACGGATGTACAAGCTGTGATGGACGGAAAGAAACTGGTGTTCAATTATCCTATTCTGGAAAAGATAGTAGACCGTTTCAAGCAATCCGTAGCGAATGATGCAAAACGTCAGGAAGCTGTTATCAGTTATGATATTGATGAATATGACGAACGCTTTCTGCGTCATCTGGCTTTGGGATATACGAAAGATATGATTGCTAATCTGAAGGGTATGCCTTTCGGCGTTAAGTCTTTGGAGAAGCGCCAGAATGATTTGGTAAACCGTTTGTTTCCACAAGGAGAGCGGGTAGGAGTAAATGCAACCCGCTTAGTGGTGCGTGCTCTGGAACTCCGTATTCTTGACATTGATAATTTGGAAGCGGATGATGAATAGCAAATGGCGTCTGCCGCATCCGGCAACCATGTTTTTCCTGTTGACGCTGACTGTCATTGTCTTGTCATGGATATTTGACATATATGGCTTAAGCGTATTTCAACCGCAAACAGGGGAGGAGATACGAGTACAGAGTTTGCTTAGTCCGGAAGGTATTCGTTGGCTATTACGGCATGTTGTCACTAATTTCACAGGATTTGCTCCGCTGGGATTGGTAATTGTAGCAATGTTTGGCATCGGTGTGGCACAGCATTCTGGTTTTATTGATGCCTGTATCCGGAATGGAGCACGGCGCAAACATAATCCGTGGCGCATGGTGATATTAGTCATCTTCTTAGGACTCCTCTCCAATGTAGTAGGAGATGCAGGGTACATAATTTTGCTGCCGATTGCGGCTACTTTATTCCATTCGGTGGGATTACACCCAGTTGGAGGTATTATTACAGCATATGTTTCCGTTTCGTGCGGATATAGCGCCAATGTACTGTTAAGTACACTGGATCCTATGCTTGCTGCCAGCACCCAGAAAGCTGCGGATATAGCGAATGTGACATTAGGAAATGTAGGTCCTTTATGCAATTATTATTTTCTGATTGTTTCTACATTTTTATTAGCTTTCATTATTTATCAGATAACTCGTCGTAACTTACTTCCGGCTTTAGGCGAATATGTGGGCAGTATTCGTTTTAATGGTTATAAACAGCTTTCCCGTAAAGAGCGTCGTGCTATGGTAGGTGCGATATCGGTCGGGGTGATTTATACAGTGGTAATCCTTTTTGCCACTTTCTCGTCGTGGGGTATTCTGCGTAGTGTCAACGGAGGTCTAATCCGTTCTCCATTTATAGAAGGAATTTTATTCTTGCTTTCTTTTGGCATCGGACTTATGGGAATGGTTTATGGCTTTGCTTCCGGTCGTTACCGTACGGATGGAGATGTAATTGAAGGACTTACCCAGCCTATGAAGCTATTGGGCGTATACTTTGTGATTGCTTTTTTTGCTGCCCAGATGTTTGCTTGTTTTGAATATTCTCATTTGGACAAATGTATTGCCATTATGGGTGCAGATATGCTTTCGTCCATTCGCCTCGGAAGCTTGTGGATATTGATTTTGTTTATCCTCTTCACAGCTCTTGTCAATCTCATTATGGTATCTGCCACTGCCAAGTGGACTTTTATGTCTTTTATCTTTGTTCCGGTTTTCGCCGGAATGGGCATTTCTCCTGATATGGTGCAATGCGCTTACCGTATTGGTGACAGTGCCACAAATGCAATTACCCCTTTCATGTTCTATATGCCCCTTATCCTTACTTATATGCAACAGTATGACAAGCGAGCCACTTATGGTTCTCTATTGAAATATACGTGGAGGTATTCTCTTTACATATTATTGGCATGGACAATGCTATTTGTTTTGTGGTATGTAACTGGTTTACCGTTAGGGTTATAGCATTAGTTCGGATATAAAATTGATTGTTTTGTGAATATTTTATGCGTAAAATCTTTGCTGTTTTCACAAAAAAACGTACCTTTGCACCGCAATTAAGGATGGTTCCGTAGCTCAGCTGGATAGAGCAACGCCCTTCTAAGGCGTGGGTCTTGCGTTCGAATCGCAACGGAATCACAGAAAAGGCTGATTATAGTTAATTGATAATCAGCCTTTTGTTTTACCTTTTCTCAGCCAAATGGCTATAAAAAAAAGATACTATTTCCCACCCGAAAGCCACCAACAGTGGAAAAACAGTGTCTTTTAAAACTTATAGTTTATGGCAACATTAGCATTAACCATTTTATCAGCCAAGCCTACTAAGGCAGGGAAATACCCTATCTTTATCCGTATCTCAGTCAAAAATGACAAAGAGTATATTAAAACAGAGTATCAGCTTGACGATGCTTGTCAATGGTACGAGGGTAAAGTCGTTGCTCGTAATGATGCAACGATGATAAACAAACGCCTGCTCTTTGAACTGAAAAAGTACAAAGACCGACTCCAATACATAGACAATTATGAGTATTATTCGGCTAAACAGCTAAAAGCTATTCTTACTCAGCAGGATAAAGCAGCACCAGATGTTCGCACCTTTAATGAGTTCATGCGCCAACGTATAAAGGAGAAAAAAGAAGAAGGTAAAGAAAGCCATGCAAAGATGCTGGAAGATACAATGAAAGTATTTGAGGCGGCCGAAGGGGATGTTCCAATGGTACTGATGAATCATATAACGATAGAACATTTTGACCGATGGATGAAAATACATGGTCATACGGATGGTGGAAGACAAATACGATTAAGTCAAATCAAGGCACGTGTTAATGAAGCTATTAAACTTGGCTTGATCCGGTGCGATAAGCACCCATTTGCTTATACCAAAATACCTACTCCGGAACCAAGAGAATTGGATATCCCTGTGGAAGCTGTTAGAAAGATAATAAGTACAGATGTATCATACAGTCGACAATTAGATTTGGCTAAAGATATATTTCTTCTTTCTTTTTATCTCGGCGGAATGAACTTCGCTGACCTTATACAGATTGACTTTTCAGAAAAAGAAATCAGCTATGTACGTCAGAAGAGTAGTGAGCATAAGAAAAAGAATCGTCAGATAACTATTAGTATTTGTCCGGAGGCTGCAACCATTCTAAACAAATATGTAAAGAATGGCTATATCAAATTCGACTATAAATATACAGTAGGAAATCTACAGCGATATATCAATAAATGCCTCAAGCTTCTAGCTAAGGAATTAAATATCAAAGGTAGCCTCACTTATTACTCTGCCCGCAAAACCTTTGCGCAATTTGCAGCAGAGATAGGCATTCCCTATCCTATTATAGAGTACTGTCTCGGGCATTCCATCAAAACAGGAATTACCATCAATTCATACGTACGAGTAAAACAGTACCAGGCAGACGCAGCTATACGCCGGGTTATTGACTATGTAAATGATCCGGAAGTGTTCAAGCCATATATTGAAATGCGGAATCAGATGCAAATGATGGCAATGATGTAAAGAGACAAGGGGTGGCTTACTCTGCCGCCCCTTCTACAAATTCCTTTAACCGATACAACCTGTCAATTGCTGCATTGTAGAAAGTATCAG
>ERZ856578.6000-NODE-6000-length-14175-cov-8.948574_pt1 | contig 14175 bp, 10 predicted proteins | sample MGYA00514384_ERZ856578 | MGnify/ENA primary metagenome ERZ856578 (study PRJEB29103, sample SAMN06111958) | human gut metagenome | biome: human gut; feature: ankylosing spondylitis patient; material: healthy_person | host: Homo sapiens | place: China:Hangzhou...
GGAAATGGCAGGTCAGATGGATTATAAGGCATATAAAGAAGAACAGTATGATAAACTGGCAGAAATACTGCGGGAGAGTCTGGATATGGAAAAGATATATGAGATCATGGGGCTGGAAGAGAAGGTGCATATAGAACAGGTGCTTCCGGCGGATATAGAACACAGAAGCTTTGAGATCATCGGGGAAGAATTAAAAGCAATGGGAAAGGAACTGGACCCGGAACTGGCACCGGTGATCATGCGTGCTATCCACACAACAGCGGATTTTGATTATGCAGATCATCTGAAATTTTCCGAAAATGTTGTAGAAAAGGCAAGAGAAGCCATTAAAAATGGAGCAGTGATCATTACTGATACGAAAATGGGCTGGTCCGGCGTAAATAAAAAGCGGCTGGAAAGCTACGGAGGAGAAGCTTTATGCTTTATGGCAGATGAAGATGTGGCAGCAGAGGCAAAGAAAAACGGCAGCACAAGAGCGGTTGCAAGTATGGATAAGGCAGCCAATCTGTTTGGAGACGGAACAAGACCCTGTATCTTTGCCATTGGAAATGCCCCAACGGCCCTGATCCGCCTGTATGAGCTGATCCAGGAGAGAAAAATAAAACCGGCCCTGATCATCGGTGCGCCGGTAGGCTTTGTGAATGTGATCCAGTCCAAAGAACTGATCCTTTCATTGAAAGACACGCCTTACATCGTGGCAGAAGGAAGAAAAGGTGGAAGCAACGTAGCAGCGGCAATCTGCAACGCTTTGCTATATGGGATAAAATAAAAAGGGGACAAAATACATGAAACTATATCGTATTATCCTTGTAGATGATGAGGAAGAGGTAAGAAAGAGCATTATCCGCAAGATCAAATGGGAGGAAAATGGATTTTTAGTAGCAGGGGATGCGGAAAACGGGGAAGATGCCTTAGAAAAGATTGAAGCTTTAGAGCCTGACCTGATCTTAACCGACATCCGCATGCCTTATATGGACGGACTGACACTGGCAGAGCGTGTGCGCCAGAAATACCCGTCTATGAAGATCGTTATTTTCTCCGGTTACGATGACTTTGAGTATGCGAAGCAGGCTATTAAATTAAATGTAACTGAGTACATATTAAAGCCGGTGAACGTAGAAGAGCTCACTGCTATTTTGCAGAAGATCAAGGCAAATCTGGATCAGGAGATCGAGCAGAAGCGAAATGTAAACCTGCTGCGGGAAAATTATATTAAAAGCCTGCCGATCCTTCGTGAACAGTTTTTAAATGAGCTGGTAAATGCCCCGGTTGCTTCTGAGACCGTTGAAACACGTTTAAAAGAATACGGCATTCCTCTTTCAGGTGCACAGAAATGGATCGCATCAGCGGTAGGCATTGACCGGCCGGAAGAAGAGGGCGAAGGGGAACTGGCGATCCACCGTGAACAGGACCTGATCCCTATTTCTGTTATGCAGATCTTAGAGGAAAAGCTGGGAAAATACTGCCGTTTTTCAACTTTTAATTCCACTGGCAGCAGCGATGCCCAGATCGGTGTGATCGCAGCGATTGATGAGGAAAATACCCAGACCGGTCTGACTGCTGTATTAAGTGATATCTGCAAAGAAACCAGAAAGATCCTTGCAGTGCCCATCACTATTGGTATCGGTCACAGCACCCAGGACTTGGGCATGATCTGTGAGTCTTATAAAGATGCGGTAAATGCCTTGGGCTATAAGGCAATCGTAGGAGCCGGAAATACCATTTACATTAATGATGTAGAGCCGGTAAGCAGAGGAAAGCTGCAGTTTGACAGCAAAGACGAGGCAGAACTGGTAGGTGCTGTAAAATTCGGCCCTCAGGAAAAGATCGAGGAAGTAGTACATAAAATTGCCGACAAGATCAGTGATGCAAAAGTCCATCAGCGTCAGTGCCAGACCTATATGTTAAGTGTGTTAAACTGTATGATCCAGCTGGTGCAGATGTATGATCTGGATATGGAGACCATTTTCCAGGGAGAGTCTGACTTAAATGAGGCCTTTGTCCTGATCTCCAGCACCCAGAAAAAGGAAGATTTTGTAAAATGGCTTCTCCAGGCGGCCACAGCAGTAAACCAGTCTGTAAATACAGAGCGTGATAATACCACAAAACAGGTGATCCAGGAAGCCAGACAGTATATTATGGACAATTATCAGGATGCGGATCTGTCTGTGGAGAAGATCTGCCGTCACCTGCATATGAGCCCGGCTTATTTCTCCACCATGTTTAAGAAAGAAACAGGAAAGACCTATGTGGCTTATCTGACGGAAGTGCGGTTAGACAAAGCTGTGGAACTTTTAAATAAAACGGATGACAAGACCTATGTGATCGCGGCAAAAGTAGGATATCAGGAGCAGAATTATTTCAGCTACGTGTTTAAGAAACGTTTTGGTATCTCACCTACAAAATTCAGAGGAGCAAAATAATGTTTTTGAAACAGCGAAAACACCGGCTTCAAAATGCCAGTATCCGTTCTATTATCTTTATGTATTTCACCATTACTGCTCTGGCAGCCAGCGTTTTTATCGGAGTTTCCCTTTACGGACGGCTGTCAGGGCAGATGTCCTCTGCCCTTCAGGAGGAAAATCACATTCTTATCAATCAGTTAGGCCGGACCATGGACTCCTACCTGCGTCTGGTAATGAAACTTTCAGACTCCCTGTATTACGGCGTGATCAAAAATGCCGATCTTTCAGATGGTTCTATTAACGGGGAGATCACCCTTCTTTATGATAATAATAAAGATAATGTAGAAAATATCGCCCTGTTTTCCAAAGAAGGAGAACTGCTTGAGTCTGTTCCTGCAGCAAGATTAAAAAACAATGCCCAGGTGGCAGATCAGGACTGGTTTACGGCGGCATTGGAAAAAACAGAAAATCTTCATTTTTCCATGCCTCATGTACAGCATATTTTTGATACAGGAGACAGCCAGTATCGTTGGGTGGTATCTGTGGCAAGAGCAGTAGAGATCACAGACGGTCCTTATACAGATCAGGGCGTTTTGCTCATTGATCTGCGCTATAACAGTCTGGAACAGCTGTTTGACGGAATGAACCTGGCAAAAGGAGGCTATGTTTATCTTACAGACAGCAACGGGGACCTGATCTATCACCCGAACGGCCAGCTGATCAGCTCCGGCCTTGCAATGGAAAATAATGATAACACAGCCATTTTAAGGGATGGAAATTATCAGGAGCAATGGCAGGGACAGACCCGGGTAGTATCTATAAAAACAGTAGGTTATACAGGCTGGAAGATCGTAGGTGTCATGCCTCTTGACACAGTATCTTTAAACGCTATTAAGACACGTATTTTGATCGTGTTCATTATTGCACTGGTGTTGTTTATTCTGACCATCATCAACTCCTATATTTCTTCCCGTATTACAGACCCCATTAAGGAACTGGAAAAATCTGTCAATCAGATCGAGGAAGGAAATCTGGAAACAGAAGTTTATACAGGTGGATCCTACGAGATCCAGCATTTGGGAAAATCCATCCAGAACATGGCAAGGCAGATCAAACGTCTTATGGATGATATTGTGGCAGAACATGAGTCCAAGCGAAAAAGCGAGTTTGATACGTTACAGTCCCAGATCAATCCCCATTTCCTCTACAATACACTGGATATCATCGTATGGATGATCGAAAATGAAAAGCAGTCAGAGGCGGTGAAAGCAGTAACGGCGCTGGCACGTTTCTTCCGCATCAGTTTAAGTAAGGGAAAAAGTATTATCCCGGTGCGGGACGAATTGGAGCATGTGCGAAACTACCTGATGATCCAGCATATGCGTTATAAAAATAAATTCTCTTATTCTATTGAGGCAGAGGACGAGGTATTAGGACTTGCCAGTCTGAAGCTTATTTTACAGCCTATGGTGGAAAATGCTATTTATCATGGAATGGAATTTATGGATGGTGACGGCGAGATCAAAATACGGGCATGGAAAGAGAACAACGATCTGTATTTAAGCGTAGAGGACAATGGACTTGGCATGACCGAAGAACAGGTAGAGCGCCTGTTTACAGATACCAGCCATGTCCCTTCCAGGCGGGGTTCCGGCATTGGCGTAAAGAACGTAAATGAGAGGATCCATCTGTATTTTGGAAAAGACTATGGTATTTCCATAAATTCAGAACCGGATGAAGGAACGACAGTGCTGATGCATCTGCCGGCTGTTTCATATGAAGAAATAGCAAAAGAAGAAGCATTAAAAGAGCAAAATGCAAAGAAGGAGGAGAAACATGCCTAGAAGAGAAAAAATGCTTTTATGCGCAGGGGCTGTGTTTCTGGTCCTTCTGTTTCTGATGTCTTCTACAGATCTGATCATAAAAGAACGGGCTGTACAGATCGACTCCATTTCTGTGATCTTAAGCGAAGACACGGACGATTATTATCAGAATTTCAGAAAAGGAATGGAAAAGGCAGCTACGGATCTGCGAAGTGATGTAAGGCTGATCACTCTTTATGACCGAAAAGATCAGGATCAGCAGGTGGAACTGACCACCAGGGAGATCCGGGACGGGGCAGGTGCTGTGGTGATCGAACCGGCAGAGGAAAAGGCGGCGGTTATGGCGTTAGAAAGTTTAAATCCAGGATGCCCGGTGATTTTTGTAAGCGCGTCTTCCCCCAGTGATTTTGTGACAGACTCTATTCTCATTGATTATTTTGAAGCCGGAAGAATATTGGGAGAAAAAGCAGCAGAAAAGAACCTTCCAGGTGAAAAAGTGTGTTTGTTTGCCCAGGGAATGGCTTATAACGGCGTACAGGACGCCTACGAAGGGGTCTGCTCTGTTTTAAATGACCAGGGGATCTCTTATGAGTTATATGTAGATAAAGAAGGAAAGGCTTTTCGCAAGGTGATCGAAAATACAGTCTATCCGGGGACCGGTCCGGTAGAAGTGGTGGCTTTGGATGTGCAGTCTTTGGACCGGACAGCTTCTATCTTAAATGAAAGCTCTGTTTACAAGGATCATGTATCTGCCCTTTATGGCATTGGTTCTACTACGGGGATCTTAAATCTCCTGGATCAGGGTATTATTGACGGACTTGTGACCTATGACCAGTTCAGCCAGGGATATTTAAGCATAAAAAAAGCAGTGGAAGCCATTCATGGAAGCAGACAAAAGCAGGAGACTTTATTAGATCCGGTCTATCTGGATCAGCAGGAACTGGCTTCCGGTGCATATGAGAAAATGCTCTATCCAATGGAATAGGGGGTAAAAAGGATGAAGAAAACAAAAGGAACCGGAGTAATGCTTTTTGGTATGTTTGCGATCATCGTAATTATCGCGGTGTTTATCCTGGCAGGAAACGGAGCAAAAAAAGAGGCGGCGTCCAAGGAAATACGTGTGGGACTTCTTCTTTACAGGGGGGATGATACCTTTATCAGCACCCTGCGTTCTTATATCGAAGAAAAGGCGAAAGAATATGAACGGACAGAGGGGATCAAGGTGACACTGGATATTTTGGATGCAAAAAGCAACCAGAATACCCAGAACAACCAGGTGGACCGGCTGCTGGAGTTAGGATGCAATGCCTTGTGTGTGAATATCGTAGATCGCTTTGCAGCTTCTGTTGTCATTGATAAAGCCATGGCAGCAGATGTGCCTGTGATCTTTTTTAACAGGGAACCAGTGGAAGAGGATATGAACCGGTGGGAGAAGCTTTATTATGTAGGGGCAGACGCAAAAGAGTCTGCTGTTCTGGAAGGAAAGATCCTGGTAGATGCCTACAGGAAGGATCCTGCAAGCCTGGACCGGAACGGGGATGGAACCGTCAGCTATGTACTTTTAGAAGGGGAAAGCAATCACCAGGACTCCCTGATCCGTACAGAATGGTCTATCCAGACATTAAAAGACGGGGGAGTTCCTCTGGAAAAAATCACAGGCGGCATTGCCAGCTGGGAACGCAGCCAGGCATCTGCCATGATGGAACAGTGGCTTACCGACTATCCGGACCAGATCGAACTGGTCATCTGCAATAATGATGATATGGCCTTAGGCGCGATCGATGCCATTGAGCGGGCGGGGATCCTTCCCGGAACGATCAAATTAGCAGGTATCGATGCAACGCCTCCCGGTGTGGAAGCGCTGAAGGCAGGAAAGCTTTTTGGAACTGTAGAAGCGGATAAAGAAGGCTATGCAAACGCTATTTTCGGGATCGCAGCCTCTTTAAGCCGGGGACTTCCCATTGATGAGAGCATAAAACTGGAAAACGGAAAATATTTCTGGTGCAGCCAGAAAGGACTGACCCAGGCGGATATTGCAGGAACTGACAATAAATGACATAAAAATAATAATTTTTTTCAGCAATAATGTAAAATCAAAGAAATTTCATAATACTCCTTAAAAAATCTTATAGAAAAATGCACAACGCGGATTTATAATGTGCTTGTCGTTAAGGAAAAAACACCAAAAGCGATAAAAAAACAAAATCATATGTATAGGGAGGATTACAATTATGAGATTAGTTAAGAAAGTTACAGCAGCAGCTATGGCATCCGCAATGGCACTTTCACTGGCAGCCTGCGGCGGCGGAAACACCGCTACAACAGCAGCTCCTACTGAAGCAGCTAAGGAAACTGCAGCAGCAAGCGAAGCAGCTACAGAGGCAGCTAAGGAAGCAGCAGAGACTGCAGCAAATGCAGCTGGAACAGCAGATGTTGCTGATAAGAAAGTGGGCATCAGCATTTATAAATTCGATGATAACTTTATGACTCTGTACAGACAGGAACTGCAGCGTTATCTGACCGAAGATTTAGGATTTAAGCCAGAGAACGTAGTTATCCAGGATGGTAAGGGCGATCAGGCAGAGCAGACCAACCAGATCAACAACTTCATTACCCAGAAGTATGATGTTCTGATCCTGAACCTGGTACAGGCTTCTTCCGCACCGGAGATCACAGATATGTGTAAAGAAGCAGGAATTCCTGTTGTTTACATCAACCGTGAGCCAGATGAGGCAGAAGAGCAGAGATGGGTTGACGAAAAGATCAACGCTACTTATGTAGGCTGTGATGCAAGACAGTCCGGTACCTATCAGGGCGAAGAGATCTTAGAGACAGAGACCAAGGGCGATATCAATGGTGATGGAAAAGTTTCCTACATCATGATCCAGGGCGACCCTGAGAACGTAGATGCCCAGTACAGAACTGAATTCTCCGTTAAGGCATTAACAGACGCTGGCGTAGAAGTAGAAGAACTGTTAAAGCAGCGTGGTGACTGGGATCAGGCTAAGGCTCAGCAGATCGCACAGGATGCTTTAAACCAGTACGGCGACAAGATCGAAGTTATCTTCTGCAACAACGACGCAATGGCACTGGGCGCTTTACAGGCAATCGAAGCAGCTGGACGTAAGGTAAATGAAGATATCTACTTAGTAGGTGTAGATGCTCTGACCGAGGCAGTTCAGAACGTTATTGATGGCAAGCAGACCGGTACTGTATTTAACGATCACTTCTCACAGGCTAAGGCAGCAGCAGACGCAGCTGTTCAGTTCATCAGCGGCGAAGAAGTTGATGCAAAGATCCCTGTAGACTACATCAAGGTTACTAACGCAAATGCACAGGAAATCCTTGACAAGTTAAAATAAGTTACAGTTAACTGACTATTTATCGGGTGTGCGGGTCATTCCGTCACACCCGATTTTTAAGGAAAATATGCTCCCGGAGGGCATAGAAAAAGCGTCACAGGAATTGAAAGGAGTAACGGGATGGCAGAGCAGTACAGACTGGAAATGATAGGAGTCAGTAAAAGCTTCCCTGGCGTAAAGGCACTGGATGGGATAAACTTGAAAGTACGTCCCGGAACTGTCCATGCGCTGATGGGGGAAAACGGCGCCGGAAAATCCACCCTTATGAAATGTCTTTTCGGCATTTATAAGATGGATGAAGGACAGATCATTATTGATGGTGAAAAAACGGAGATAACAAATCCGGATGATGCCCTTCGCAAGGGCCTGGCGATGGTTCATCAGGAACTTCAGCCAATACCGGATCGTTCCATTGCAGAAAATATGTATCTGGGAAGATATCCCATGAAGAGTGTTGGTCCTCTTAAAATGGTGGATCACAAGACCATGAACAGTGAAGCTGAGAAATGGTTAAAAGATGTAAAAATGAATTTTGATCCTAAGGCAAAACTGGGAACATTGTCAATTGGACAGATGCAGTCAGTAGAGATCGCAAAGGCAGTCAGCCAGCACGCAAAGATCGTGATCCTGGATGAGCCTACATCCTCTCTGACTGATAATGAAGTAGAAGCGCTGTTCCGCATTATCAGGGACTTAAAGTCCAGAGGCGTTTCTATGATATATATCAGCCATAAGATGGCTGAGATCCGTCAGATCGCAGACGATATTACTATTATGCGAGATGGTACATATGTAGGATCCTGGGAAGTAAAGGATATTTCCGATGATGAGATCGTAAAACAGATGGTTGGACGTGAGCTGACCAATGTATATCCTCCAAAGGAAGATTACAGAACAGATGAGACGATTCTGAAGGTAGAGCACCTGTGCAGCATTCATGAACGTTCCTTCCAGGATTGTTCCTTTGAGTTAAAGAGAGGCGAGATCCTTGGATTCGGCGGTCTGGTAGGCGCACAGAGAACAGAGATGATGGAAGCAATCTTCGGCATGAGACATATTGCCAGCGGTACAGTAGAAGTCCTTGGCAAGAAGGTTAATATCAAGAAACCGGAAGATGCCATTGATAATTCCATTGGTATGATCACAGAGGATCGTCGTGGAACTGGTATTTTAGGCTGCCTGAGTATCAATGATAACACCGCTATTGCCTCTTATAAGAATTATACAAACAGCGGTGTGATCGATCAGAAGAAAGTAGATGCAGTTGTAAAAGACAGCATCCAGAAGCTGAACATCAAGACTCCTAGTGGAAAGACACTGATCCAGTCTCTTTCCGGTGGTAATCAGCAGAAGGTTATCATCGCCCGCTGGCTGGCAAACAACCCGGATATCCTGATCATGGATGAGCCTACAAGAGGTATTGACGTAGGTGCCAAGTATGAGATCTATCAGATCATGATCGACCTGGTAAAACAGGGCAAGTCCATTATCATGATCTCTTCTGAAATGCCGGAGCTGATCGGTATGTCCAACCGTATCATTGTAATGTGTAACGGACATATCACCGGCGAAGTAGAAGGGGAAGAAGCAACCCAGGAGAGAATTATGTCCTTTGCGACACAGTTTGATCTTCAGGGAAAATCAACCACAGAGTCCAAGTAGGAGGATTAAGCCATGACAGCGAAAAAATTTAATTTAAAGGATTTCCTTATTAATAACGGAATTATAGTCGTTCTGGTGTTATTAGCTATTTACACCGGTATCATGCAGCCGACATTCGTATCCGGCTCCAACTTAAAAAATATTGCACTTAACGTAGCACCACGTTTCATCATCGCCTGCGGCGTATCCGGGTGTCTGATCACCAAAGGTACTGACCTTTCTGCAGGACGTATGGTAGGTTTATCTGCCTGCCTGGCAGGTACATTGCTTCAGAAAGCTGATTACAGCGGCAAGTTTTTCCCTAATATGCCATTTTATGGTGTATGGTGGGTAGCAGCTGTACTGCTTATCTGTGTAGCTGTATGTGCTATCTTTGGTGCTATCAACGGTATCGTAGTTTCTTATCTGCAGGTTCCTGCATTCATCGGAACCTTAGGTATGCAGCTAATCGTATACGGTGTCTGCCTGGTTTATACCAACGCAACTCCTATTGGTGGTTATCGTGCTGCTTACACAGAGGTTGCAAAAGGACAGTTATTTGGTTTTATCCCTTATCTGTTCCTGATCGCTTTAGCAGTTGGTATTGTAATGTGGTTTGTATATAACAAGATGCCTCACGGCAAATATATGTACGCTATCGGTGGAAATGAGCAGGCAGCAGAAGTTTCCGGCGTAAATACAAAGAAAACCAAGATCATCATCTATATCACAGCAGCAGCATGCTACGCACTGGGCGGTTTCCTGGTAGGTGCTAAATCCGGTGGTTCCTCTGTAAATATGGGTTACGGCTGGGAGCTGGAAGCAATCGCAGCCTGCACCATCGGCGGTGTATCTGTAAACGGTGGTATCGGACGTATCTCCGGCGTTCTCATCGGCGTTCTGGTATTCGAGATCTTAAAGACCTGCTTACAGTATCTGGGTGTTGATACAAACTACCAGTACATTGCACAGGGTATCGTTATCGTAGTTGCGATCGCACTGGATATCAGAAAGTACATTGCTAAGAAGTAATTACTGACTCATAATATTCTAAAGCATAAAATATTTTTGGCTGGGCACCAGATCTGTGATTGACCGGATCTGGTGCCCATATTTTTTCTGTCATGTATGGAAAAATGCTGCCGGTGACAGGTTCTGTGAGCTGGCACTTGCATTTTTTGAAAGTAAGGCTACCGCAATTCCACTGGCTTTAGACGGTGGGTTAAGGTAGCCAAAAGTGGAAAATTGTTATATACTTGTGGCATGGGAACAAGGAACATGCAGGTTATCCGAAATTTAAGGGCAAACATGATAATCATAAGTCATATACAACAAATTTTACGAATGGCAATATAACAGTAGATTTCGAGGGTAATAGAGTAAAACTGCTTAAATTAAAAGATGTAAAAGCAAAACTGCATAGAAATTTTAGCGGGCAGATAAAATCGGCAACGATATCACAAGTTCCCAGTGGGAAATATTATGGGAGATCGCGCCCAGCGGCGTTCTGCGCTGTATGGGGCGGTCGGCCGAAAGGAGAACCGCCCCTTGCGAATTTCAAACTCCATGCAGCCCGTGTCCGGGTCTGCGTCGGTCTGGCGGCACTCGCCGGGGTGCGCTGCGGCATAGGCGGTCAGCCTGTTCTTGAGGTCGGTGTTGTGTGCGAATATAGATCAGCGGCTTTTTCTTGTGATGATAGTAAGTAATGCTGGATTTATAAAGCGGTAATATTCATTATTATGTTTCTTGCTTGAAGGATATTGTAGACGAAAAATGCGAACTGTCTGTTCGTGCAGGTGTATTGATGGAAAGAGTGAAAGCCTATGAACCGGAACTTCCGAAAGATATGGAGCCGATGGTGTATGTCAATTACTGCGAGAAAAGTGAGGTCATGGATAACACTGTGGCTTCCAATTTTTTGTTTGACGTTAAAAATTTTTATATGACAAACTTTTTTCAGGAAGGTAATTCAGAGAACCTGACAGAAGATTAGAAAGAAGTTTTAAGGATATGGAACGATTTGAGTACAAATGAGCAGGAAACAGTAATGTCAATGCTACATGGACTTCGGAAGTAGGAGAATAGTTCGAATGTATATATCGGCTGTTCTTTTTTTATTTCTAGCGTTAAAGCGGTAAGGTTTTTCTTGTATACAGTAGAGCATTAGAGTATAATAAAATCAGTTTTTTGCATACGTTTAAAAGTTATAATAAGGAAATCGGCAAACCAGATGAAAGTCTGGGACGCAAAGCTATAGGGCCTGTAAAATGGTAGCCAGTTGCCACGTTAAAGATGCATTGTTTGCAATGACAATGCTTTTTTCATTTTTGGAGATCAAAAAGAAACTAAAACAGGCAAGTAATAATTGGTGGCTGCTAAAATATAAAAATGGAGCAGATAAAAATATTAGCAGAGGTATTTCATGAATTAGTGGAATACTTGGGAATGTAGGGGGATGGGAAATGAAAACAAAAGATATTCAGGAACTTTATAAAATAAAATTACATAGCATGGATACGATTCTGCATCAGATTTCGCTTATGGATCAGGTGGAAAATGAGCAGGAGTTGTCAGAAATCATTCACTCTTTGCTGCAGGCAATTGGAAACTATACAGGGGCAGACCGAGTATATGTTTTTGACTGGGAAACCGATCAGAAGGACAGTCTGAGTAATACATTTGAATGGTGTGCCGATGGAGTGATACCAGAGATAGATAATCTTCAGGCAATCCCAGTCAGTTTGATGCCAAGCTGGATGAAACGCTTTGAAAACAAGGAAACAATTGTGATCCATGATCTGGAAGCAACAAAATGTTCTGAGCCGGAGGAATATGAATTATTAAAAACACAGGAAATATGTTCCTTGATTGCAGTGCCGATTTACGCTAATCATCAAATGAATGGATTCATCGGAGTGGATAATCCTGATTTGAGTCAGAATGAAATTTCCATCACGCTGCTGTCTGATGTCGGTGGGCATCTTGGATGTGTGAGGGAAAATCTGAAAAGTACGGTACAGTTGAAAAAGGCTTTTGATGAGGCAACAAAGAGGACAGAGATTATTTCTGCAATTGCCACATTGTATGTAACGATTGTGTATGCCAATATTAAGGAGCGGACATATGAGCTTCTGGAGGGCTATGACTTTGTGCGAAAAATACTTGGTCAAAAGGGAAAAATTGATGATGTTATGGAACAGCTTCCAACGGCATTTGCTGGTCTTGAAGAGAGAGAAAGGTACCGAAAGTTTCTTGAATTTGATACATTGACCGAGAGACTCCGGAATACGAATTCTGTTTCAATTGAATTTATGGGAGCAAATGGAGAATGGAGGCTGTCCAGATTTATTGTAAAGAGCAGAGATGCGCATGGAAACGCTGTGGATGTGCTTTATGTCGCTCGGGATATTACGGAAGAAAAATCACGGGAACTTATGTATCAGAAACGGCTTAAGGCAAGCATGGAAGATGCTCATCGTGCGAATCTTTCAAAAACAGCCTTTCTCCAGCGTATGAGCCACGATATCCGTACACCGCTAAACGGAATCGTGGGGATGATCCATATCGCTGAAAAACATAACAATGATGTGGTCAAGTTACAGGAATGCAGGCAGAAGATACTTCAGTCCACAGATTATCTGCAAAATCTGATCAACAATGTCCTGGATATCAGCAAACTGGAATCCGGCTCCCTTGTGTTGGAACATAAATCCTTTGATCTGGCAGAACTGTTAAGTAATAATCTGACGGTTGTTGCAATGAGTGCTTATGAGAATGGTGTAAGATTTGAAGGCGGCGTGGACGCAAGCACAATCCGCCACAGACATTTGATTGGAAGTCCGGTACATCTGAGCAGGATTTTAATGAATCTTTCTTCTAATGCGATTAAATACAATTATTTTCATGGAACAGTGAATGTTCATTGCGAAGAATTATCGGATGATGGGGATACGGCGGTTTTTCAGTTTGTATGTTCAGATACCGGCCTTGGAATGAGTGAGGAATTTCAAAAACATGCGTTTGATGCTTTTGCGCAGGAAGGCAAACGGTCAACTACGACATTCAGTGGCTCCGGTCTGGGGCTTTCAATCGTGAGAGATATAGTTGAACTGATGGGTGGAACAATAGAACTGGAAAGCGAAGAAAATATTGGAAGCACGTTTACGTTTACGGTTCCATTTGAGATAGAGCATCTGGCTGAAAAGAATGATCCGCAGAAGGATAATTGTCCACTGAGCATGAATCTGTCAGGAAAGCGTGTGCTTCTTGTTGAAGATAATGCCATCAATATGGAGATTGCCCATGCAATACTGGAAGAAGAGCACCTGGATATTGCTGAAGCAAAAAACGGAAAAGAAGCACTTGAAATATTCCGAAATTCTAAGACGGGTGAGTATGATTTTATCATCATGGATGTGATGATGCCGGTCATGGATGGACTGGAAGCAACAAAAGCAATCCGTGAGTTGGAACGTGAAGATGCCAAAAAGATCCCGATCATTGCCATGACGGCAAATGCTTTTGAGGAAGACCGAAAAGCTTGTCTGGATGCTGGGATGGATGAACATATCGGAAAGCCGATTGATATTCCGTTATTAAAAAGCGCAATCATAAAACTGCTGGCAAAATCATAAAAACCGCATATATAAAGGAAATTAAAAATATGGATAAAAGACAAAAAATACTCATTATAGATGATGGGGAATTTAACAAGCAAGCGACTGTAGCCTGGAGGGTGGGAGAAAGATGAAGAAGTGCAAATTAGTACAGAATATAAGGAATTTTAAATTTTGCTACTTTATATTTTGCACAATTATATGTTTTATTGTTTTATCCGTTCCTGCATCTGCCAAAGAAAACTCTGACAATGTTATCCGGGTAGGATCTTTTGAGGAAACTTATAATGTAGTCAATGAAAAGGGAGAAAGAAGCGGCTATGGTTAT
>ERZ856578.6002-NODE-6002-length-14164-cov-100.225953_pt1 | contig 14164 bp, 10 predicted proteins | sample MGYA00514384_ERZ856578 | MGnify/ENA primary metagenome ERZ856578 (study PRJEB29103, sample SAMN06111958) | human gut metagenome | biome: human gut; feature: ankylosing spondylitis patient; material: healthy_person | host: Homo sapiens | place: China:Hangzhou...
ATTCAATCCGTCGCCCTCATCGGCATGGGCGCTTTGGGCATTCTCTACGGCCACACCATGGCCCGGAAGATGAAAGAGGGGGCCGTAACGTTTTTGGTCGATGAGAAGCGCAAGCAGCGCTATCGCGCCGATCCCCCGACCTTTAACGGAGAACCTTGCCGATTTGCCTTTTGCGCGCCCGAGGACTACCCGGGCAAAGCCGAGCTCTTGATCTTCGGAGTCAAGGGCACGCAATTGAAGGAAGCGATCGAATCCGTGCGTCCCGTCGTGGGCCCTGAAACCATCATCGTGTCGCTTTTAAACGGCATCACCAGCGAAACCATTCTTGAGGAAGCCTTCCCGCAGGCCACCGTCCTTTATTGCGTCGCACAGGGCATGGCCGCAACGCGCGTGGGCACGCACGTCACCTGCAAGAATCCCGGTTTTCTCTTCATCGGGGTGCCCGCACGCCACGCCGATCGGCTGCCTGCCCTTAAAACCGTCGAGGCTTTCTTTGACTTCACGGGCGTCGTCTATCGCCACGAGGAAGACATTGAGCGCCGCATCTGGTGCAAGTGGATGTTCAACATCGGCGTCAACCAAACAATTGCCGTTGCCAAGGGCACCTTTGCCGACATCCAAAAGCCCGGCCCCGTGCGCGATCGCTACATTGCCGCGATGCGTGAGGTTGTCGCTGTAGCCGAAAAAGTCGGCGTGGACGTCACCGAGCGCGACCTTGAGGAATACATCCGCATCGGCGACGGACTCGACCCGGAAGGCATGCCGAGCCTTCGTCAGGACACAAAGGCTCACCGTCCGACCGAAGTCGATTTCTTCTCGGGCGCCTTGATTGAAAAGGCAAGGGCGGTCGGCGTTCCGGTGCCCGTCAACGAAGCGCTGAACCGAGAAATCAAAGCCATTGAAGCAAGCTGGAAAAACGTCGATGCTCCCGTTGTTGACATGCTCTGCGCACATACCTCGGTGCGCGACTACACGGACGAGCCGGTGTCAGAGGCCATGCGTCAGAAGATTCTTGATGCAGTCTTTGCCGCGTCAAGCTCGTGCTTCCTGCAGCTTGTCACCGTCATTCGCGTCAGCGACCCCGAACTGCGCCGCGTGATGTATGAAGCAAGCGGCAATCAGCCGCAGGTATTGTCCGCACCGGAATTCTGGGTCTTCTGCGCCGACTACCATCGTGACGCCGGGCTTTGCCCCAACGCAGATCTCGGCTGGACCGAGCAGTTCCTCACCTCAACGCTTGACGTTGGCATCTGCGTGCAAAACGCCATGGTAGCGCTCGAATCCCTGGGATTGGGAGGATGCTTCATCGGGGGATTACGTAACGACATCTCCAAGGCTGATCAAGCTTTGGGGTTGCCTCAAAACGTCTACCCAGTGCTAGGTCTTGCCTTCGGGCATCCGGCCTTCAAAAACGAAGTCAAGCCGCGTCTGCCTCAAACAATCACCGTGATGGAAAACCGCTACGTTGAGCCGAACGTACAAGAGCTCAAGGCATACGATGCCGTGACGGAAAACTATTTCGCCACACGAAGCTGTTCTCCGCGCAAGGATTGCTGGACCAAGGGCATCGGCGGCGTACTCGAGCGCGAACGCCGTCCGTTCATTTTGGAGTTTCTGCGCTCGAAGGGCTTCGCCGCAAAATAGGAGAAGAGGAGAGACTTCTCAAAAATTCGCGCTATACTTGATTCCGACATTTGTCGGAAACGATGTTTCAATGTTGAAGTATGCCCAGACCCAGTCGTTGTCGTCGCGTTTGCTGTGAACCGCTCGTTCGTCTCTTTGCCCCGCAGGGGACGGAGGAGACTGAACCTGTCGTTCTGCTTGTTGAAGAGTACGAAGCGATTCGAATCGTCGACCTAGAAAAGCGCACCCACGATCAGTGCGCGCAGCAGATGCAGATCTCCCGCACGACGGCGACCGAAATCTATGAAAAGGCACGCTTCAAGATTGCCGACGCCATCGTCAACGGCAAGCCGCTTGTGATCGAAGGCGGCAACTATCGGATTTGTCAGGAATCAAGCTGCTGCGCGTGTCCTGGCCGTTGTCGGCGCAATACCGTCGCCCGAGCCGCCGCACAGGAAAATCAAGGAGTCTCACATATGAAAATCGCGATGCCCGTCAAGAACGACGCCATCTTCCAGCACTTCGGCATGGCGCCCAACTTCAAGATCTATGTTGTGCAAGACGGAGCCGTCATTTCGACCGAAACGATTGCCGCAGGCGGCCACGGTCACGCCGCCGTGGTGAACCTTCTCGTAAAGAACGCCGTCGACTGCGTGATCTGCGGCGGCCTCGGACCGGGCGCCGTGCAGTCTCTGGCACAGGCCAACATTCGGCTTTATGCCGGCAACGAAGGCGACTGTGATGCTGCCGTCGCCTCGCTCATCGCCGGCACGCTTGAGAACAATGTTGAAGCCGCCACAGCCGGCCGCGGTCACCATCACTGCCATGGTCATGGCCACGAAGAGGGTGGATGCGGCTGCCACGGACACCACGGCCATGCAGAAGAGGGCTGCGGCTGTCACGGTCACAAACAAGAGGGCGAATGCAGCTGCGGCGATCACTGCGAATGCGGCAAAGAAGAATGCGACTGCCACGGAGAAGGCCATTGCGGATGCCACGGGCATGGACATGGTCACGGTCACTGCGGCTGCGGAAAACACTGATCGCTTCCTCTGACCATTTCAGGTCTCTCGATCTTCCTTAGACCTTCTGCTCGATGCAGGCTTGAGCAGAAGGTTTTTTCTGGCTCTTCACCTTCAGCGCACCGCAACAAAATTGCGCTGGGAGAAAGTGCTTAGTTTTGTAGGCTCTCTACAACACTTGTCAAATCGGCATGAAATAGGCCTTGACAGTGCTTGCCTCGGTCAAATTTCAACCGATAAGATCAGGCGCACTGCCCTTGGCAGAAACCAATCCCCTCTAATAAAAACACATCTCCACGGGAGACTCTGACAATGAAAAAGATCGCCATCGCTGTTGCAGCCGCCATGACGGCCGCTACCGCAAGCGCTATGGATTTCACGCTCTACGGTATCGTTGACACCGGTTTGGGCTACACCCACGTCAATACGCTTAACGAACCCACCGAAAACAGATTTGAAGAAATCAACGGCTACAACTCCGGTTCCCGCTTCGGCTTTAAGGGTACCGAAGACCTGGGCAACGGCTACTCTGTGTCCTTCGTGCTGGAAAACGGCTTTTCGTCCGATAGCGGTGCGTTGGGACAGGGAGGCCGCATGTTCGGTCGTGAAGCTCAGCTCAAGTTCCATTCTCCCTATGGCACGTTGAGCTTCGGCCGTGCCGGTACGCTCATTTCCGGCGCCGGTACGCTGGATATCTGGGGCGTCAACGCCGACGTTCTGCCCGGCGGCTGGGACGGCATCTTCAATATCGGCAACTACCAGGGCAACGGCATGCGCCTGGACAACATGGTGACCTACCAGACTCCGATGGCTGCGGGCTTTACCGGCTATCTGCAGTATTCGTTTGCCAACGACACAGTTGAAGGCGATGACGATGACTCCCGCGCCAACGAACGCGGCAGCAACCGTTACTTTGCCGCAGGCTTGACCTATAACAACGGTCCGCTGGGTGCTGTAGTTGTCTATGACTCCGTGATGTTCCGCCATTACAACAAGAGTGAGGTAGGCACCCCCAGCGTCGGCGACAATGATAATCCGAACGTCGGCGACAGCCGCGTTTTGAGCATTGGTGGTCATTATGATTTTGGAGTCGCTCGCGTCACAGCGTTCGGTCAGTACGTTAAAGGCTCCCGTACCGGTTTCGGTGACGGCCTCGGCTACAGCGCCATTTTCTGGCTCAGTGACAAAGAAGGCAATGACAGTCAATATTATGACGCCGACGGCTACAACTTCCACCTCGGCGCTCAGTTCCCGTTGCCCTGCGGTCGCTTGTATGCCGGTGCCTACTACGGCTACCTCGAAGCCAATGATGATCCGCTAAATGCGGAAGCCAAAAACTGGAACGTGTTCCTGGCTCACGAGTACGATCTCTCCAAGCGCACGATCATATACTCCGGCATCGGTTATAAGCAGCTGAAGGTTGAAAACGACACTGAAAAACTGGATGAAGTCAAGGCCACCCAGGTCATCGTCGGTCTGCGTCACATCTTCTAATCGGAACGCTTACATAAGCTAGCCGATTGAAAGGCCAGTCCCGTCGGCTCACGGAGTCGGCGGGATTTTTATTAAGCTTCATTTCCGATCAGAAGAACTTTCTGTTCCTCGGCAAAATTTCTCCAAAGAAAAACTCATATCACACAGGGTAGCTACAAATGAAAAAGATCGCCATCGCTGTAGCAGCCGCCATGACGACTGCCGCCGCCGGCGCCGCAGAGGTCACGCTCTACGGTATCGTCGACACCGGTTTTGGATTTACGCACGTTGACTTGGACCATCGTCCGTCGGTCACCAAGTTTGAAATGATCAACGGCTACAACTCCGGATCTCGCTTTGGCTTTAAGGGCAAGGAAGACCTGGGTAACGGCTACGCCGTGTCGTTCGTGCTCGAAAACGGATTCCAGTCCGACACCGGCAAGCTGGGGCAAAACGACCGCATGTTCGGCCGTGAAGCTCAGTTGAAGTTCCACACGCCATACGGCACGTTGAGCTTCGGCCGCGCGGGCACGCTCATTTCCGGTGCCGGCACGCTTGACATCTGGGGCGTCAATGCCGACGTTCTGCCCGGCGGCTGGGACGGCATCTTCAACATCGGCAACTACCAGGGCAACGGCATGCGCCTGGACAACATGGTGACCTACCAGACCCCGACGGCTGCAGGCTTCACGGGCTATCTGCAGTATTCGTTTGCCAATGACACCACCGACGGTGACGACGATTCTCGTCCGAACGAACGCAGCAACAATCGCTACTTTGCAGGCGGCTTGACCTACAACAACGGTCCTTTGGGCGTGGTGGTGATCTATGACACGCTGATGTTCCGTCACTACAGTGACAGTCAAGTGGGCGATGTGGGAGGCAATGATGCCAACGTCGGAGACAGCCGCGTGCTCAGTGTCGGCGGCCATTACGACTTCGGCTCCTTCAAGCTGACGGCCTTCGGTCAATACGTTAAGGGCTCGCGTTCAGGCTTCGGGGACGGTCTTGGCTACAGCGTTCCTTTCTGGAGCGACGACAGTCAGTTTCGCACCTTTTACTATGACGCTGACGGTTACAACCTCCACATCGGCGCACAAATCCCGATGGATTCCTGGGGGCGCCTCTACCTCGGCGCGTACTACGGCTATCTTGAAGCCAATGATGACTACAGAAATTCTGAAGCCAAGAACATCAACCTGCTCGTGGGCCACGAGTACGACTTTTCCAAACGCACGACGCTTTATTCAGGTGTTGCTTATAAGCAGCTCAAGAATGAAAACGACAACGGAAAGCTGGGCGACATGAAAGCCACCCAGGTCATCGTCGGTTTGCGCCACATCTTCTAATCGGCGCGCTTTGATAAGCTAACCGTTTAGTAATCCATCCCGTCGGCTCCCACAGTCGGCGGGATTTTTCTTGCGCGGTAGAATCCGAACACGTTTGTCTTTTCTATACATAGCTATGACCTACGCTAATCGCCGCGTTTTCGTTGTGGTGCCCGCCGCCGGCTGCGGCTCTCGCATGCAGTCCGACCGCCCCAAGCAATACCTGCCGCTTGGGCGAAGCGGACAGACGGTGCTGCAGACGACCGTGCTCGCTCTGTTGGATGTGCCGGAAATTGACGGCATCTATGTTGCTGTCAGTCCCGAAGACGAATACGTCGAGACGCTTGCGATTCCTGCGGCCGTGCTGCGCACCGGCGGCAAGACGCGAGCCGAGACGGTCTATCAAACGCTCGAGACGCTTTCGGACACCATCGCCGACGACGACCTGGTTCTTGTGCATGACGCCGCGCGCCCCTTTGTGCAGCCGCAGGACGTCTCCAACTTGATCGTCCGCACGCAAAAGGGGATCGAAGAGGGGATGTGTGCCGGCATGGTTCTTGCCGTACCGGTCTGGGATACGGTCAAGCGCGTGGACGAGAAGAGCCTTCTCGTTGAAGACGTCGAACGCAACGGGCTGATGCGCATCGCTACGCCGCAATGTTTCCCATACAGGCAGCTGAAATCGGCGCTTGCCGGAAACCTAGAAGCCACTGACGAATCGAGCGCCATGCGCGACGCCGGCTACGCCGTGGGCGTCGTCGAATCCTCGTCACGAAACATCAAACTCACGCGTCCTCAGGACATTGAAGACGCTCGATCGCTAACGGAGACTCCCATGAAAATGCGCATCGGCATCGGCTACGACTCGCATCGCCTGGTGGAAGGCCGCAAATTCATTCTTGGCGGCATCGAAATCGAACATACGTTGGGCCTCGACGGCCACAGCGACGCCGACGCACTGCTGCACGCCATCACCGACGCAATTCTGGGGGCCGCACGCCTGGGCAATATCGGCACGTTTTTCCCCGACACCGATCCGAAGTACAAGGGCGCCGACAGCGCCGTTCTTTTGAAGACCGCCTATGAGGCGGTTCGCGAAGCCGGATGGAGCGTGGTGAATATCGACGCCGTTGTAGTCGCGCAAAAACCCAAGCTCAATCCGCACGTGACTGCCATGCAAACGCGCATCGAAGAGATTCTGGAACTTGACGAAGGCAGCGTTTCTATCAAACCCAAGACCAATGAAAAACTCGGATTTGAAGGCAGAGAAGAGGGGGTTAGCACCCAGGCCGTGGTGCTACTCCAAAGCAATTGCTGTTAAAATCCCGCGTCTACCGCGAAACATCCATTCAAGATCTCGTACTGGAACAACGTCATGGCCCAATCCACAAAACGCGCCATTCGCGCCGCAGCCGGCGAATTCAATCAACTGACGAACGAAGAACTGCGCAAGCGCGTTCAGGAACCTCTGACCGAAAGCCAGTTTGCCGCCATTCAGCGTGTGTATGCTCAGCGCGGCATGAAGATGCCCGAAGAGCACGGTGAAGTCTCGGAAGATCCGGCACCGGGCACACGTGTGATTTCGCTCGAAGAATTCTCCAACGCCGACTTTGGTCTGGAAAAGCGCAAACCCGGCATGGGTTGGCCCGAAGTCGTCGCCGTGATCGTCGGCATGGTAACCTCGGTCATCTTCTACCAGAAGTCATTCCTAACGGCCACATTACTGGGCCTGGGTATCGCTTTGGTCGTCTACGGCATACTTATCTTTGCCCGCAAGAACTGGCGCGAACTCGCCTTTAAGTCCGGCAAGATCGAAGAAGTCAAGGTCGGCCGCAAAAAGCGCAAATAACCGATCGTCGGTTGCCGAGATCAAAAAAGCCTGTCACATCGCCGACAGGCTTTTTTTGAAGGAAATTTTAGAGCCGCATACAGGCTGGCCCTTTTATCGGTTCGAACAACTGCGCTTCGGACGCAATGAGCTCCTGCGCGTCTGCGCTTACTTCATACTGACAGATTTCAATCCGCACGGGCTCTTCGGTGACGACAGTCAAAAGCGTCTCGCCGTCGGTAAAGAAACACACCGCCGCTGCACTCAACTCGGAATGTCCGACATAGGGGCAGTCGCACGCCGAGCAAAACGGCACGTTCATTTTCACGGCCGACTCGTACATGCCAAAGAAGCAATAGAAGTCAATAACATGGTCCTCGGCAGCATCCCAATGACGCCTGTCAAAAAGGCGGGTAAAAATCGCTTCGCTCACGCGGGAGTGCTGCATCACTTCAAGGTCAATACCGACGGGAACAGAACTTACCGCCGCACCGATCCAGGTCTTGGTGTGCGAAATGGAAGTCTGTCCGAAACTTGCTCCCTCAATGCGCGGCGAGCGGGGTGGAGTTTCGACAACAGCCGCACTGGGCTCGGTTTCCAGAAGCTTGGCCAAAAGCACGCGAGCCCAAAGAAATTCCAGACGCCGTTTGTGGCTCAGAAATGTCGTGGCGCGCAAGGCGGCCTCTGCGCTGATGTTCTTCATCAGACGATCGCCGGGCAACAATTCGGCGCGAGGGGCCATAGCCAGACGCAGCGTTGCGGGTGTATTTAGAGCATTGCGTGAGGTCATATAGAGATTGTGACATATCGGAGCCATCTGCCGCATCAGCCAATCGTCCCAACATAACAGCTCATCTATCAAAATTTAAAAATAATAGTTATTTGATTGAAAATAGTAATACACCTATAATCTCAGACGAACGAATAACGGCCGACACGATGGCAAGCGACACGGAAAAGCAATCTTTTCCCCGAGCCCGATTTCAGTACAATTTGCCAATCTTTTCGAGCCATTTCGTTGAAGGCGCGCAACTGCAGATACCAAAAAGAAGATTTCAGACAGGTTGACGCCGACGCATCCCCACCGCAAGACGAACGTTCTGCTACAGGAGAGAAACAAATGATCCGCTATGGCGTATGGAACGGGATCAAGTACGACAACACGCTGGGCGACGACAAGGCCCCGGAAGGCCTTGACCTCAAGGCCCTGAAAAACTTCAATCCCGGCAATCCGATCGACGTCGTCATCGGCAACGCCGGCTTTCTGGTGTTCGACGATTCCGTCAGTCTGGCGGGAGTCCTGCTTGGCTACTACGAAAAAGTTTCCGAGGCTTCCTGCGGCCGATGCACGCCTTGCCGCACAGGCTCACGCCTTATTGAACTTGCTCTGCGCGATCTGGTCGAGGGCAGAGGAGCTGCCGTCGACTGGGATCACATCTATGAATCGGCCGAGCAAATGATGCTCACGAGCCTCTGCGGCATCGGCCGCACGGCTCCGGCCGCTTTCGTGGGCGCCATGAAGCATTTCCGCGAACGTCTCTTTGAAACGGCCGAACCCATGCGCGGCGACATGTTCGTCACAATTACCGCCAAGTGCATTGAAGCGTGCCCGGCTCACGTCAATGTTCCTCGCTATATCGACTACGTACGCGACGGCCATCCGGAACTTGCCGCGGGAGTTTTGCTCAATCACTATCCGCTGGTAGCCACATGCGGACGCGTATGCGTGCGTCCCTGCGAAGCGGCCTGCCGCCGCAACGAAGTCGACAAGCCGATCGCCATCCGCGACATCAAGCGTTGGGTAAGCGACAACACGGGCGTGCCGATTCACGAACTCTTTAACGGCATGAAACCTACTGTCGATCGCAGCAAGGCTCGCGTAGCCGTTGTGGGTGCGGGGCCGGCCGGCTTGAACTGCGCTTACCACCTGCTCTTGATGGGATATCCGGTCGACATCTATGACAAAGACACCAAGGCGGGCGGCATGGCTTTGCGCGGCATTCCGCCGTATCGTCTGCCCAAGGGCCTGCTGCAACAGGAAACGGATGCCATCACCGAGCTCGGCGGCGTCTGGCATTACGGCAAGCGCTTGGGAAAGGACTTCTCCGTCTCAAGCCTCTTTGAAGAGGGGTACGCCGCCGTCTTCCTTGGCATCGGCTGCGCCGAAGGCGCCTATCTGGGGCTGCCCGGCGAAAATCGCTCTCTTTGCGGCTACCAAAACGGCATCGACTTCCTTTTGAACGTTGAAACACAACTGTCCGAAGGCAAGACTCCGACGCTCGAAGGCGACGTGGTGGTCGTCGGCTGCGGCAACGTCGCCATGGACTGCTGCCGTTCGGCCCGCCGCATTGCCACGGGCAAGGTGCATGTCGTATACCGCCGCACCCGCAACGAAGCTTCGGCCGACCAGGAAGAAATCGACGCAGCCATCGATGAAGGCGTTGAATTCCATTTCCTCACCAATCCGACGGCGATTAACGGTGAAGACGGCCGCGTAACCGGCGTGCGACTCACCCGCATGGAACTCACTGAAAAAGACGCCCGCGGCCGCCGCGGAGTGCGTGCCGTCGAAGGCAGCGAATTCGATCTCTCGTGCGCAACGGTCATCGCCGCCATCGGTCAGAAAGTCGAGCGCGACGTCTTCAGCGAAGCCGACGGCGTACTTCTGAACCGCTGGGGTACCATTTCTGTGACGCCGGCTCTGGCCACGACCCGTCCCGGCGTGTTTGCGGGCGGTGACTGCGCAACCGGCCCCACCACGCTCATCGGTGGTCTTGCTCAAGGCGAAAAGGCCGCCTACTCGATCGATGAATACCTCTCGCGCGGCTCCGTGGGCTTTACCCCGCGCTCGCGCATGGGCGAAATCATCCGCGACTGCAAGCTCCTGGAAGACGTTGAACCCGTCACGCCGGTTCGCACCGCTGCCCGCCAGAAGGTGCCGCACATCTCCGTGCAGGATCGCGAAAAGAACTTCTGTGAAGTTGATCTGACGTTTACGGACGAACAGGCACGACTCGAAGCACAGCGCTGCATGCGCTGCTACCGCATCTACGCGGTCGTGACGCCCCGTCCGATTCCCGGCAACTACAACAACAAGCGCACCGTGAGCTCGGTGTTCTAAAAGGCGAGGGAGACAGAAAATGAAAGCCTGGATCAACGACAAAGAATTCGAATTCCATGAGGGCGAAACCATTTTGCATGCCGCCAAGCTCCTGGGCATTTTCATCCCGACGCTGTGCGCCTATCTGCCCTTGAACCACACGCCCGGCACGTGCCGCGTGTGCCTTGTGGAAGTAACCGACGACCGAGGCCGCGGTCAGATCGTGACGGCCTGCACGACGCCGCTTACCAACGGCATGCGCGTGCAGACCCGGACCAAGCGCATCCGCGAAATGCAGCGCTGGCAGGTTGCCTGGATCTTCTCCGATCACGATCAGGACTGTGCGAGCTGCTCGCGTCACGGCAACTGCGAGCTACAGGACGTGGCGCTCTATGTGGGCCTGCAGCACAACAGCTGCAACGGCCGCTTTACCGAAAAGCGCCCCCTGGACTGGTCGGCCAATGGCCTGGTGCGCGATGCCAACAAGTGCATCCGCTGCTACCGCTGTGTGGAAGTTTGCCGCCAGGTGCAGGGTGTTTCGGCTCTCACGATGGACAACATCGGCAACGAATGCGGCGTAGGCATTGCAGGTGCCAAACTCTGGGCCGACAGCGCCAAATGCGTGCAGTGCGGACAGTGTTCGCTTGTTTGCCCGACGGGCGCTCTGAGTGAAAAAGATCAGACCGAAGTCGCACTGGATTGGTTCTCCGACCCCGAAATCAAGACCGTCGTGGCATTTGCCCCGGCCGTGCGTGTGACCTTGGGCGACGCCTTCCAGGCGGCTCCGGGCACCAACCTTGAAAAGCGCATTGTGACGGCTTTAAAGCAGCTCGGCGCCGACTATGTCTGCGATATCAACTGGGCAGCCGACGTCACCATCATGGAAGAGGGCACGGAACTGCTCGAACGTCTGAACGACGGCGGAACGCTGCCTATGATGACAAGCTGTTGCCCCGGTTGGGTGAACTTTGTCGAAAAAGTGCACCCGGAAATCATTCCGAACCTCTCGACCACGCGTTCGCCGCAAGCGATTTTCGGGTCGCTCGCCAAGACCTGGTTTGCCCGCGAACACGGCATCAATCCGGACAAGCTGCGTTTTATCTCGATCATGCCCTGCACGGCCAAGAAGGACGAAGCCGCCCGCAGTCAGCTCAAGAACGATGGCATGCCTGACACCGATCTCGTGCTTACCGTCCGTGAGTTTGCTCGCGTGCTTCGCCGTCACGGGATTGACCTGCTGCAAATTGCCGAAAGCGAATTCGACAGCCCCTTCATGTCGCAGAATACGGGCGCCGGAGCCATCTTCGGCGTAACAGGCGGTGTGATGGAAGCAGCCGTTCGTACTGTTTACCACGTCGTCACCGGCAAGGAGCTCGGACATGTCGTCTATGAACCGGCCCGCGGCAAGCAGTGGGTGAAGGAAGGCACGGTTGACCTTGGCGAAAAGGGCAAGGTGAAGATTGCCGTGGTGCACGGTCTGGCCAACGTCGAAAAAATTCTTGAAGAGATTCGCGAAGGCAAGTGCGAGTACCACTTCATTGAAGTGATGGCATGCCCGGGCGGTTGTGTTGACGGTGGCGGTACCATCCGCGCCAAGAACAGCTATCTTGACAAAATGGATGCTCGCACGCAGTCAATCTACCGCATTGATGCCGATCGCCCGATCCGCCAGAGCCACCGAAATCCCGATGTGATTCGTCTCTACGATGAGTTCCTGGAAAAACCCTTGAGCCATCGAGCCGAAACGCTTTTGCACACGAACTACAAGGATCGACAGCAGAAGCGCCGCAATCCCGGTATCGCAGAGATATGGGAAAAGGTCCGCTTAGGCTAAGCGGACAAGAAGTCCGTTAATCGATAGGACGCCGAATCCGATCATCGGACGGCGTCCTTTTCCTATGAAATAAAGGAAAACTGCTCAGAGCTGCTCGACGTGAATACCGGCCGCACGCAGGAACTTCAGACCGGAATCATCACGGTAGATCTCATGATAGTAGACCGCTTCGATACCACACTTCTGTATGAGAAGAGAGCAGTGCATGCAGGGCGAGTGTGTGATGTAAATACTCGCCCCGTGACTGGAATATCCGTTGTAGGCCAATTTGCTGATCGCGTTCAATTCCGCGTGCTGCACTTCAGGGCGCGTCACCAATTTTCCGTCGACCTCGATCTCGCAGCAGTTGTCATATCCCGTAGGCATGCCGTTCCATCCGAAGCTGATGATGGAGTTGTTTTTGACAATGACGCAGCCGACTTTTAAACGTTGAGCATAGCTGCGGTTAGCAGCAATCTGCGCAATCTGCATATACATCGCATTGTCTTTTTTGATGTCCATAATCGTTAGCCTGAAAGAGCAAAATAGTATTTGTTGAGGTAGTAGCTTAATAAATACTATATATTTACCTAACCGAACGCTCCCTGCATCTGACGAATTTCAAGGAGATCAGCGCCTGCCTTTTCGGCGATACGCTGCCACTCGGAAAGAACCTGCATGAATTCTAGCCGCATTGCCTTGGCCTCTTTGGTGGTCACCCCGAAATAGCGCGACAACAAAATGGCCGTGTCGGGATCGGCGACATTGACACCGGGTTTGAGTGGCGTCGAGAGAAACCTGGCCGACAGAATAGGCAGCTGTGCACAAGGCGCGTACATCGGAAGAAGCTTCCAGCCGATGTCAGTCGGTGTAAACCAGAACTGATCGAGCCGATCTCGGTTATTGCCGGTGAGCGTATTGAAAAGCAGTCGGGCGAACAGAGCTCTCAAATCGGCTGTCGGATCGGCACCGCACCGATTGAGAATGTCGGCTATGTCGAGATAGGTCTTGGGGGTCGGATGAAGAATCCTCTCGCGCGTTATCTGACGGCGGACAAGCGAGGCGGCCGACAAACAAAGCAGGGGAGATCCGTCGTCGCCACGGTCAAAGCGGCGTTCCGCATAGAGTCTCGGCGCAATCAGCTTACCCTCGACCACCTTGACGCCGCAGGCCTGAGCAAGCTCCCGAGTCACTGCCATCCACAAGGCGGAATTAACAGGCTCACGAGCAGAGGCGTGACGAACGACCCACTCGTCTTCTGACTTGCCCAGACGCACCACGCATTTCGGATTGGTGCCGCCAAGCTCCATGGCGCTCGAAAGCAGCATCTCCACGAGCTCTTTACCTCGAATCGAGGCTCCGGCATGCAGTGTCTGCATGGCTAAACCCAGGTTTTTGACTGATTTAGAGATTTTGCCGCCCCCATCAAGTTCAAGAACTGGCGGCAAAAATTTTGTGTGAAATCCGTGGGTTAGGGGAAGCGCCAAGGAGGAAAACCGCCCAAAAACGTGTCCTGAGTGCGTCCATATTTCGGTTGACGCGGGTGTGCCCTCAAGAAAATCAATTTTGAGGTCATTTAAATGCGCCTGCCGAATCAGTTTCTCAACCCACTTTCCAGGAGCATGGTCAGCAAAAAACCCGAAGACATCGCTTCGAGCTGCCAGCACCGGATCGGTTTCCATGGAGTCGGTCGAAGGGTAATGAATCGTCGGACTCAACGGAAGATCGCTGCCGAGAGGAAAACCGAACGAGAGCCATTCTTTGTCGTAGCGGAAAGCCATCGACGCTCCCTGGCCGGAGTCGTCACTAAGAACCAACTGACCAATGGGAACGGTCTGGTCCTTTTTGAGCCAAGCAATGGGAACAACCTGGGGCATGACTATTTTCCGGATTTGCGAATGCGTTTCGGAAGGGTCTCAGTTTCGAGCGCGAGGGACAAAGGGTCGCTGCGTCCGATTTCGGCGAAAGGGGTGCCCA
>ERZ856578.6003-NODE-6003-length-14155-cov-3.627646_pt1 | contig 14155 bp, 10 predicted proteins | sample MGYA00514384_ERZ856578 | MGnify/ENA primary metagenome ERZ856578 (study PRJEB29103, sample SAMN06111958) | human gut metagenome | biome: human gut; feature: ankylosing spondylitis patient; material: healthy_person | host: Homo sapiens | place: China:Hangzhou...
AAACCGAACTGATTATGAAAAACTGGATTTATGCCGCTCTGGCGGCGCTTTTCGCGACGGGGTGCGCTCCGCACGGACCTTTCGGGCGGGGAACCCCTCATGCAGCCGGAATTCGCCGCTTCGATTTTGGAGGGGTGCCGCGAAAACGGCCTGCACACCGCCATCGACACTGCGGGCTCGGTTTCCCTGTTTCACTGCCGGAGAGCGGTGGATCAGGCGGATCTTTTGCTGCTGGATATCAAAGCGGCCAGGGACGAGCTGTTTCGAAAAATCACCGGCCGGGGGATGGACAACACCCTCGAGCTGCTCAACCACTGTGAAAACGTCCGGAAACCGGTCTGGATCCGGCACGTGCTGGTGCCGGGCCTGACCGACGGCAGGGATGACCTCTGTGCCTTGGGGGTGCTGTTGTCCCGGTATGCCTGCATCGAGCGGGTGGAGTTGCTCCCCTTCCACAAAATGGGGGAGTACAAATGGGAGGCACTGGCTGCTCCCTATACCTTGAAGGACACCCCTGCGGCCGGTGCGGAGGATGTGGAACAGGCCCGGAGAATATTAAAAGCCTACGGGCTGAAGGTGAAATAGAATTGGGATCATCTAAAGGCGGCCGGCTCCCTGGAGAGCCGGCCGCTCTTTAAACGTATAGAAGGATGAGAGGGACGTATTCGGAGAGACTGGAGCTTCTCCGTGGGGAGATGCAGAGAAAAAAGACCGGATCCGTAAGGATCCGGTCTTTTCTAAGGTATCAAACCTTATTTGGAGCGCACACGGCGGGACTTCACCATTACAACGGACGCCGCGCCGGCCAGAGCGGCCGCGAGGACCACCCAAACCATGGTTGTGCTGCCGGTATCCGGGTTTTCAGTCTTGCTGGTGTCATCCGGGGTGCTGGGAGTACTCGGGGTACTCGGAGTGCTGGTGTCATCCGGGGTGCTGGGAGTGCTGGTGTCCGGAATCTTCTCCCACTTCGCATACAGGGTGATATCCCCCGTCACCAGAGTTTCGAAATCATATTCCTGCTCCAGGGCCTCGTCGGTAAACCAGCCCTTGAAGGTATAGCCGTCCTTTTCAGGATCTTCCGGTTTTTCCACCGGCTCGCCTTCTACGATCGGCATCTCAACGGGATCGGTGCCGTTGTTCGCATTGAAGGTGGCGGTGTAAACGGCACGGACCGCATCCTCACCGAAAGCGTCGGAGAGAGAATCGCTGTTGCCGACCGTATTCGGAGCAATCGCGACCCCGATTTCGACACCCTCGGTCTCGGGCGTGATTTCCACACCGCCGGTGGTGCCGGGATGCAGTTCGGTCACGGTGCCGCCGGTCACTGCGGCAACCGACTGGGCAATGGTGCCGGTCACACTGGAGTCGCCGGTTTCACCGCCGACATACAGCTTGTTGACTTCGCCGCCCATCACGACCAGCGCGGCTTCATCCATCGATCCGCGGTTGACACTCTGCACGACATTGACCTTGCCGCCGGCCACAGCAACCATCCCGTAACCAGTGTAACCGTTCGAACCGCCGGCCGTTACCCAAGCGGTGGACAGGTCGCCGTCCAGGACGACCACGCCAGCCGTCTCGGTGAAGCTGATACCCTCACCGCCGCCGAACACCAAAGAGGAAACCTTTCCGCCGGCAATGGTGACTTCCGTCACCTCCACCCGGCAGGGCGAATTTTTCGGATCCCCGGCATACCAGGTCGTACCGTTATCGCAGCCGCAGTTTTTAAACAGCGACGAGGCGCCGCCGCCCTGGACGCTGACCGCTTCACCGTCAATCAACGTGACCTCGGAGGTTTCCACCTGGCTCTTGTGCAGGCCGCCGCCGATCAGGTTGCGAACCTTGCCGCCCTCCATCGTGATGGAAGTGGTCTTGTAAATGCCGTCATGATCATGGCCGCCGCCGAACACGTGTGCATTCGGGCCGACCTCAATGCTACCGCCTTCCCATGTAACCAGGGCACCCTCTTCTCCATCGGTCCGCTCCACGATGGTGATGGGCGTGCCGTTGGCAAAAACGACTTCCTGGTCGCCTTTGGCTTCGGCAATCGTGACTTTCTCGGGCGTGCTGGGATCGAGGTAGGTCCTCTCATCCGCAAACGCCGACATGCCGCACATGGCCATCAGCAGAGCCGTACCGGCGACAAACGACAGTACTTTCTTCATCCTGTTTTCTTCCCTTCTCTTGCTTTTTCCAAGGCGGCCCCGCTTCTCCCCTTAAATATGTGCCTTCAAAGCCGGGCCATCCTTGCCACAGCCCCCCACCCAATGGACGGCGGGCGCTGCCAAAAGGTATTATAGCGCACTCTCCATCAAAAATCCAATACTTTTTACGGAATTTACAAAATTTAACAATTTATTCATGCTTTATCCAAGAAGAACCTCGGTCCGGTTGCGGTAAAGGGTATTGTCGTTGCTGAGCAGCACATTGTAAACCCCTACGGCCTCGTCGACGGATTTCAGCAGCACCCCATTGTGTTCGAGCTGTCCGTCCGGATCCCCACACCACATCTTCACCTCGTCGGTGATGTCGAAGCGCAGCTCCGGCGTGACGCTTTCCAGCAGGGCGGTGCGTTTGCCGATTTCATAATGGTCGTTCCAATTTCCTGTCAGGCTGCACCAGTCCTCCAGAACCGTTTTCATTTCCAGCCGGTCGGGAGATTCCGTCAGGGAGTAGGTGTAATAGGAGGCGCTGCGGATATCGTCCGCCTTCAGGCGGAAAGTCGAGGTGAACTGATAGCGGATGAGCAGCTGCCCGATGCCGTAGTCCGGGCTGTTCCCGATCACCGAATAGTTCCGGAGATATGCATACTCGAGATCCGGAAGGCGGGAATACAGGGCGTTGTCGGGCTGCTTTTCCCTGCGCATCTCAAACGAGAGAAAGACCGTGGCCCCCTTCGACAGCGCCGTTTTGTCAAATGTGAACTCCAGCGTATACAGATTGGAGTCCAGCTTGACGAAATCGAGTGTGCCGCTGTAATCGATCTGCCCGTCCGCCGTGCGGAGGAGCGGTTTCTGGATCACAGCCAGGATGTCTTTGTTTTTCCCGAGAGCGCTCATCACCAGGTAGCCGCCCTTGGTCATTTCCAGCTTTGCCTGGTTGTCGGGCATTTGCAGCCACATGACAAGCTTGCCGTCCGGCTGGTCCTTGCGGATGGCCACTTCGCCGTTGACCCCGAGAGAGGACGGGTAGAAGCGGGCGCTGGTGCCGTCACCAAACGCACCGTTGTAGGACACCATCGTCTTTTTTTCCCCGATGAAGTTGCGCTCCTTCCGCACGCGGCTCTCGATCTCATGATCGGAATCCACGCCGAAGGTGCAAGTGATGTTTTTGGACAGACGGATCCCGCTTTCCCCACTCAGTGTCTTCGGAAAAAGCGGCACGATGTCGCTGGCCGCCGCCGTGTAGACATACCCCTCGTCGAGCAGCGCCGCATCCTCAACGTTGGCAAGGCGTGTGTCGATGTCCACCCACGTCCCGTTCGCGCTCTGGTACCGGATGGGGGCGGCGTATATATATAAGGATTTTGTGCCGTCCTGGTTGAGGTATCCGATGGTGGTATCGGTATCGTACTCGGGCAGATGCATCCGGTGTGCTTTGGCCTGCTCCTCCGTAAACAGCTCCTGATAGGCCGGGGCCAGAGTGATTTTATAGACGCCGCCCCGGCCGAGCCATATCCACAGCAGCACGGCGAGCAGGATGAGCAGCAGTCCGGCGCCCGCCCCTATCAGCGCCGCTTTTCGTTTCCCCATCTTGGTTTTCACATTCCCACATCCTCATCGGTAAAACTGCCCCCTTGAAAAGCGGGGAAAAGCGTGGTATCCTGTATTTGGCAAAAAAACCCATATTAGTATATCGTATACCTGTCCTTTCGTCATTGTATTTTCGACAGGTTTTTTTGTATTTTGAGCAATATCGACCGGGAAAGGGGGACACCGGATGACCACGTGCACATATAGGACGGGCCGGCAGGTACCCGTCCTGCTCGCGCCGCTTTGTGCGGATACGGTGCTCGATCCCGGATGGTTCCACCTTCTGCTCTTGGAAAGCGGCTGCTTTCGCGGGCGCACGGGGAACACGACGTATGTGGCCGCAGGGCATTCTTTGCTTTGCCTGCCTCCGGACAGTGCCTTCCGCCCTTTGGAAATCCGGCATTCCTCCGGGCTGCATCTGGCGTTCGCCCCGGAGTTCATCAACGTCGGCCTGCATGCCCCGGCTCTCCATCCCTCTTGTTATGAAATGATCCGGGAAACCCAGGGCTATCCGGATTTCCGCGTGTTTGCCGACGATCCGGGTATCCTGGGCCTGGACGACGCTGCCTACGCGTATATGCGGAAGTCCCTGGAGCGGATCCGGGTTCAGCTCGAGGAGCAGCCGGATCCCAAATGGTCCTGCCGGGCGCGCCAGATCCTGTTCCGGATCCTTGCCGTGCTGGCGCAGGGCCGGGAGCGGGAGGACTGCGCAGCCGGGACAGAGGAGACGGCCGGGCGGGTCTGCCGGTATATCCTGACCCATCTGGGAGAGGATCTGTCGGTTGGGAGCCTGTGCAGGACATTTGCCACCAACCACACCTCTCTCTACCGTCAGTTCAAAGCCCATACCGGCCTGCCGGTGTCCGAATATGTGCTGTCCAAACGTCTGGAAGCCGCCAAAAGCAGCCTGGCGTTCACCTCCCTCTCTCTGGCGGAGATCGCAAGGGAATGCGGGTTCCGGGAGAGCGCCTATCTGGCGCGCGTGTTCAAGCAGCATGTGGGGACAACCCCGCTTTCTTACCGCACCGCCATGCGGAAAAAGCGGATGGGATAGGGTGGTAGTCCCGCCTTCCCGGGCAACAGTACAGACAAGAACGCCCCGGTATTCCGTCTACGAAATACCGGGGCGTTTCGAAACAAAAGCGCGGCTGGTAAAGCGGCAGAAACGGAAACGATCCGTCAGTCGTTGAGGGGGCGTCCGCTTGCATCGGTGCGGATATTGCCGGTGAGAATTTGGATACCCTCGACCAGCCCCCAGATCCAGGCCGCGATCGGCCCGATTCCGCAGGCAAAGACGCCGATGATGGACAGCAGCAGCTGGGCCACCGCCTTGCCGGTGTACCCGAGATAGAAGTTGTGGACACCCAGGGAACCCAGGAAGATGCCGAGCAGGCCGGCCGCCATCTTGGATTTGCCCCCCGTGACCGGATAGGCGGGGTTGTTGAGATTGCTGCCGCAATGGACGCAGATCGCGGCCATGGGATTGGCCGGCTGGCCGCAATTGGGGCAGAAGCCGGCACCCGAACCCACCGGCACGCCGCAGCCCACACATACCGCAGCTCCCGGGGCCAGCGGCCGTCCGCAGTGCTTACAGTATTGGGGATAACCCGATGCGGGAGGAGTTCCATAGGCCGGCGCGCCATAAGCCGGAGGCGGGGGCGGCGTTTGTGGCTGTTGCCCCACAGGGGCCGTATAAGTCTGCTGAGGGGGAACCGGGGCACCAGCGGGAGATCCCGCCGGAGACGCGGAGGGGGCAACCGGAGCGGAAGCGGCCCCCGCGGGCGGTACAGGCTGTGCCGGAGCGGCGGCCTCCTCCAGCGGAGTACCACAATATATGCACACCTTGGCGTTCGGATCGGCTTGAGCGCCGCACTGGGGACATTTGCGTTCTTCCATGTCAGATCCATTCCTTTCCTCTTCGGTGATGTCGCGCACGTTTTCGGACGGCGCCCGTGTAAGGCCGCCCGCGGGCCGTTGACGGCATGGGGCGAAAAACATCGCATCCCGTCGAAAGAATACGGCGTGAGCCATGGACGGCCCGACCCTCTGCCGATATCCGGGAGCCTGCTTTGCCTACATTCTCATTATAAAGCAGGCGCGGCCGGAGTGCAAGGGTTCTGCCGGGAAGTTATCAAATTCTTAGGAAAACTTCATGGGATTTTCCAAATTTCCGTCCCTCAAATGGTCTTTTTGCAAAAGATGGATGAAAAAATTTAGGTTTGGACATATTTCGTTCAGAAATATATGCTATACTAGATTTATTCAACATATAAAAATAGACTGTAAAGAGGAGGAGGCATATGGCCAACAAGTACTCGGAAATCACGCCTCAGGTGCGGAAACTGGCAGAAAAATGCCGGCAGAGCAGTACCATCGATTCCACCCTGTTCACCAAATACCAGGTCAACCGGGGGCTGCGCGATCTCAAGGGGAACGGCGTTCTCACCGGACTGACTGAAATTTCGGAGATCCAATCCAGCATCATGACCGATGAGGGAGCGGTTCCCTGCGACGGCAAGCTGTTTTACCGCGGCATCAACGTGGAGGACATTGTCGGCGGCTTTATCCGGGAGAAACGCTATGGGTTTGAGGAGACGACCTATCTGCTCCTATTCGGTGAACTGCCTACCCGGCAGCAGCTCACGGAATTCCAGCAGATACTCTCCGATTACCGCACCCTGCCCACCAGCTTCGTGCGGGACATCATCATGAAGGCACCGAGCTCGGACATGATGAACACCCTGGCGCGCAGCGTCCTCACGTTGTATTCCTATGACGAAAACGCCAACGATATCACGACTGAAAACGTGCTGCGGCAGTGTCTGCAGCTCATCGCCCTGTTTCCGCTTTTGTCGGTCTACGGCTACCAGGCCTACAGCCACTATCACGACGGCAACAGCCTGTATATCCACAACCCGCAGCCCAACCTCTCCACGGCGGAGAACATTCTGTTCATCCTGCGGCCGGACAGCCAGTATACCGAGCTCGACGCCAACATCCTGGACTTGGCCCTCGTCCTCCACGCCGAGCACGGCGGCGGCAACAACTCCACCTTCACCACCCACGTCGTCTCCTCGTCCGGGACCGACACCTATTCGGTCATCGCCGCTTCCCTCGGATCCCTCAAAGGGCCGAAGCACGGCGGGGCCAACATCAAGGTGGTGCGGATGATCGAGGACATGAAACAAACCCTGCCCGATTGGACGGATGAGGACGCGATCGTCGGATATCTGCGCCGTCTGCTCCACAAGGAGGCCTTCGACCGCGCCGGCCTGATCTACGGCATGGGCCACGCCGTGTATTCCCTCTCCGACCCCCGCGCCAACATCTTCAAGAATTTCGTGGAGAGCCTGTCGGTCGAGAAGGGGAGGGAGGACGAATACCGGCTCTACGCCCTCGTTGAAAAGCTCGCCCCCCAGGTCATCGCGGAGGAACGCAAGATCTACAAGGGCGTCAGCGCCAACATCGACTTTTACAGCGGGTTCGTGTACAGCATGCTCAACCTGCCGCTCGAACTCTACACCCCGATTTTTGCCATCTCCCGTATCGCGGGATGGAGCGCCCACCGGCTCGAGGAGCTCATCAACGCGGGCAAGATCATCCGCCCGTCCTACAAGAGCGTGTCGGTCCGGCGGGAGTATACCCCCCTCCAAAGCCGCTGATCCGGATACAGACAGCCCCGCGGGTTACCCGCGGGGCTGTTTTGCGCCATATCGGGAAGGCCGGCAGGGGGACGGGACATTCAGTCCCCCTGCGTCAGCCGGTCGCGGATCATCCGGGCACACTGGTAGATATTGCCCCCGCCCATGGTCACGACAAGATCGCCTTCCTGTACATGTTCCGACACAAACCGGCTGATCCCCTCGAAATCCGGGATATAATGGGAGCCGGGCAGGCGGTCGGTGATCTGGCTGGAGGAGACGTTCCAGGTGTTTACTTCCCGCGAGCCCATGATGTCGCTGACCACCGCCTCATCCGCGGCGGACAGGGCATCGGCGAAGGCGTCGAGATGCCGGGCGGTGCGGGAGAAGGTGAAGGGCTGGAACACCGCCCATACCCTGCGGTGGGGCAGGGATTTGGCGGCCTCCAGGGTGGCGGCGATCTCGGTGGGATGATGGGCGTAATCGTCGATGATGGTGACGCCCCGGACGGTGCCGACGGTTTCGAACCGCCGCCCGGCCCCGCCGAAATGCAGGAGTCCTGCGGCGATCTGTGCGGGCGAGGCCCCGAGGAGGCTCGCGGCCGCGGCTGCGGCGACGGAGTTTGCGATGTTATGCCGGCCGGGGACGCTCAGGGCGACGTGGGCCACAAACGTCCCGCTGTGGTACAGATCGTAGCGGCCGTACGGCCCGCCCTCGGTGATGTTCAGCGCGGCCCATTCGTTTTCCGGCGCCAGCCCGAACCGGACGATGGTTTTGCCTTCCAGGCCGTCCACCGCCCGCAATGTGTTGGCGTCGTCGCCATTGACGAGGAGGGTCGAGCCGGTTTGCTCCGAAAAACGGCGGAAGGACCGGATGATGTTCTCGAGGGAGCCGAAATATTCGAGGTGGTCCGCGTCGATGTTGAGGATTACGGAGACCGCCGGGGCCATCTGGAGGAAATGGTCCTTGAATTCACAAGCCTCGCACACCAGGATATCGGAACGGCCCGCGCGGCCGTTTGCCTCGATGAGGGGAAGACGTCCGCCGATGACCAGGGTGGGGTCGAGCGCCGCTTCCAGGAGGATTTGCGAAACCATGGAGGTGGTGGTGGTTTTGCCGTGGGTGCCGGCGACGGCGAGGGAACGGGGATAATGCCGGGTCAGCATCCCGAGCAGCGCCGCCCGCTCGATGACCGGGACCCCTAGTGCCTTCGCCGCCTGCATTTCAGGATGCGTGTCGCTGACCGCGACGGTGTAAACCACGGCCTCGGGCTCCCGGATGTTCCGGGCCGCCAGCGGCAGGGAGACGGAAATCCCCAAAGACCTCAGGCGGGCCACGTTGTCCGACTCCAGGTCATCGGAACCGGAGACCTCGTACCCCATGGCATGGAGGATTTCGGCCAGCGAACACATACCCGAGCCGCCGATGCCGATAAAATGAACCCGCCGGACACCCGGCAGAAGCGCCGATGCTTCCATTGATACGCCCATCCTTTCGCGCCATCCGGCCGATCCGGATGCGCCAACGTAATTGCGCCGATGCGGTGAGATATGGGAAGAAAATCCGTTTGGATTTCACCCATATGGATTATTATATTGCCTGTTTGGGGAAAAATAAACTGTTTTTTGTAAAGAATGGAAAGTTTGCCTCTCGGGTTTGCGGAAAAATGGGGGAAAAGAGGAAAAATGGAGGGAAGGGGTGGAATTATGCGTTGAAAAACGCCTGCCGGTTTGTTATAATAAACCGATAGGGTCCCGGCTGTTTTTTGGCGGGATCCCGAATCTTGGACGACGCAGGCCGTCCTTTTCCCAAAGAAGGAGAACACGCCGCTATGGCCAACGTCAGAACGATCCCGCCGGAGGAGCTGGCCGGGCAGGAGCCGTATATCCAGCAGGTCCGCGCGTTTTATGGTATCGGCGACCGGCCGGCGCCACTTGCCTGTGTCCGTACCTACGGCTGTCAGCAGAACGTGTCCGACTCGGAGCACATGAAGGGCCTGCTCGCCCGGATGGGCTTCGGTTTTACCGACATTGCCGAGGAAGCGGATCTCATCCTTTTCAATACCTGTGCCGTGCGCGAGCACGCCCAGGACCGGGTGTTCGGCAATGTCGGGGCGCTCAAGACGCTCAAACGGCGGAAGCCGGGGCTGCTCATCGCCCTGTGCGGCTGCATGGTGCAGCAGGAGACGGTGACACGCCGGATCCGGGACAGCTATCCCTTCGTGGGGCTGGTATTCGGCACCCACGTGCTCCACCGCCTGCCCGAGCTGATGGCGAGGGCCCTGATGGGGGAAAAACGGGTCATCGAGATCCCGCAGGAGGACGGCGTCGTCGCCGAAGGGTTGCCGGTCCGGCGGGATGGGACGTTCAAGGCTTTCCTGCCCATCATGTACGGCTGCAACAATTTCTGCACCTACTGCATCGTTCCATATGTCCGGGGCCGGGAGAGGTCCCGCACGCCCGAGGCGGTAACCGCCGAGGCGGAGGAGCTGGTGAAACAGGGATATAAGGACATCACCCTGCTGGGGCAGAACGTCAATTCCTACGGAAAAGGGGAGGCCCACGGCGTCGGATTCCCGGAGCTGCTCCGGCGGATCGATGCCATACCGGGGGACTTCCTCATCCGGTTCATGACGTCCCATCCCAAGGACGCGACGCCGGAACTGTTCGAGGCCATCGCGGCGTCGGGCAAAGTCTCCCGTCATTTCCATCTGCCCTTCCAATCGGGGAGCAACCGGGTGCTGCGGGCGATGAACCGGGGATACACCCGGGAGCAGTATCTGGATCTGATCCGCACGGCGAGACGGATCGTCCCCGGTATTGTGTTCACGAGCGACGTTATCGTGGGCTTTCCCGGAGAGACGAGGGAGGACTTCGAACAGACGCTCGATCTCGTGCGGCAGGTGGGTTTCGTATCGCTCTATACCTTCATTTTTTCGCCGCGGGAAGGGACACCGGCGGCGAAGATGCCCGACCCGATCCCGGCAGAAGAGAAATCCCGCTGGTTCCGGGAGCTGACCGCTTTGCAGGAAGAGCTCTCCGCCTCGAGGCTTGCGGGGCTGGTGGGCAGCGTGCATACCGCCCTGCTCGAGCGGGCGGACGGGGAGGAGCTCGAGGCCAGGCTCCCCGAAAACAGCATCGTGCGAGTTCGGGGAGAGGCGGCCCTCGTGGGCCGCAGGGCTGAAATCGTCGTGACCGAAGCCCGCAGCTACGTCATGTTCGGCGATATCCGCCGTTTGCTGGACTGAAAACCCAACAAGTACAGCAACCTGCCGGGAGGCAGTCCCGGGGCTGCGGCCCCGGAGTTTTGCACGGTCATAAACCGATGGATTGCGATCCAATCTATCCATTATATTTTTGGAGGAATCATCACATGGAACCGATTTTGGAAATGGCAAAAGATCTCGCGTATGCGATTCAGCAGGACGAGCGCTACATCCGCACCCAGATGGCGCAGGCCGCCGCGGACGAGGATGAGGAGCTCCAGGGTATGATCGGGGAGTTCAACCTCAAGCGCATTGCCATCAATAACGAGACGACCAAGGACGAGGGGACGCGGGACGGTGAGAAGCTCAAAGCCCTGGATGGGGAGCTCCGGGAGGTTTACGCCCAGATTATGCAGAACCCCAACATGGCGGCTTACAACGCGGCCAAAACCGAGCTGGACCGCCTTACCGGCGCCATCAATTCCATCCTCGCCCTCGCGGCCCAGGGACAGGACCCCGACAGCTACGAGGAGGGCGGCTGCAGCGGCAATTGCGCCGGCTGCGCGGGCTGTCACTGAGCCGATAGGGCAGGACGTGGAGAGGAAGTGAAACCGGTGGCCGAAATGACCCCTATGATGAGGCAATATCTCGAGGTCAAATCCCAGCATCCCCAATGCCTGCTGTTTTTCCGGCTGGGCGACTTCTATGAGATGTTTTTCGACGACGCGAAGATCGCGTCGCAGGAACTCGAGCTGGTGCTCACGGGCAAGGACTGCGGGCAGGAGGAACGGGCGCCTATGTGCGGCATCCCCTTCCATTCCTGCGAATCCTATATCGCCCGCCTGGTGGCCAAGGGATATAAGGTCGCGATCTGCGAGCAAATGGAGGATCCCGCCACCGCCAAGGGGCTGGTCAAGCGGGAGGTGGTGCGGATCATCACCCCCGGTACCGTCATCGAGGGCAGCATGCTCGACGAGGGCCGGAACAACTACCTTTGCGTGCTGTATCTCAGCGACGGGGCCGCCGACGCGGGCATTTGCTTCGTGGATTGCTCCACGGGGGAAATCCATCTGACCCGCCTATCCGGGGAAGAGGTGCCCCTACGGGTGACCAACGAGCTCGGCCGTTTCGCCCCGCGCGAGATCCTGTATAACGATGTGGCCTCGGGGCAGGAGCTGATTACCCATTTCGTCACCGAACGGCTGGCCGCCGCGGTCGAGGTGGCGAAGGCCGAGGACTTCGATTACAACGAGGCGGAGCAGCGGATCCTGGCCCATTTCGGCAAGCCCTCCCTGGAGGAGCTCGGGCTGCGGGAGCAGTTTTCGTCCGTGCGGGCGCTGGGCTGCGCGCTGCAATACCTCTACGCGACCCAGATGACGGGATTGGAACGCCTGACCGACCTCGACGTGTATTCGGACGTGCAGTTCATGCAGCTCGACCTGACCGCCCGGCGGAATCTCGAGCTGCTCGAAACCATGCGGAACAAGGAAAAGCGCGGCTCTCTGCTGGGGGTGCTGGACCGGACCAAAACCGCCATGGGCAAGCGGCTGATCCGCACCTGGATCGAACAGCCCCTGCTCAGCCCCGCCCAGATCAGCCGCCGTCAGAATGCGGTGGATGAGCTGGTGCACGACAGCGTCCTGCGGGGGGATCTTACTGGGCAGCTGGCGGATATCTATGATCTCGAGCGGATCATGACCCGGATCGTCTACGGCAGCGCCAACGCCAAGGAGCTGCGCTCCCTTTGTCAGACCATCCGGCAGATGAAGCCGGTCAAGGAAAGGCTGGCGGGGGTACGGTCGGCCCTCCTCGGGGAGATCCGGGACGGGATCGATCCCCTGGAGGACGTCTATACCCTCATCGACAGCGCCATCGTGGAGGATCCGCCCTTTTCCGTCCGGGAAGGCGGCATGATCAAGGCGGGATACAACGCCGAGATCGACGAGCTCCGTTTCGAAATGACCGACGGCAAGGGCGTCATCGCCCGGGTGGAGGCCCAGGAGAAAGAGCGCACCGGCATCAAGAACCTGAAGGTCGGCTACAACCGGGTGTTCGGGTATTATATCGAAATCTCCCGCGCTTACTCCGGCGAGGTGCCGGAGCACTACATACGCAAGCAGACCCTCGCCAACGCCGAACGGTACATCACGCAGGAGCTCAAGGAGCTGGAGGCCCGGGTCCTGGGAGCCCAGGACCGGGTGGTGGCCCTCGAATATCAGCTCTTCACCGAGGTGCGCACCACCGTCGCCGAGGAGCTCCACCGCATTCAGGGGACGGCCAGGGCGATTGCGCAGCTCGACGTGCTCTGTTCCTTTGCCGAGGTGGCGGTGCGGCGGCAGTATACCCGTCCCCTTATCGATATGAAGGGCGGCATCGAGATCAAAAACGGGCGGCATCCGGTAGTGGAATCCCTCCAGGATTCTCCCTTTGTCCCCAACGATACCCTGCTGGACAACCACGAAAACCGGGTCATTATCCTTACCGGCCCCAACATGGCGGGTAAATCGACCTATATGCGGCAGACCGCCCTGATCGTCCTCATGGCCCAGATCGGCTGCTTCGTTCCGGCCGAGAGCGCCACCGTCGGGATCGTGGACCGGATTTTCACCCGGGTGGGGGCATCGGACGACCTGTCCTCCGGCCAGTCCACCTTCATGGTGGAGATGAGCGAGGTGGCCTCCATCCTCAAAAACGCCACCCGGGACAGTCTGATCGTATTCGACGAGATCGGCCGGGGCACCTCCACCTTCGACGGCATGAGTATCGCCCGCGCGGTGCTGGAGCATGTGGCGAACCCCAAAAAGCTGGGGGCCAAGACCCTGTTCGCCACCCATTATCATGAGCTCACCGTCATCGAAAATGAGGTCGAGTGCATCAAAAACTACAACATCGCGGTGAAAAAGCGGGGGGACGACATCACCTTCCTGCGCCGTATCGTGCGGGGCCCGGCGGACGACAGCTACGGCATCGAGGTGGCCAAGCTGGCCGGAGTGCCCGACAGCGTGGTGGCCAGGGCCAAGGAGATTCTAAAACAAATCGAGAGCGGCGGCATGGAGCTGCCCCGGCCCGTGTCCTCCCCCGACCGGTTCGAGTCGGACGACGGCCAGCTCTCTCTGATGCCCGCGGCGGATAACGAGCTGATCCGCCGCCTCAAGGATATGGATGTCAACACCCTGACCCCCATCGAGGCTCTGCAGACGTTGTACGACATCTGCAAGGAAGCCGGGGCATACTGACACGGCGGCGCTTCATAAACGGGGTAAAGAGCGGATCGGGAGCCTGTAGGAATGCCGGCCGGCGGGCGCCCCCAACCGGCGCGGCTGTACGAAACCACGATTTGCCTACACTCAATTCCATTTTCTTTACGACAACAGCGGCGGCCTGGAAACGCGGGTGTCCGTGTCCAATCATCATTGACCTGTCTGCCTTCCCAAAGGAGGAGCCTCATGCCGAAGATTCAGGTGCTCGATAAGCATACCGCCGAGCTGATCGCCGCCGGGGAGGTGGTGGAACGCCCCGCCTCCGTGGTCAAGGAGCTGATGGAAAACGCCATCGAC
>ERZ856578.6020-NODE-6020-length-14123-cov-4.910295_pt1 | contig 14123 bp, 9 predicted proteins | sample MGYA00514384_ERZ856578 | MGnify/ENA primary metagenome ERZ856578 (study PRJEB29103, sample SAMN06111958) | human gut metagenome | biome: human gut; feature: ankylosing spondylitis patient; material: healthy_person | host: Homo sapiens | place: China:Hangzhou...
TCGCTCAGTCCACCCATCAGGGAATATTTTTTAAAAATGACGCCGCCGTCTTTGTCGGTATAGATCTCCAGGGGGTCCCCGCTATTGATAACATTGACAGTAAAGACCTTGTCCGGCCGGCGCGGGGCCGACTGAACGATTTGTTGGGGGAGGTTTGAGATATCTTTACTGCCCTGCGGAAAATTTTTGGGTTCCTCCCACACGCCGGTGGCGAGAAGTCCGTCAATGTCCGCTTTCAGCTGGATGTCGATGTGGTCCTCATACACCGTGATGCGGTCCACAATGAGGGAGATGTCCCGCTTGTCCAGCTTGGGCTTTGCCAAGATATCATTGAAAACTTCAATGACGGTCTTGGCGGCCCGGTTGGCCTGCAGGAGGTGGTTGCGGGAGTCGATGTTGGCGTCGATCTGATGCTCCAGACCGGCAATGCGCCGGGTCAAATCTTTTTCCAGTTCTGTGTATGCTTCGTCGATGATGGCTACTTCATCGGGAGCCTTTCCAATGGTGTCAATCAGCTTACGTTTGTATAAGGCCTTGAGCTGTTCTTTGCTTTCGGCCAACTGGCGCTCCAGAGAGTCAATGGCGTTTCCGATCTCCTGCTCCCGCTCCGGCTGCTGCTTAATGGCTTTTTGGAGCTGATCCAGCATGGAGGCTGAGTTATCCCGCACGACCTGAACATAGCGCTTGAGCAGCTCGTCCAGTTTATCCACACGGATGTGGTGGCTGCTGCAGCCCTTGCGCCCCCGGCGATGGTAAGTACCGCAGGTGTAGGCGGGGGCCAGATCCGGTCGGCTCATGGAGAACATGGGCGCGCCGCAGTCGCCGCAGAACAGGTATCCGGAGTAATCGGTGGCATACTTTTTTTCGCCGCGGTAATGGCTCCTGGAGCGGAGCTTAAGCTGTTCCCGGGTGTAGGCAAAGGTGCGGGCGTCGATGATGGGGATGTGAGCGTTTTCGATGACGATGTGATCTTCCTCTTCCAGACGTCTATCCTTGCCGTTGATTTTGGTGCGGGTATACTTTTTCTGACGCAGCGTCCCCACATAGAAATCGTTGCTGAGGATGCTGGAGACGGAGATGATGGACCATTCGGCTTTGGACTTGAGCTTGGTATGCTGGCCCTGGGCTTCTCTCCAAGCAATCTCATTGGCCCGTGGGGTTGGGATGCCCTTATCCGTCAGATAATTGGCAATCCGCTTATACCCCCAACCGCTGTTATATAAATCAAAAATCTCCCGGACCACTTCGGCGGCGGGGGGGTCTAACTCATAGGTCATCTCTTTGGTATTTATCATGCGGTAACCATAGGGTACAGCGCAGACCCACTCGCCGCTTTTCTGCCGGTGCTGGATGATCGCCTTGATTTTTTTGCTAGTGTCCGTGACCGGCATCTCGTTCATCAGGAATTTAAATTGGATCAACATCCAGTCATCCTTGGTGGGATAATCGATGCCGTCGTTGATGGAGATGATGCGAACACCTGCATCCCGCAGGGTCTCCAGCTCCAATAAACCAAGGCTGTTCCGGCGGGAGAAACGGGAAAAGTCCTTGACGATCAGGACTGTGGATTCACCGGAGAGCAGCCTGGCGCGCATCCGCTGATAGTCCTCCCGCTGCTGGAACGTATAGCCGGAACGGTCCCGGTCAGTGTACATGGTAAGGCTGGCAGTCGGAAAGTGTTCGGCTACATAGTCCTCAATGATCTTTTTTTGGTTTTCAATGGAAGTATTGTCGTGATCCTGCTCAATATCAACAGAAATACGAGTGTATCCAGCGATATTCAATGTTATCACCAACTAATCTAATATATACTAATAACATTGTAATATAAAAAAAGATAAAACGCAAGAGCTTTTCAAAAAGAAAAAAGCCCGCATTTCTGCGGGCTCAGACTGTAGACAAACGGCCTTGGGAATGCGGTTTATGCCAAATCCAAGGCCGTTTTTTCAAATTAAGGAATGCAAAAGTAGGCCCCCGCAATCGTTACACAGATTCCACTCCCTTGATTAATTGATCCGCGTAAGCGATGAGGCGTTCCGCAAATGTCACATTGCCATCGGCTTTCTGAAACTCAGCCAAAGCTCTGAAGCGGCCGGCACTTTCCCTGTCCTTGGCATCGTCTTCAAACTCTCCGTTTGTGTGGAAACCACGGAAGGAGTAATAGGCATGACGGAAAAAGCCCTCTCGTTTCCGTTCCGACTGCTCCAAGGTACCAGAGGTGAACGTATCCAGCGTATAGCTACCGCTTTCATCTGTCTTCAGTTCGTTGTAAAGAATATACCCGACCCAGTCTTCCGCTTTTTTCTGAACATCTTCCGCTTCAAAGGTACACAGCGCATCGATTCTCTCCAGCCAGGCCTGAAGCCGGTCTGGCGTGGCATCACACTGGTTTAACAGATTTTCTTCAAAGCTCAGCGGTCCATTCGTGTTTTTTACACACTCCAAAAAGAATTCTGGGTCGTTCGCGATTCTCCAGAAGGTCACTTGGGGCCTGAGATCCTGAGCTCCATATGAAAACAACGTGTCTCCATACCGCTCAAAGGACAGTATTTCCAAGTCCTCCAGCGCCGCATCGTCCAAGCGACAACTTAATGTCTGATAGGCTCTGGCAAATACATCTCCAGGCATACGGACTTTAGAGTATTCCCTCAACGACATCAAGCGCTGGAAAAGCCACTGGGGAGGCAACTTATCTAACTGGTAAGAATACTGAAACAGCTCAAACGCCTTTTCGGAGAGTCCGTATTTCATGAGCTCCTCGAAGGCAGTTTGCAGGCAGTCTGTCAGTGCCATCGGTTGCACTGCGGCCCAATATAATCCGACGTCCTTGCCCATATGGTTTTCAAAAAATTGGAGGTTCTCCGCACTTGGCTCCAAAGCTGCGAAAAATTCCGCTCTTTGCGTTGGGTTCAGCGTCTCAACACCGAGTATCCCAAGCCATTTCGACCCTCGGGTATGGGATTTTGAGTAAAAATAGTCTGCATACTTCTTCGGTGCGTCAATAAATGCACTTAGAAGGGCCTTATCATCGTCTTCAGTCAGTGGAGAGTCTGGGGATGCCAAAAGCTGCAATGACCGAACAAATCGGTCCGGGACGGTGGTGAGGAAGGCGATCACTAGGTTGATTCCGCCCTGGCGATACAATTCCAGAAGGGCACAGTTTTGCTTTTCCACCACTTGCTTGTACATGACCCGGGGATCAGTGTTTTCCATGTGTAGGGTCCAGCAACTGTTCTCCAGAAACCACTGGCGGTAGGCTGCGTATGGGTCATTCGGCCGGAAGCGCTGGCCGATGGCGGTCAATTTGCGCTTCAACTCATCTTCGATGGGTTGTTCAGAGGCATATTCTAGCGGTAAATTGCAGAGTCTATTCCACAGCTTTTCCCTATCACCAGGGTCTTTGAGTTTCGGCTCCATTTGTTCGATGAGGTCGGCCAGCCAGTTCAAATTGCTATATGGAAAGGGTGTCAGCCACCGGGGGAGAAGTTTCAAAACGCGCTCTGTATTGTCCCCAACCAGTTCAAGAAGCTCACTGTAATAAATTTGCAGCTTGGCGATTTCCACATGCTGGGGCCATTTTGATAGCTGAATGTATTTTTGAGGGATGTGACCTGTTTCAAAGACCAAGGGCGTTTTGGGACTGTAATAGAGTACTTGGTACAGGATATCGAAGGATATCTCCTGATCCTGACCGGTAATCTCTCGGATTATTTGCAGTTTTTGCTGAAAACTTGCAGCGGTGGCCCTTGCCTCCGGACACAAGAGCCTATATAGCGATTTGGTTTCACCCAACTCCCACAGGAGCCGAACCGCCTCTATGTAATGCTCTGGGAACCATGCAATTGTCTGCAAAGCCTGGATAAACGTTCTCTTACAATCCGCAAACGCTACCTTATTATTCTGAAGCAACGCCAGCAGGAGATCTGGAGCCGACTCCGCGATGTATGCGATTCGCGACCGGTACCTGCTGTCACGAACCAGCTCCATGGTCACGGTGGAGCGGAGAACTTCCCGAACAAAATAGGAAAAGCCATTGCTGGACAGAAAAGTCAGGGTATCCATGACGCCGTCCAGTAGTTCCTCTGAATACCAGATTTCCCTGTGCTCCAGCACGCGTCGAACGATTTTCATGGCCGAAACTACATCATCCGATGAGAATTGCAATAGTCTTTCATGTTTTTTGTCCACAAAGCTGGCGGGGATAGGCGAGTTAACATACATGCTCTTTTCGTGCTGGATCAGCGAAGGGTCCTGCCAGAGGCAGCGTTGCTTGAACGTCTCGAAAGTTTCGCCAACCTCTTCCTCAATGAGGGTGCGGTCGTTGCAGTTACCTTCATGATACTGTCCGATTACAGACAGTATCATGGACTCTTTTGTCTTCGGAAAAATCATACCTTTTTGGGTAACCTCTTCGGCTTTCCGCTGAAACTCATCCTTCTCGTCAGGCATCATTTCGAATTTGCTGCTACCGCGTCGAATACAGTACTTATCTGTTCCATCTTTGGGATAGTAGTAGGGTCCGTGATAATTATTCGCCGAAATATGGAAATATCCAAACTTACGTCCCTGATATTCTACAACCCCGGTCTCCACTGTTGGATGCCTCGGCTTAATGTGATGGAAAACGTTCTGCCACTCGTTGTCATCAGGAAATGGAATGGATCCAAGACCGGTGAGCTCCTTGGTTTTCTCTTTCTTGTTTTCACGGATCCCAAATAGAATGAATTTACTCTGGCCAAATTCCTGCAGGCAATTCAAAAAGGCAACAACTTCGTATCCGATTTTTTCTTTCGATTCAGGAGTGAATTTATATGAGCTCTTATAATCGATCCATCCGGATTCCTCAGGGAGCCCACACGCAGCTCCCAGGATGCGCTGAATCGTGTCCTTCGTGTTAAAAAACATCGACAAAAGCCCCCGTTTTTTATTAGGCTGCCCAACTAAAGCGATTTGAGAAATATTTCTTGAACAGTAATTATATGTAATGTAGCATATTTGTTTCATAAGTTCAACGAAAACAGTACGCCGAGCAGCCATCCAGCACACCGAGTTGCGCCTGCTTCGGATAGAAGCTCTTCTCCGCCACATGCGCATGGCGAACTCCCGCTCATTCGGCTTTGTATTTGAAAGCTGATGTTATACCGTAACAGTATGAAACTCTCTTTTTATCCGACCTGGAATGATCAAAGGAACACAAAAATGTTGACAATTTTTCTTTTCCTGTTATACTATCGGTAGTACCCAAGGTATTTGTTTCTTCATTTTTTGTCTCTTTTCCGCCGGATGTTTCTAAGAGAAGCATCGGCCTAGTTCCCAATGTATATCGTGCCGGGGGAGGAGTATGCCCTTTATTGGGAACAAATGGCATTTATAGTGATTGACCGAGGAGCGTATCGTGTGTGATACGCTCCTTTTTGCACACAGAAAGAGAATAGATTGGGGAAGTTTGGCAATACTCGTATTGGAGGTTGCCATTGTGGTTTTTCAAAAGAATAATCTTTCGCTGAATATCGTGGAACTGTGGGTGCCAAGTGGAACGGATGAAGGCGAAGTACAAATGGAATGTCGTAAGTACCTGCAACAAGGCAAATTTGTTTGCATTTTCCGTTCCGGCAAGGGCAATTTGGTAGAAGCAACGCAAGAACTTGTAAGAACTAATTTGAAGTAAAACAGAAACCAGCCAAACTTGATACCACATCAGAATAAACTGAGCCAAAATCAAATGAACACAAAAATCGATATTGTGTGGCAAAAGAGACGAAAGAAATGCATAATCTCTTTCGTGGATATAATGTCTCTTTTCAGCTGTATATGTACTTTGACCCAAAAGAAAACGCGGCCGCCAGGAATCCTCTTTGGACTCCTGGTGGCCGCGCGTTTTCAGGTCATTTTCAAATATAGAATGTTCGAATTTAATACTAAAAGTCAACGAGAACACGGTAGTTTTGAGCCGATGAAACCATTGTCAGATTGCCAGCAGATAGTTATCAACCGTCACATCGCACCGCCAGTGAGCCAAATGAAAAACACTGACAGCCATCACGGCCAGGCGATCATAAGAGACAGGCAGGCCGTGTTCCTTAGCAAAACTGCGATTCCCACCGCGGATCGTATACTGGCCCTCCACGCAGCGGGGATCCCAAGGATGGGAGTTATGCTTAAGCCAGCGTGCCTTGACTTCGGCTTTGAGCTGTTCATGATACTTGGGATTCTGTTCTAACTGCCGGGTGTAGTAGATATAGGCCCGCTGGGCCTGGAGCTCACGCAGATGATGAAGATCGATCTTATTGTTCATCTCATTTTTTGAAAACACAAAACCCTGTGTCCCATCAAAGTAGTTTTTCACGAACTCTTCATCTTCAGGCAAAATACGCTGTTCCTGGTATTTTCCGCCCTTCCCTTGCTTGATCCGCACACAGATGTAGCCGCTCTCATCGGTCACAATATCATCACGCCGCAGTCTTTTGTACTCATTGCGCCTGACACCGACTACCTCGGCCAAATCGTACAACCGAGGGGATGCCTCACGCTTGGTATCCTTCCGACTGTCTGATTTCTTCACCCCCCGGCTGCGGGTGTTTTCGCTGGTTCTGCGTGTCGGTTTTTCCTGAATCTGATCCATCGGAACATGAAAAGCGCGACAGATGGCCGCCACATAAGTATGGATCGTGCTGGCACTTTTCTTCTGATTCTTAAGGTATTCGACATAATCCGGAATATGCTTTTTGCGCTTGGACACTTTCTCTGATCCATAAGTTTTCTGACACCAGCGGAAAAAATTGATGGTATGTTTTTTGTATACCTTCCTTGTCTGTGTCGAGATTTCCTTTTTCGTCTTAGGGTTTTGCCCGATGCGGTCAACTAGCTGCGATGCCTGGAATACGATACTTGCCATTGTGATCTCTCCCTATGATTTCTGTCATCTGCCAAGATAGCACATCCGGCAGTTCCTGCCGCTTGACTGCGGCGGTTCAAGTCAGTACACGTTTTTTTTGACGGGAACGTAAACACGAGGTATGTACAACCGCCCCATGGGAGCGTATGCTATGGACATGACGGTGACAAACCCAATCGCACAGCCTGGGGGACTTAATCCCAGACCGGGTGGCCTCCGGTTCACAGGTTATTTTCCACCTTCGGCAGAAAATAACCTGTTCACAGTCCCGGAGAATGGTGAAGTCCACTGGAAATCAACGGTTTCCTGATAGATGGACAGGTTCTGTCCCGTGTGGGCAATGGGGGCCCAAATCAGTGGGAAAGTCCCATAACCGTACGGGGTGGCGAAGTGTTTTGCATGGAAACTCTCGGCTTGCGTACCGGGACAGGCGTTGCCGGGGAGTATGTGGTCCCTGACCCCACATACACGGTCTTGAACACTCGACAGACCGCAAGAACTGACCGCAAGCGGCAGACGCAAGGCATATGACTGATATGCCGGCAGGCGCCCATTGTCCGAGGGGCGCGGCGGGTCGCGTTAAGCGGCGCGGTGCGGGGGTGATCAGAGGGAGAGACGATATCATCGCCGCTGGCTGCGGCGTGACAAAGGAAGTAGGTAATATATGTAAAAAGGCGACAGGAGTGGATCAGTCCTCCTGTCGCCTTGAATTTTTATATTTGAGTAAATAGAAAAACCGCTATCGAACTCCTAGAGTACAATAGCGGTTGATTTAAAAAAGAGACAATCCGTCCTCCGGGGACGGTGAAAAGAGACGTTACGCAGTGCAGTCAGTGCAATGCTGAGTGGGAACTTTTACATTTGAATTGTAACACAAACCGCAACGAAAAGCAAGAGCGAATTTTATATTTCAAATAAAAAAGTTGTGTTTTTCAGGAAATAATGTAAAAAAATCAGCATTTTATTGCATTATTCTTTCAATTGAACAATAGAGAAGGAAACGGGGGTTCAAACCGGTGGCCGGCCGGTTCGGTTCCGGCGCTGTCGGTTTGATGATCGGCATTTGCCTTTTTGAAATGGGGTTTATCGGACTGGGATGTATCCCTCCTCCATCAGCATTTCCTCCCAGTTGCGAAGGTCGCTCTCCAGTTTTTCCCTGGTGAACTCAACGCCGGCGAGATCGGGATGACCTTTGAAAAAAGCCCAGGCTTTGGCGCAGGTATCCTGTATGCTTTCCCCGTGCAGCAGCGCCTGCCGGGCGACCTCCATGACATCGGCATACCCGCGATAGACGGCAGGCAGGTTTTTATTGAACCTGGGATTCATATTATGGGCCCGAACTTCTCGTCCGTCCGGCATCTTCAGGGAAAATTCGGCGGGCCGCTTCTCCAGGCCGTGATAGTAGACCACGATCCTTGCTGTTTGCCAGGGAAAGTCCTTGGGATACCTGGGATCCTCAACGCCTTCTGCCAGGATATCGAGGGTCTCCTGAAGAATCTGCATGCTCTCGTCAGTAATGCGGGAAATGATGTGTACAATAATCATTGGAATTGGAAAAGTGTGAGTGGTGATCCCGGCGTAAAGTTGCCTCATAAAACTGGTTCCTCCTGTTTTTCACAATGTCCAAGTTGGACATTCGATTTTAGTCCATAAGAGTTTATTTTGTGGGGCGCCGAGGCTTACGGCACCCGACGCCCCCGAAAAACGGTTCAACAGCCCGATGACACCGCCCGATCAGCCCTGTCGGCTTCCAGCCAGGGCCAGGTGCCCAGGAAGAAGTGATAGGGCGCACCGGTGGGATCGCACTGGGTATTCAACTGCGCCAACAGGTTCCGGACCTCCCTGGAGTGATGCCCGGCCATGAGAACGGCCTCCGTCACCGGTTTGCCGTCCAGAGCGCAGCCATCCCAGTACATACGCAGCTGGTACAGATCCAGCGCCCGGGTGCTGTGGACCTTTGCCTCGTAGATGCGCACCTTGGTCTGGAAGCTGACAAACAGGTCGATTTTAGACTTAAGACCGATGCTCTGGTACACGCCCTCCTCCTGAGAGACCCGGAGTACCTCGGGGTCCCTGGACAATTCCTCGGCCAGCCGGCGCACCATCTTATGCTCCTTGCTCTCCGGGTCCCGCTCCGGCTTGCGGACATTGGAGCGGATCCATGCGAACAGCTTCTCCAGACGGGGGTCATCCTCCCGGAAAGCATTCTTCGCGGACTTGGTGGCGGGCAGGGTCTCCCCGCTGTCACTGATCACGTCAATGCGGGCCAGGAAACCGTTGCGGCTGGGGTGGAGGGCCTCCCCCCAGATCTCACTCACCAGCCCCCGCTGGATGGCGCGGCCGTTGAGCCGGAGTTCCACGCCGCTGCTGGCCATATTGGCCTGATAGTAGCGCTTCCAGCCCTCCAGAGGGCGGATGGTTCCGTACTCGCAGCGGATGGTCACCTTACCGCTGCCCAGATCGGCTTGAACCGGTCCGATCTCCACCCGGGTACCGTCCACCCAGTTGATCTTCGCCGGATGGATGGCGCGGCGCTTCTCTTTGCCGCTGCGGTCAATGGCGATGATCTCCAGCCCCACGTCCCCGCGCTCCAGAACGCCGGTGTACGTATAGGACAGTTCCTCCGCCAAATACCCCACAAGGTCCTCAAAGCCGGTCTTCCGCCGGCAGGTGGCGGGCTTCAGAGTTTGAAACAGACGGTTGGGACAACGGAAGGAAATGACGGTACCCGTATCATTGGCAATATCACTACTGCCGAAACGGTACTTGCCGGTGAGCCCTTCAATATCATAGGGGGCGGACACCTCCTTGTAACGGTCGAGAAGGGCATCCTCGGAGGTACGGGTTCGGATGCTCCACTCCTGGTCAGAGTAGCTGTCGACGGAAGACAGAGCATGTTTCAACCCGAAACCATGCTCGTTGAGGGGAGTCTCCACGGCGCCGCGGCCAGCCAGGGTCAGGGCATTGTCCAGGTCCAGGATGCCGGTGCCGCCATCGATCACGGAGATGTTTACATGGCTGCACTTCTCCACCAGACGGATGCGGACGACACGGAACAGGGTGTCGTCATCGGGGTGAGCGCGGAGGTTAGAAATGGAGTTGTCGACAAACTCAAAGCAGAGCTGAGCCAGGCTGCTGAAGTTGCCAGCGATGCCGTCGCACAGGCCCTGTCCGGTGGGCTTGTTCATGATGTGGAAGGTATTGGAGGAAGACTGGGCGGAAGTGTGATTCATATTGGTCATAATAACAGACTCCTTATTCTTTTTACTTCACCGTTCAAAACCGGGGGATCTTCAAGGCCGGAGGATTCCGGGCTTTCAGGCGGACGCTCGGCGCCGGGGATGGGTGTGCTTGTCCATGGGATACCTCCTTTCCGTTGGGGCCAGCCGGCCGGAATGCCGAAAACAAAACACCGTGCAGGCATCGGCCTACACGGTGTCAAAGTCTGTTGACATTCAGGCTGGATCGGTCCCGCCGGAAAAACTTGCATTACCCCCCAAAAAAGGGTATACTAATCCCGCGGTGCAGATGGAGTCTGTTGTGTAGGTGGTCATGTCACCTGCGCAGGCGGTTAAGTGCTGGTAACACTTTGCCGCTGCCGCTGTTTTATTTTCTGGATATATCATATCATACAAGGTACCATACAATCAATCGGCAAAACCGCCAAATATCTGGTACCATTCATGTCTGCTTTGCACAATAGCAAATGCGTCCATTACATGATAGTATTGTCATGAGACAAGAAAAGGTGGATTCTGAAAATGGGAATTTCTGAAGCAAGAAAAAAAGCCAATGAAAAGTGGCAGAAAGAAAAAGTGGATGACATTCGTTTCCGTGTCCCCAAGGGAAAGCGGGCGACGATTCAGGCGCATGCTTCCGCACGGGGAGAGTCCGTCAACGCTTTTCTGAATCGTGCAGTTGATGAGACCATGGAACGGGACAGCAAAGAATAGCCAATGGGCGGCATGTACTAAATCGAAGCCGCAAAGAACTGCGATGACTGGGTTTGGTGGAAGTGAAACGGTGAATTTACGACAAACTTACGACAATTACCCAGTAAAAAGTGTTTGATATGTATGAAGGGCGCGTTGCAAAATGAACGGTCTGAAAAAATAAGACGAGAGGCTGGCCCGTAAGGGTTGGCCTCTCGTCTTATATGCGTTAGAATTGAGTTAATGAAAAACAATTTCAAAACGCAAGACCAGTTTAAGATATTCGAGCGGAATGGTTAGCCGGAGGCCGCCATCACCTGCATTTCGTGGTAGAACACGTTGCCGAATATGATCCGGGGGCCGCCGTGGATCTGGAGGATGGCTGGATACTTTTTGCCGGGCTCATAGTCGGCGGGCTTGATGCACCAGCCGTGGATCTCGTAACCGTCGTCGTCCACAAAGCGGTGGACCTCGGGAGAGGAAACAGTGTGAGTCTCGAAGAAGGCGTCGTTGAAGTGGGTGAGACGAACGCCGTTCTCGTAGAGCTCGCAGATCCGGTCGTGATACATACCGCAGACCACCAGCCGGCCGTTACGGATGTCGCAGCTGTCGCAGCTGCCTCCGCTGGTGAGGCGCTCCTCGATGTGGCCGTCATTGTCCAGACGGCAGACGCAGGCGTCGCCGGCCAAGTTGCTCATGAAGCACAGGGAATCTCCGTCGGGGACCACTGCGGAGAAGGAGCCCAGCTGCGCGTCGGAGGAGACGCCGCCGCCCACGCAACAGGTGTTGCCGTAGCGGGCGAAGAGGGAAACCTCGCCGTCTTCCAGGCCGATGCGGTAGAAGTCATAGTCGGTCCTGGCGCTGAGCCGGGAGTCGGGGACCGCCGCCATGATGGCGGCGCCGTTCCACAGGCCCGCGTAGCTGAAGTCGTACTTCCCGGGGGCCAGGAGCTGCCTGTCGGTTCCGGCGGCCAGGTCGTACAGCCGAACCTCGGAGGCATCCGGTCTGCGGCCCAGGTGCAGACAGCCGGTGTAAAGGATGAGGTCGCCCTCCACGGAGACGAGCTCCACGTCGAATTCCTCCCGGGTGAGGGCGGCGGTCTCGCCGCCGGCGCGGTCGTAGCAATAGATCCCCTGACGGGTACGGTTGATGACGCCGGCGTTGTTCATCCAGAAGGGGAGCTCGTCGAAGACCTCCACGCCGAGGGTTGGCTCCGCCTCGATTTCCCGCTGGATGGGGTGACCGGCGGGGAGGCTCCGGCCGGCGGTGAAGAGGATGCGCCGGTCATCGGCTTGAAGGAGCTGGGCACCGGCGGGGAGGAGGATACCGGTGGGTGCCGCGCCCCTTTCTCCGGTTCAGGTGTAGAGGAGGGTCTTGCCCGCCTCCTGACAGCCGGTCAGGGAGGTGAAGAGCAGGGTGTTTTTCCCGGTCCAGATGTAATTTCTGACGTTGCCGAAGAAGGTGGCCTGCGCCACTGTGCCGTCCTTCCGGAGCAGGTAGAGGTCGCTGTCGTACCCGTTCTTTTCAGCGCTGGCCTTTTGGACAGCGAACGCGACCAGGTCTCCGTCCGGAGAGATCAGTGGATGGCTGAGAAAGGAAAATTCAAGCAGGGATTGGATGGAAACTTTTTTCATGTGGGGCCTCCTTTGCAAAACGGCAAAATACGCGCAAATACAGCGTTAAGGATATTATAAGGGCAGACGCCCCTTCCGGCATGTTTGGGATTTCGGTAGGGGGATACCACTTTTCCACATGGTACGCATATTTACGCGGAAACCCGCTGAATCATCGGACCACAGAGGGTTTTGCATAAGAGGTTGTCGATGACAGACTGCGTAGTTAGATCAACTTCAGAAGCTTGTGGACCGATTTGTCCAGATGGGCGTTCTCGTACTCCACCTGTGTGTAGAGCTTCAGCGCGCCGGTGGGGCAGACCCGCGCGCAGGCGGGCTCCATGCCGTGGGTGACCCGGACGGCGCAGCCGTCACATTTCTCCATCTTGCCCGCTTCGTTGAAGGTGGGCACTCCAAAGGGGCAGGACATGGCGCAGCTATGGCAGCCGATGCAGTTTTCGTTGTCGTAGATGGTGAATCCGGTGCTCTCGTCCTTCTTCAGGCAGGCGGAGGGGCAGGCGGGGATGCAGGGCGCGTCGGCGCAGTGCATGCAGGCCAGGGACGCATAGGCGGGCTTCAAGGTCCCATCCTCCAGCTTGTCCACACTGAATACGTTGCGGAAGGGAGCCCGAGCGCGGGGGGCAATGTCGTTCTGATCCATGCATGCCACCGCGCAGGCGCCGCAGGCGGAGCACTTTTCCATATCCAGATCCAGGTAATATTTCATCGGTCGTTCCTCCTTCCTTTATTCCGCGCACGGTTCCATGTCACAGCCGATGCTCTTGTAGGACGGGAAACCGGTGCAGGGGTCCAGCCAGTCCGCGGGCAGCAGCTCATTGGCGCTGATCTCCTCATAGCCGTGGTACAGGTGGATGACGCCCTTGCGCACGGAGGAGGTGGGGTTGACCTGGATCTTCAGGCAGCCGCCGTCGGTAGTCAGGCGCACCAGGTCGCCCCGGGTCAGGCCCAGGCTCTTGGCGTCCTCCAGGCTGATGTCGGCCATGGGCTCGGGGCGCAGGCTGCGCAGCACGGGGACCTTGTGCAGGCGGGAGTGGAGGGTATGGGCCATGCGGACGCCGGTGGAAAGAAGGTAGCCGCGGCCGCCCTCCGGCTTGTAAAGCTCCTCAGGATAGTTGGGCACGGGATTCACGCCGCACGCTTTCAGCATGTTGGAGACAAACTCAAACTTGCCGGAGGGCGTGGGCAGGCCCTTCTTATAGGTCTCGCCGATCACCGGAGGCTGGGCCTCGGGAACGGCCACGGGGGCGTCGGCGGCCTTCAGGCTCTCCACACTGACGCTCAGAGCCTTCAGGATATAGTCGAGGGAGGCCTCGTAGCCCTGGCACAGCAGGGTATCCTGGGGGCACAGGCGGCGGGCCAGCTCGGTAATGATGTCGGTGTCGCTCTTGGACTGATACAGGGGCTCGATCACGGGATTTGTGAAGTAGGCGTGTCCCGAGGGATAGACCCGCAGCTCCCCCCGCTCGAAGGAGGAGCAGGCGGGCAGAACGATGTCGGCGTACTTGCAGGCGGGGGTGTCGAACAGGTCGATGGCCACAAAGAAGTCAAGGGCTTTCAGGGCCTGGCGCATCTTGTCGGTGCCGGGGAACATCAGCAGGTTCATGCCGAAGCCCAGCAGCGCCTTCACGGGATAGGGCTTGCCCTCCAGCATCTGACGGGACA